>Ga0209429_10001706_pt1 | contig 13312 bp, 9 predicted proteins | sample BarGraNGADG00212_3_FD_184493 | JGI IMG/M metagenome (GOLD analysis project Ga0209429, IMG submission 184493) | Arctic peat soil microbial communities from Barrow, Alaska - Barrow Graham LP Ref core NGADG0004-212 (SPAdes) (version 2) | ecosystem: Environmental > Terrestrial > Soil > Wetlands >... | reverse complement strand
ATATTAACTTTCTCAACTGCAGTGGTAAGTTTTCCCGAATCTAAAATGTTAGCTTTAATTATTTCCAAATTTTTAAGGTGGGTGAATTTTAAAGCGTCGCGATGAAAATTGTCATAAATTATGACATGATTTTCCTTTGACAAAATCTCTACCAAATGACTGCCGATGAATCCGGCTCCGCCGGTAATCAGAATTTTTTTATTTTTTAAAATCATTTTTCCTTTTTCTGTTTGTCATTGCGCCTTTAGGCAAGTGGAGCGAAGCGACAAAGCAATCCATGAAAGATCGCCACGCGGAGTTTATGCTGAATGAAATGAAGTGCTCGCGATGACAGTTACTGTTTCTTTTTAAGTTTATTGGAAATAATAAGATATACAAGGAAGATTACGGTTAAAATACTTACGATCCAACCGGATTTCATCACTGGCGTGGATTCATATTTTAACTCTAAAGTAGAATCACCACTCGGCGCTTGGACCACCATTAAATCCTCCATTTTGTGAACTTTAACCGGTTGACCATTAAGATAAGCTTTCCAATGGGGTGAATAACTCATGGAAATGAGGAGTAAACGCTCCTGATCGCTTTGAATTTTAAATTTCATTTCGTCGGATGTCAATACTTGTTGCTCGACCGTCAAAAGACCGGTGGTTGCAGTTTGAGTAATGAGCGCTGTTTTGGGATTTTGGAGCAACGATGTGACCATCTTGAGTTCACCTTCATCATGGGTCAGAAAAAGATGGTAAAAATAGTTCATACCGATAAAAGTCACTTTACCGCCATTAATATTTTTATAGCCCAAAATACTGAAATTTTCTGTCTCATTCGGCGCTTTAATTAAAGATTGATCCAAACCAAAATATTCAAGAGATGTCCAGCTCGTGAGCGGAATATAAGGCAGTGTGATATCACCCACGTCAGTAATTTCCCCCGGCAAAGTAAATGTTTTTGGTAGTCCCGCTGTGATGGAATTTTGATCGGCACTTAACCCCGTCATATCTACCGGACCATCAAATTTTTGCCGTAAGCCGGTTACCCCCAAAAAATTCGGTTCATCGGTCAAAGGACTAATCCCCATATTAAACATCTCTATCACCAAATTGCCACCGCCTTTAACATATTCATTAGCAATGGCTTCGGCCTTAGCTTTGTCGTAATAACTAAAGCCGTAAAGAACAACGGTATCAAAATGTTTTAAGAAATCCTGATCATAATCATCCAGATTTTCCGAACCCCCCTCCAAAGCAGTCATTTTTCCCGAGATGGCAGTGGCGAGGGTGGAATTATATTTGCCAATGATTAAGATTTTTTCATCCACTGGCATAATATATGATGAGGGTTGATCCAGATACCAAAGCTGATTCTTACTCCCGTCGGGATAAACAAATTGATCGATCGATTTATAACCATAAGCCGGCAACTTGTCAATAAACTCCTGGCCCACCGGTTCTCCAGTGGAAACCTTGAGCCGCGCCAAAATATAATTGGTCACTAGAAACCGGTTATTAAGATGTTTCAGTTTATTAATCGCATAGTTGGGATAATCATTATGAATTGCATCGCCCAGATGAGAAATTTGCTTATTAATCGCGGCAATGCCAAAATAATGGCCTTCAATATTCGGCTTGTCCGTGCCGAGCCACAAAAACCAGTTGATAAAACCAAAAGGGTAATGGGTGATATAAACCCGTCCGGGGTTGGGAATTTTGTCGATTGTCTCCGCTAACCTAATATCAGCGCTGTATTTTGCCGGATCATCGTTGGCTTTAAAATAGTTCAGATAACTGGTGGGGTGGTTAAACAGATAGATTACACCAAAGAGAAAGACCATAGCCAAAACTATTTTGAAAAAATATGAAGTCAAATTTTTGATTTTATTTCCATCAATAACTAATCCCGAAAGATAAGCGGTGGTAAAAACGTAGTAAAAAGACCAGACATAATAGTAAGTTTCTTTAAAGGGAAAGAAGCTGCCTAAAGAAAAAAAGTAATAACCCAAAAGAATGATAAAGGCCAAGAGACCGCTTAAGTAAAGAGCTGTCAGTTTAGCTTCCCGGCGGCGCCAAACGACATACCCGGATATTAAAGGGAAAATCAGCAGCGAAAATCCGCCAAATCCCTTAATAATTTCTTGTAATCCGCCGATAAATTGTTGTGTTTGAGTCGAAACATCCAATCGTCCCGCGCTCTCCAAAACAAAAGGAATGATATATTGCGCGCCCAGCAGAAACCCCAACCCGACGGCCAAAATCACCACTAAAAACCTTCGGCTCACAATTTTGCGGTCTAAAATCGCATAAATAGTTGAATAAAATATCATCATAGCGCCAAAAACTATGGCCATCATCGGGTGCGAATAGACAATTAAACCAATTGTAATGGCCAGATAGGCAATATATTTGTTCTTATTCGTAGTCAAAATTTGATTGGTAAAATAAAGACCAAACGGCCAAAACATCAGCGAAACCAATTTGGTGTAGGAAAACAAACTTAGTAAAATAGTCGGCGTAAAAATTAAAATTAACCCGGCCATCAAAGCGTTTAAAGTGGAGTATTTTTCTTTTTTCATTAACCAAAACATCCCCAAGAAAAGTAGGCCAATACCTAAAGGATGAAAAATCCGGGTTGTTAAATAGATATCGTGAGTAAAATAGTAAATGGTACCCAAAAAAACCGTAATCATCGGCGGGGCGTGAAACAGTTCAAAACCGGCATACCAAGATAAGTCCATCGGCGGAAAATGATGGTAAATTTTAAAATAGTCCACCATCACTTTGGCCGTATGAGCAAAAGAACTCACATCAGCCCCCGGCGCGATCCCGGGATTGGAAATAACCCCGTGGAAAATATAAATCACCACCGAGGCGCCAATCAAAACCGAAAGGACAATACCGACCGGTCCCCAAAGCCACTGCAGGGTTAAAATTTTTTGACTAAAACTCTTTTTTTCGGCCATTGGTTTCCTTTTCATTAGGTTAATTAGAATAATTAGAAATTAGGTCAATTCTTCTTGCTATTCTTGTGATAAGGGTGGCTGATACCGTCTATTTTGAATTGATCACGAAACCCATTACCGGCGCCCAAACCAAAGTCATCGATTTCGGCAAATTTTTCTTCATATTTGAGTTGGGGCGCCGCTGGCAATTTTAAAAGTTTCAAAAAACGATTTTGACTGATGCGGTTGTAGCTATGGTAAAGTCGTCCTAAAAACGACTTGGTTGATTTCACCGGCGAAATTGGCGTAGACCACGACGGCGGTTCCTTTAGAACGATCAAATAAGCCGCAAAACGAGAGTAAAAAGTAATCAGGCGGAAAAACGGCGTGACCAAGACGTAGTGGAGGTTGTTATAGATTTTTAATTTGGTTTGCCTATCCACCACCCGCCAACAAAAGCAGGCGTTTATAAAATCAATAAAGACATAAAAAGCATACATTAAAAGGATGGCTTGAACAATTAATGTCATCGAATAACCGAAAATAAAAAATAAGGGCAGTAGAAAGGTCCAAAGCAGTCGGGGAAAACCAAAGGTATGATCAATCAATAATTGAAAACCGTGCAAAGACCCCCGCTTTAAATTTTTGCCAAGATTGGCATACCAATCAAGATGTAGACCGATGACTTCGATTTGCCCTCGGGCCCACCGGACTCGTTGGGCATAGAATTTTTCTAAAGAAATGACGGGTTTAAGATAGGCCGTGGCGTCAGCGCAAAAACCAATTCTGACATCTTGCCCCATCAAATCCATAGTTAAGTCGGTATCTTCGGAGACCGTCCGTGACTCGTAGAGATGGGAATTGAGCAAACAATCCCGCCGAAAAGCGGAAAAAGCCCCCGAAAGGGTAAACACAGAGTCCGTAATGTCTTGAAACTGACGGCCCAAGTGGAAAGCAGCCAAATATTCCAAAAATTGACTCTTGAAAAGAAATTTTTCTTTTTGAGTAAATTCCTTTTGAATCGGTTGACCATCCCCACCTAAAATCAGCCCGCCATTTTCGTCGCGCTCGTAAACCATACTCCAATCAATTTCGATATTACCGGTAATGGCGCCGTATTGGGGCTCGCGAATGAATTTGGCGACCATATTATAGACGGCATCCTTGGCCAAGAAACTGCGACAATCAATGTTGATGATAATCTCGCCGCAAGACAGGCGGATGCCGGTGTTGAGCGCTTCGGCCTTGCCTTTGTCAGACCGAGTCACCAGTTTAATTTTATCCTTCAAATTACTCTCGTAAGCCATATGACTTTCGACGATCTCGCCGGTACTATCGGTCGAACCATTGTCAACCACGATGATCTCCAGCCGTTCTTGAGGATAGGACTGGGTTTCCAAGAAAGAGAGGCAAAGGTCAATATTGTCGGCCTCGTTGTAAGCCGGAATAATGACGGAAACCATAGGCAGCTCATCGAGCGTCAATGGGCGGTATTTCTTTTCAAAGGGACGATGCAATAAAATAGTGACCATATAAACAAGAGTTAAAACACCGTCAAATATGACCGGAATAATAATCCAGACGCCCCAAAAAATCATCAGCATAAATAAGTTGTTATTCATCCCCGTCCTTTTTAGTAATTTTAAAACCGAAGTTATCGTCCGCCTGTCCTTTATTATAGACCTTGATTTCCAGCCAATCGCCTTTTTTAAGCGGTAGTGGCTGTAAAAAGACCTCGGGCGTTTCACCGTTTTTCGTTGGCAAAAGAAAACTGGTATTTAGCAATTTTCCATTGACGAAGGCCTCCACCAAAACTGGCTGTTCATGAGAAAGGGTAAGGCCAATATTTTCCGAATAGCCAACTTCTTTTTCGCACAAACTTTACGCATCTATTATAACACCCTCTACTTGATAAGTGTCCAAAACACCTGTTTCGGCGCCCAAAACTTTTTGTGGGGTGTGAAGTATTAAATAGCGGATAAAAGGCCACCACACTAATTAAAATGGCCGATTCTAAGACCGCCGAACATTAAATCCCAAGATGGAAAATTTGATTTTCGCCGTTGGCCAGTGTTACTTGGAACCGACCATTGGTCAAAAGCTCCATCGAAATATGGAAGATAATTGAAACGGCTAATAATCTTGAACTCATAATTTAAAAATTCCTTTTAAATTTCCGCGGGACAAAGTCCCTATAATTCTTTCCTTGGAATTTTTCTAATACCATCAATCGACCTTATTTGATGGCGAATATTGGGTAAAACCGGTGGAATATCTTGGGGCGGTTTTTTATCAATTGGTTCGTTTTTGGTTGGTTTAATTTTAATCACCCCGCTTTTTACGCCTAGAAAAACCATGCAGCCAATTAAAGCGAGGAAAAGAATTTCGCCTAAAGTTGGAACAGACAGGACATTTTTAATCTCAACCGCAATTTCACCCCAGGCTTCAGAGGTTTGGGTGGCGTTGACAGTCGTGCTGGCCGTCCCGGCGCCGGTCCACCGTTCGGCGTTGATTCCGGTATCGGGAGTGGCATAGGTTGCACCGGTATAAGCGGTATAGTTGGTGCCGGCGGTAAAACCGCTCGTGTTAATGTTGGCGAAACCGCCCGCTGTCAGGTTTTGGATATCGGCAAGGGCGTTCAAAGTCACTGTCGGGTTGCCAGTGTCGGCTCTGCCGGTTTTAGACTGGACCACGGCGCCGGCGCCGTCGGCGCCGCTGGTATCAACATCGTTGTATTGGCTAATGACCCAGGCGCAACCGGACGGACTGCCGCCTACGGAGTTGCCTGCGAAAATACTTGCCGGGGCGCCAACCGGAACTCCAGTATTTAAAGCCCTAAAAAGTGTTAACCTAGATAATGGCGTGGCGGTCGTGTTGAAAGTGACACTGTTAACATAGACCCAGTTTGCTTCACCGCCGCCGGTCATCGTCGGGATCGGTGGCGTGCCATAAGTTTTAGATTGTGTAGTTACCACCCAAGCTAAAACCAAGTAGTTTTGGGTGGGCGTGAACGAAGCCGTGGTGTAAGAGGCAGAATAATTGGTCGTATCGCCGCCTTGAGTAAGAACGGTGCCGGTAATGACCGTGTCTGCCGCAATTTGCCAAGGGCGCGACTCAGCAAAAATCTCTTTTCCCAAACGAGCATCAATCAGCAGAACTGGGCCTAAAACATACAACTCTGGACTGATTTGGGGGGCTTTGTAAGTATAGGAAAGCTCTACTGTTTGACCGTGGCTCAAAGACAGGTTTGACCATTCAATCGTTTGTCCGTCGCTGGCTTTTTTCACTAAACCAGCTGGTTCTACAGAGGTGATTTCAAAACTGGCCGGGACTTTGTCCAGGACGACTGCGTCATTAATATCATCATTAGCTGTAATCGTGGTGTGGACCTCGTATGGCATGACCGGATAAATGCGCGTGGCCGTGTTGTGCCTTTTTATGACCAAGGGAACTTTGCCAGCCACTTGGAAGTTTTGAGTCGTTACCCGCGAATCCTGTTTGGTTTTGGCGGTCAGTTTTGCTTGATAATTTCCTAAAGCTGAAGGAATGAAGGTGGCCTGATAACCAGGATCGCTGACCGCAAATTTATCCTGACATGTTTTAGATGCAGTAATTGATCCTGCTTTGGTCGACAAGATTTGGGTTTGTTGCTTTGGATTGGTGATCTCCAAAGAGAGCTCGGCGTCACAAACGATTTCACCGTTTATATCAAGCACCGCCATGCTAATGTCAACCGTCTGGCCGACACCATAAGAAGATTGGTCAAAGTTCAAGGCCAGGACGCCCAAAGAACTTGAATGGGCAGATTTAATTGAGGCATAAGCGTGATTTACAATGAAACTGTTACAGAAGTTTGCTGTTATCGCCAAAAGCAAAAACCAGCTTGTGGCAATGTGGAACTTTTGCAGGAATCTCTTTGGTTGTGTCTGATGTGTTTTACTCATATTTTTTGATTTAATTTTTTGCATAGAAGTATTTCTCTGCTTCTTTTTGGGTAATTCTATACTCGTCGTCTATCTTGATCACTTTTAATCGATTTTCTTGGATCGCGCGGACAATATTTGATCTGGCAAAATTGTTTATTTCTGAAAGTTCACTAATCGTGTAAATCTTGGCGGGAAGATTGCCAGTCACTTTCGTAAGCTCAAATTCGGGAATTCGATAAAACCGTCCTATTTGGACGGTTTTGAGCTTTCCTTCAGAAATTAATTTGGCAATAAATGTGCGGTGGAATTTTAATAAATTAGCGACTTCTCGCAATGTGTAGAATTTTTGATCAAATTTTACGCCTAAGAATTTTTCAAGATTTTCACTTGTTACCTTGTACGAACGACCAACTTTTTGTGCCTTAATTTTGCCTTCACGAATCAAGCGGGCAACATAAACCCGGTTGATTTTAAGACGATCGGCAATTTGTAGTTGATTGAAATTCATTTTTTTGTTATTACAATAAATCGGTCGCTAAGCGACTCTATTTAACATATTAAAGCAAATAAATTATAAAGTCAAGCCCCACAACGAAGAACAATTTCTAATTATTCTAATTGCTCTAAGCAAATCCCAATAATCCAATGCCAAAATGCCCAATTGGGAATTGGGGTTTGTTTAGAATAATTAGGTTAATTAGGTCAATTAGAAATTTTATTCACCTGCCACCTCCATCACAATTTCGGCGACATAACTAGCAGTTTCCGTACCTGTGTTGACAAACTTAACTTCAAGCGTATCGCCGGGTTCGGCGCTGACTAGTTGATAAAAAACATTTTGGTCTAAAATTGGGCCTTCTTCGGGCAGATCAAGATCGGTCAGATTCATCAACTCGTCATTTTTGTAAATCTTAATACCCACTGGCTGGGTCCCTTGAACCAGACGGATATTGTATTGACCGGCTTCTAAAACTTCGTATTGGTATGACTTTTCTTCTTGACTTAAAATACTTTCAAAAACAAAGTCACCTAAAATTTGTTCATCTTGGGGATTAAATCGACTATCTTGCGCACCCAAAATTTGACCAGAATCGGCGGCTGGCTTTTCAAGAGAAGTCTCATCTTTATAAATAATCGGCCTATTCTCTTTGGCCACTGGTCCCAGCGTCTTTTGCCAATCATTGTTCATTTTGAAGCTGCCAAAACCTAAACCGACAATAATCAAGATGACGGCTATTTGCATGATCGCATTGCGGAGCTGAAGCGCGTGGCCGACATGACTGGCCACGGCCAGCGGTATCTCATTTTTAATGGAAACACCCACTGATTTGACTGACGGTTTGGTCATCAAATACCAGTAGAGCAAAAGTTCACAGGCAAAAAAGAACAAACGGGCCACCCCGGCATGGGCCAAGAAAATGTAATCTGGTCCAAACTTATAAGCCATCAACACAATAATCATCAAACGCAAAATGTTGATAACATAAGTTATGACCAGAGCAAAGAGGGCTCGGAGTATTTTTTGAGAGAAATTAAAGAGTGGGTAAAAGAGGATCAAGCTGACCACAATGCTCGATTCCAAAATCGCCGAACACTCAATGCCGAGTTTCAAAATTGAACTTGAACCGTCGGACAAAGTTATTTGAAAGCGGCCTTGAGTTAAGAGCTCCAGTGGAATATGGAACAGGTACTTACCGATAATGCTGACATGGAAACTGGCGACATTGACCAGGATTTGGTCCCAGCCCAAGTATTCAACCAGCAAAACCAGCTGTAAAGTCAGCCCGAAAGCGGCGATAAGGTAATAGAAAAGCCACTGACGATGCTTTCTAAAAATCAGCACCAATGTCAGCCACACGGGGAAAATAATTAAAACGGCTAATAATCTTGAACTCATGCGTCCTTCTTTGGAATTTTTGTTATGCCATCAACCGACGGAGTCCCGCGAAGCTCACAGAGCGAAGTGGGACCTTGATGGTTATTTTTTGGTAAAACCGGTGGAATATCTTTGGGCGGTTTTTTATCTATTGGTTCGTTTTTGGTTGGTTTGAGTTTAATTACCCCTGTTTTTACGCCTATGAAAACCGCGCAACCGATTAAAACCAGAAATAGAATTTCGCCTAATGTTGGCACCGAAGCATCAACAATAAAACTATAAGTACTGCTCCACGCGCCGTAAGTATTTGAGACCGACGGATCAATGCAGGCCACTCGCCAGTAGTAAGTTTGGCCGGGAGTCAAAGCGTCCCCGGGCTGAATGGTATATTTGACTTGGTCGCCGGAGGGGAATGGGTGAGTATTCGCACCATTAGTCACATCGGTAAAAGTGGCGTCCGGGATAGCGGAGAATTTGGAAAGTAAGGGGCCATAAGTTGGACTTCTATAGATACCGTTGCTACCTGCACCTACCGCCGCATAAACATCGCCGTTAGTTGAGTTGACGGCCACGCCATACCAGTAGTTATTCGCGCCGGTGGCATTCAAGGGACTAAATGTCCCGGTCCCCGCCGTTTGTTTATAGATATCGCCGTACCCTGCCGCCGCATAAACATCGCCGTTAGACGAATTGACGGCCACGCCATGCCAGTACTTTGTCGCGCCGGTGGCATTCAAGGGACTAAATGTCCCGGTCCCCGCCGTTTGTTTATAGATATCGCCGCTATATACCACCGCATAAACATCGCCGTTAGTTGAGTTGACGGCCACGCCATACCATGACTGATTCGCGCCGGTGGCATTCAAGGGACTAAATGTCCCGGTCCCCGCCGTTTGTTTATAGATATCGCCGCCAGATACCACCGCATAAACATCGCCGTTAGTTGAGTTGACGGCCACGCCATACCATGACTGATTCGCGCCGGTGGCATTCAAGGGACTAAATGTCCCAGTCCCCGCCGTTTGTTTATAGATATCGCCGCCAGATACCACCGCATAAACATCGCCGTTAGTTGAGTTGACGGCCACGCCTTGCCAGGAGCCATACCCGGCGGTCGTCAAGCGACTAAACGTCTGGGACGAAACAGAAGAATCAAACGTATTGACCGTATCCACCTGCACTTTGTATTCAACCGTATCGCCGTTGACGTCGGTGCAGGTAGAGACCAAGTCGGGGGTGTCGGTATAAATGGTGGAGCCGTTGGTCGGGGTGTTCAGCACCGCCGTCGGCGCAGTATTAGTGATCGTATAATTAACGGTGGCGTAAACTTGCGTTATTCTAAACGCTGGGCTAGCATCGGCTGAACTGACGCCGAAACCTTGTAGAGGTCTCGTTCCGGTACCGTTAATATCAGCAACCGTCCACGCCGCTGGCGTCAATGGGTTTGTGGTGTAGGCATAGCTAATTGCGGTATAAGCTGTTGGCACTTCTGTTGAGGTTGACGTGGTCAAATAATTTGTGCCGTTGACGCTGATTGCCGGTTGCACCGCGTTCTTGCCCGAGGTGACGTCTCTGGCCACCACTGTGACCGTTAAATTAGTAATAATTGCGCCCGCTGGAATCGAGAAAGCCGAAAAACTAAACAGGGCGCTACCGGCAGTGGTGCCATGAGTCAAATAAGACGTATCTCCATCGTTTGCTCCTACTTCATCCACCTTGTCAAACTTTGTGGTCGGCGAAGTCGGGAAAACCGCCCAAGTACCGGCCGCCGAAATATCTCCACTTGGATATGCAACCTGACTGGCGGCATGGGCGACTTCTGGCGCAATAAAAATATTTAAGAAATTGGCGACAATTGTCACAATCAAAAACCAAGCGGTTATTTTACCGATTTTTAGCCAAATTGATTGTGTTTTAGGCATCTTTTTCATATTTTTGTTAATTTTTTGCATCTTAAATCTCGCTTTCTGTAATGAAAGCGTTAAAATCGTTTTCCCTGATACGATAGAATTTACCGATTTGAACTGATTTAATCTTTTTTTCGCGAACCAAGCGGGCGACATAGGTGCGGTGAACTTTTAATATTTCCGCGATATCTTCAATCGTTAAAATGGCGCCGTCAAGTTTGCCACCGATTAATTTCTCTAATTCTTCTTCTTTAATACGATAAAAGCGCCCAATTTTAAGGGCGCCCAGTTTTTTATTCTCAATTAAAGAAGCTACATAAGTCCGATGGACTTTCAGAATTTCCGCGACCTCTTCGATTGTATAAATCTTTAATGGCATTTTAACCTTGAAAATTACATAGAAGTATCGCAAGATGACACTATCTTGCTTAAAATAACATATTAGGTTGTATTCTTATTCTATTTAACACAATATGACATTGTGTTGTCAACCCCCACACTAATCGTGTTTTGATATTATATTTTTAATGTAGGATTACAACAGACACGATTTTAAGATATTGATTATCTTTTTATACAAAACTTGGGTAATATCAATGAAAAATAAACACGATTAGTGTGGGGGTCAAGTTCTAAACGCTATTTTTAAAAACAATCCCTTTTCTCTGCTCGAGCGTTTTGAGGGATTGTATTATGATTAAATTATGGAAAATAATAGTGATATTAAAATTTATGAAGGTGAAAAGGGAAATGTCAGGGTTGAGGTTCGTTTGGAAAACGAGAGTGTTTGGCTTACGCAAAAAGAAATCGTTCAACTTTTTGAAACCGATCAATCAGTGATTTCTAGACATATTAATAATATTTTCAAAAGTGGGGAATTGGACAAAAAAAGCAATATGCAAAAAATGCATATTGCAAATTCTGATAAAGATGTTAGTTTTTTTAATCTCGATGTAGTTTTATCGGTCGGGTACAGAGTCAACTCCAAAAAAGCGACTGCCTTCAGAATTTGGGCAAATAAAATCTTGAAGGATTATTTAGTTAAGGGTTATGCTGTTAATCAAAAGAGATTAAAAGAACAGGCAAAATATTTCAAAGAACTGCAACAAGCGAATCGCTTCTCTTATTTTTGTTTACTTTTTAGCTCAAAATAATTATTTGTATAAGGAGAGTGGTGAAAAGAAAATCAACGATAATACCTTGGTTTCTTTGGCACTGCTCGTTGCCGTCAGTGATCCGAAAGATAAAGAAGTGATGATTAAAATTATTACAAATTTGTTGAAATGAGAACCATAATTTCGTCAGAAATTTCCGCGGCGAAGCCCATATTTAAAAATAGCCCGTGTTTATCCACAGGCCTTCTTGGAGTAATATTATTTAACGGGATTCAAAAGGGAGCTCAAGGGGAAATCAAAAGTAAATTCAAATGGGAATTTAAATGAGGATTCATAAGTGAGATCCATACGGGGATAAAAAGGGATTCGCAGAGGTAATCATATGGGGCTTATTTTATATATTGTTCTAACCATTCATCAAACTTTTTATTCTTTTCTCTTTGGTCGTTTATAGCCCTGCGAGCCATGTCATTACTGGAAACAGTTTTTTCTCGGTAACACTTCGCCTCTAAACTTTTAATTTGGGCATCGAGCATTTTGGCCTCGCCAACCCCCATCTGAATCCCCTTTGCAACCATTTTGTCATCCCCTATGTTCCCCCTCTGGCAATATTTATAGTCCCCAATTAGTTCTTCGAGCGAACCGGCCGAAAAACCGAGAAAAGAGATATATTCTTTAGTTGATACTCTAGCATAACCCTCTTCAATATTCCGTACCACACTTCGCACAGAGCGATTCATATGATCCTTAATATCACTTAAAAATTGACTGGTTTTTGGATGGCGCGATGGCAAAGTGCAAATAAATTCTTCAGTGAGTTCAAAAAGTTCGTTGGCTTGTTGCCAAGTCCGAAGTGTCCGATAACCTAAAGGGTTGCGATGTGAAAGCATATTTTAATTATACGGGATTCAGATGGGAATTCATATGGGGACACAAAAGGGCTAAATAAACACAAAATGATTTTATTTTTCTTTAGAGGGATCTACTAAAACCGGCTGAGGTTTTATTTTCTTAGTTCGGCGTTTGAGAATCAATGTAACTCCCAAAGCGATTAAGATGAAAATCACTATTACCCAAATTATAGTGATTAAATCCCCTGCCATCAGTTTATTTTTGAAATTATCAATGATTGTGCTGGTTGTACTTGCGCCCTTAACAGCAACTTTGGCTTTGGTGGTAGCGCCGAGGACAGCTGGAGCCACGACAGGACCCGGAGTATTGGTCAATTTCCAGCCATCAAACCAAGCCGAAACCGTAGAACTATTATCCTTGGCGGCAAGATTGACCCGCAACCATTTGATTTCCGACCAACCGGTCGGCTCATATTGAGACAAAAATTGATCCGGCTTAAATCTGATCTCATTCCAACCCTGTTGGTAAAAGTTGGCATTTTGCTGATTGGCGTAAAAGAACTGCTGATTGTTGTCGCCAAGATCAAGACGGATACCACTGATTTGGGCCGGGTCATCCACATAAACCAAAATGGCCATTTCCAAATTATTTTTAGTTAAAGCCGAAAGATCTAAATTGACTGCATTCGTGCTGTTGGCATC
>Ga0209429_10001704_pt1 | contig 13314 bp, 19 predicted proteins | sample BarGraNGADG00212_3_FD_184493 | JGI IMG/M metagenome (GOLD analysis project Ga0209429, IMG submission 184493) | Arctic peat soil microbial communities from Barrow, Alaska - Barrow Graham LP Ref core NGADG0004-212 (SPAdes) (version 2) | ecosystem: Environmental > Terrestrial > Soil > Wetlands >... | reverse complement strand
AGATGACGTCTTCGCTTTTTTTGCCGCGCAGAGTTTTTAAACTTTGTTCGCCTAAAGCCCAGCGGATGGAATCCGCCACGTTAGATTTGCCCGAGCCATTCGGGCCGACCACGGCGGTCAGACCCCGCTTCTCCCCGTCGATCAGGCCGGAAAAGATTAATTTATTTTTATTGGCGAAAGATTTAAAGCCTTGGATTTCCAGTTTTTCTAAATACATAAGATAGGTCCCTTTTTGATTTAAGATATTTGCGATATAATAATATAATAAACTGTTATCACTAAAAAGACAAATAAAATATGATTATTTCTTTGGGAGGCGCGCCCGGTTCCGGCAAGAGTACTATCGCTCAAATGCTGTCTGATAAATTGGGCTGGCCGCGTTATTATATGGGCGGTTTGCGGCGAGAGGCAGCCAAGAAACGGGGTTTGACTCTGGAGGAATACAACAAGCTGGGTGAGACCGACCCCAGCACCGACTTAGAGGTCGACGAGAAACTTCAGGGAGAGTTGGCTCGGACGCAAGATAACTTTATTATTGAGGGCCGCACTTCCTGGTATTTTATTCCGCAATCCTTGAAAATTTATCTGGGGGTTGATTTAAAAGAGGGCGCCAAGAGAATCTTCTCTAACTTGAGCCATAAAAATGATAGGAATGAGGCGGCTGGTTTAAATAGCGAAGCGGATGTGGTGGAAAGTAATAAGAGGCGGATAGAGAGCGATAAGTTTCGTTATCAGAAATATTACAATATCGACGTCTATAATCCGCAGAATTATGATCTCTATTTGGATACGACCGATTTGACCCGAGAACAGGTTTTTGAGGCGGTTTTAAACTGGGTAATGAGCCGCCTTGACAATAAGAAAATTTAATTATAATATTAGACAAGATTTATATTAATTAAATAAGCGTTTCTAAACGAGATTTAAACGATCTCGTTTATATAATTTTTAACCATATGGTTGAGACCAAATTAGAATTGAAACCCGGGATGACCGTTCGGGTGCACCAAAAGATCAAAGAGCTGAACTCTAAAGGTGAAGAGAAGGAAAGAATTCAATATTTTGAAGGCATGATTATCGCTCGCAAACACAACAAAGAAATCGGCGCGACGATTACGGTCCGCAAAAGCTCTGAAGGCATCGGCGTGGAAAAGATTTTTCCCCTCAATCTGCCGACAATCACTAAAATTGAGATTAAGAAACAAGCCGAAGTTAAGCGGGCAAAATTATATTATTTGCGTGGTAACTATAAAAAACGCTTGAAAGAAAAGGTCGTCAAATAATGACGACTTTTTCGGGAATGGATATAAATTGGGCGAGTGGCGAAACTGGTAGACGCACAGGCTTGAGGGGCCTGGGATCGCAAGATCGTGGAGGTTCAAATCCTCTCTCGCCCACAGGTTAGCTGCGTAAAACAATCAAAGACGGGGCGCATAGCTCAGCTGGTTAGAGCACTTCGTTTACACCGAAGGGGTCCAGGGTTCGAATCCTTGTGCGCCCACCTAACAATAAAACTCACCTTTCGGTGAGTTTTATTGTTAGGTAAGGATGAGAAGTTTATGCCCCGGAGCGAGAGCGCAGGGGTAAATCCGGGTTTGTCCACAAATAGCCTCTTCAGGGGGTTGTTTTTATATCTCAGACAGGAGTATAGTATTACCATAATAAGATTAGCCATTTTATTGTTGTATTATTGTTGCACCTTTTAAAATACGGATTATGAAAAAGAACGCCCAAGAAGTAATGGATTGGCTACGAGAGTATGCCAAAACCAAGTTAGGCTTTGATGAGGAAGTTACCGAAGCCACAACCCCGATAGATTTAGCCGCGGATTCGCTTGATTTTGCGGAATTCGTCGTAGAGTCGGAGAGAGAGTTTTCTGTTTCCTTGCCCGAAAGTGCAGTCGAGAAAATCGCCAACATGGGACAATTCAGAGATGCTATTGTGGCCGCTCTGCCAGATTGATGAGATTAGACGATCTTTCCCGACCGGCGTGGCGTCACAGACAATTTAAAGGCCTTATCACTAGTTGGATAAGGTCTTTTTTATGCCTATTGACAAATATTAATATATAGTCTATTATTTATCTACTAAACAACCAGACGATGGAAAACCAGAATCCCGTATCACAGACTTTTTACCAGTTCATTCAAAGCAAAGTTTCTACCGCCGAGAAAGAGTTAAATGGCCTCCACGAAGAAATTCGTCAACTGACTGACATTGACAATCTCGGTGATGAGTATGACTCACAACCGGAATTATCTTTGGAATGGCAGCTCCAAGCCGCTTTACGGCGAGCCAAAGAGCTCTTCAGGAGCTGTTTGGTGGTGCCAGATCCGACTGATAATTCTGAGGTTCAGATTGGCAGCCGAGTGGAGATTGTGTGTGACAAACACCGGCAAATCATCAGGCTGGAAGGAGTTAGCGGTCGAAGCGACGTCTGCAGCTTACAAACCCTGTTAGGACGCACGATAATCGGCGCTAAAACAGGGGACAAATTTATGATCGGAGGAAGAAAAGTTAAAATAATTAAGATTTTTCTTTAACCGCTATAAGGGGCTTTTTCCAAGCCCCTTTGTTTATTTTTTTAGCCGGATACGATAAACTTAAAGTATGAAAAAGGTCATTAGCCATAGTGAAAAAGAAACAAAAGATTTGGGCCGCCGATTAGGGCGCGCCTGTTGCGGCGGGGAAATATTCGCTTTAAGCGGCGATTTGGGTGTCGGAAAAACCAAGTTTATCCAGGGGTTAGCGGCCGGTTTGGGAATTAAAAGGCGCGTGAATAGCCCGACTTTTAATATTTGGAAAATTTATAAAATAAGAAATAACCGAGTGGCGGTCAAAAATCCGGTAAAGATTTTTTGCCATCTTGATGCCTATCGTCTCGGGTCGGCCAAAGACTTAATCAGTTTGGGCGTGGAAGAATATTTTTTTCGCCCTGATACGGTCGTGGCGATTGAATGGGCGGAAAGAGTAAGGGGAATTTGGCCGAAGGGCACTAAAACTATAACTATCGAAAGGCGGTCAAGCAAAGAAAGGGGAATTAAAATTAAATAAAGGATATTTTAGATAAAAAAAAGGGTTAAAGCTTTCAAGCTTAAACCCTTTTTATTTCCCGCAAAACTATTTCTACCTCTTTAGCGAGGCAGTGTTCGCAATAGCTTATCAGGAAATAATATCTATGGAAATCTTCCCTTATGTTTAGAGGAACTTCCGGCCGGTTACCCATTAAAGACATAATTCTTAGCAGGTGTCGGGCGTAAATCAAGTCAATTTCGCCAGTAAGCCCGCATTGTTTGCAGACACAGCGACAGACAGTTTCCGGCCACTCCAGCGGTTGTTGTAATTCTCCCCAATCGATATCCGGCGATTTTTTTAAGGCCGATTGATTCGGAGGAGAAGCAGCGCCAATCAGATCATCTTTCCAGCGGTAATGCTGTTTTGAATTCACTTAGCCTCCTTTTTAATTGTTTAACGTTCTAATTTTTCTCTAATTTTTCTTTATAATTTTTCAGCATAGCGGCGATTATCATTTCGCCGAATTCGCTGATTTTTTTAGTAAAAAATGTTTTGTCAAAATTTTTATTACCTTGGCTGGGGTCGTATTTATCTTTTTCTTCCCCATTAATGTTTAATAATACATTAGCCTTGGTTGTGTCTTTGGTGCTTCGTCCGGTTAAATCAATAGTCGCGAAAGTCAGTTCTTCTCCCGTTTTTTGGCTGTATAATTTAAAAAAGCAATCAACTCCGTGCTTAATGTCCAAATGAGTGCCGACCGCCGTGAAAAATTTTAGGAGCTGTCCCTCGTCAAAACGGCTTTTGATGTAGTTATAGAGAGCCAAACTAAAGAAGCGATCCGGCTTCTCCGGATTGCCAGTTTGGCACTCCTCGGCCAAGCGCATGGAATTTTTAAAATTAATATATTTATTCTTATCGGCTAAGGCCAAGGCGTTTTCAAACTCTTTTTGGGCCAAGTCTCTTATCTGGAAAACTTTTTCCGCTTTAGCCGGACCGCTTAATTTTTCCGGCGACTCTTCAGGGTGAAGCAGTAAAAAAGCCTTTTCTTTATATTTTTGTTCATTAGTCTTTCCGATGAATTCCTCTTCTAACATCGGGCCCGTATTTTCATAGGCATTGCGGCTGTTGGTAACATTGTTTAATATTTCAGGCGATTTTAACATATTATTTTTTAGTTAAAAATAGGGTGCGTATTAAAATTAATAAGGCGCCGATACTGATCAGCGCATCGGCCAGATTGAAAACCGTAAAATGTTTTAAATATAGGTAATCAATGACATAGCCGAAACTTAAACGATCCAGTACATTACTTATAGCACCAAACAAAATTATTGTCAATATAAAGATTGTCCATTTATGACTATTTTTGTTTAATATTAAGTAAATAATATAATAGATTAGGAGTCCGATTATCAGGAGAATCAGAACGGTTATCGGCCAGCCGGCCAAGGGTAAGGAAAAGGCCAAGTAACGATTAGGCGTAAATTGGAAAGAAAAAAAATTCCCAATCAAATTAATCGCGGTATCAGCCGGTTGTTTTAGCGCCAGCATTTTTAGATAGCGGTCAGCGCTAAAAAATATAGCTATCAGTAAAATAATAGCTATATTTGTTATCTTCGATTGGTTGGCTGAGTTATTCATTTTCTTGAAGCTCTGTTTTGCAGGAAATACAAGAATTGGCGGTTGGCCGAGCCAACAGTCTTTTTTTGGCGATAGGATTGCCACAATATTTGCAGGTTCCATAGGTGCCTTTTTTGATTCGATCCAAGGCCTTATTAATATCTTCTAAGCTTTTTTCTAAAACTTTTTCCGCCATAATATCGGTGGAATAGTCGTTTATTTCCTGGGCATTTTCATCCGGCTTGTCGCCGTATTCCGGAAATTTAGCCGTGCGATTGTCGGCTTCATGCTCGTCAGAGCGGGAAATATCTTGGAGATCGTTAGAAATTTGTTTTTTTTGATCCAAAAGCGTTGCCTCAATTTCTTTGATCGTTTGTTTGTCTAACTGTTCAACTTTTTCCATATAATAATCGTCAATAAAAAAACTCTAAGAGTAGTGAGTTTTGTACCTCTATTATAGCGCAAAGGGCTATTTTTGGCAAGATTGGGGAGTATTCAGCGGGTTTTGGATTTTTTGACAATAGTAAATCTTTTTGCTATGCTTTTTTCTGTTCTGGAGTGGTAGCTCAGCTGGTTAGAGCGTCTGCCTGTCACGCAGAAGGTCGCGGGTCCGAGTCCCGTCCATTCCGCCAGCGAAAATAACTCAACCTGTGTTGAGTTATTTTTTATTAAGTTGATGTTGTGCGGTTTCCCTATTATTTATCAGGAAAACGTGCTATAATCTATAATCATGTCCCCAAATATACTGCTCTAATTGCCAGTTTTATGAAAAACAATAATAGTTTTTGGTTATTTTTGGCCTGGTTGCTAGTGACTATCGGTTTAGTCGTCGGTTTGGCGATTTATCAAAATTATCAGGCGGCTAATAAAGCGGTCGGTACTCTTAGCACAAAAATTACTTCGCTTAGCGGCGTGACTTTAAATATGACGGAAATAGCCAAACATAATTCGGCCAGCGATTGTTGGCTCCTGATTAATAATAAAGTCTATAATGTTACGGCCGCGATTAGTGCTCATCCGGGCGGATCCAGTTCAATAACTCGGCATTGCGGCCAAGAAGCGACGCAAGCCTTTAATACTAAAGATATCGGGCGGTCTCATTCCAGCAATGCCGCCAGCCAGTTAGCCGCGTATTACATCGGCAATCTCAATCAGACTATCGGTCAGAAACAAACAGCCGCAATTCCGTTGCCGGTGGTGACACCGCCGGTGGTAATACCTCCAGTCGTAACGCCACCCGTCATCACAACCACCGGGAACGTGACTTTAAATATGACGGAAATTGCCAAACATAATTCGGCCAGCGACTGTTGGCTTTTAATCAGCAATAAAGTTTATAACGTCACCAGTTTTATTTCCTCTCATCCGGGCGGTGCCGGACCGATTTTGACGTATTGCGGCCAGGAAGCGACGCAAGCCTATAATACGAAGGATATCGGACGGCCGCACTCATCTTCGGCGACCGCCATGCTCGCCAGCTATTATATCGGTGATTTTAATCAGACCATCGGCCAGAGCCAGATTCAGCAGAGCGTTCAGCAAACCAATACGGTTGCGCCGCCGACACGAGGCGGAGAGGATGGCGGAGATTAAAAAATTTAGGGGCAATATAAAAACACCCGTTTGTCGCGGGTGTTTTTTGTTTGGTGCCTCCAGGGGGAATCGAACCCTCATCTTGAGCTCCGGAAGCTCACGTTCTATCCGTTGAACTATGGAGACAAAACTATTTTTATTTAACTGTGCCTTTTGATTATTGAATAATTAAGCGACAAAATCAAGAGGCCGCGAATTTAAGAAAATATTCTTTGGGCTTTAATTCGGCACGGACAGTTTTTTGCCAATCCGAATCAGCCTCGGAGAGCCGGCGGACTTTAGCCCCGTCTTGGAATAAAGGATCGACAATGCGCGATTTGCAGAAGACTTGGAAATCATAAGACGCCGGATCGTTTTTCACCGCTACTTTACTACCAAAACGATTAAATAAAAGGCGGAGATGAGCGTCAGTCTTAAAAAATTCGGCTATTTTTTTGAGTACCGCCTGATCAGTCGTATACAAATCAGGGGGCAAGATATACTTCTTTTCTAAAGCGTATTTCAGATAATCGCCGACGCTATGCATGACAATGGCGGAGGTCAGGCCGCAATAATAATTTTGATTCAAGTTTAAAAATAGTTGGGCATATTTTTGAGCGGCGGCCCGAGTCTGAAAAAGCCAACGCCCATTTTCGACCATAAGACTATTCAGAATGGCTTGAACTTCTAGGGAAGCCAGCCCGATGAATTTAAGGGCATCGCGCAAAGAGTAATCGATACGGTCGGCACAGAGGTCGGGTAAGGTGGCCTCTTTCAAAGGGAAATTTTTGTCGTCTAAAATATAATCCAGATCAAAATTATATTTTTTCATGATGCTTGGTAGCTCGGTTCCTTTTAGGAAAGAAGCGAAGGAATTATCTTGGTAGCTCTGTTCTTTTTGGTTGCCGCCAACCAGAGCGTAGTCGATGCAGTGCGAAAAAACGGTGTGCGAAACGTCGTGGATCAAACCGGCGATTTGTTCAGCTAAAGGCGCGCCGTATTGTTTGAGCAGCAGATAAACGCCGACGGAATGATCAAAGCGGCTAGAGGCGGTGCCGGAAAAATAGGTTTCAAAATAACCATATTGATCCACGCCTTTTAAGCGCGTTAAAGTTGGAGAAGACAATAATTCCAAAATAATCGGCTCGGTAATTTCTTGTTGTCCATAAACGCGGTCAGAATAAAGCACGAAGTTTAATTTATTGATTAAGTTTGGTCGTGAAGGCGTTCAAAGCGTCCGCAAATTTATTTTCCGTATTTCTTAAGGAAATCAGCCTCATCGCCAAAATCAGAAAAACCTTGCTTTGTCTGGTCAGCTTGTGGTTTGAAACCCGGTCTGGCTTCATGCTTAACTCCGCACCAATATTTTTCAGTACGTCCGGCGATTTCTTTGGCGTAAAGTAAAAAACCATTGCTGTAGCCGCAGTACATACAGGCCAGTTTTTCTAGCGGATTCAAATAGGCTAATTTATTGCGATCCCGGACCAGAATATAAGCTGAGCGCTTAACCTTCTCTATCCTATAAATAGGAAAACAAATAAATTGATAAATTGAGATCAGGACGTCCAATAAAAGCAACGCCAGAAGAGGAAGCCAAATAAACGGGGCTGTAAGAAAATGCAGCCATACCCTTTGCGACTGATACTTCCGATAATTCATAAGATTATTTTTTAGAAAGCAATAAAATATTAATAATTAATAAGATCATCAAGCCCAAAGGAGCGATAATCATCACCAGGCTTCCGCTGAATTTTTCATTGATTCCATTATACAAAAGCCAAAGGAAATACAGCGCGTTCCCCACGATGACAAGATATATAAATAGGCGATTGATAGCTGTTTTATTCATAGAATCATTATAACATAGCGCTCTCAAGCCAAGAAATGTTAACAAAATAGCCCTATTTCAGGGCTATTTACCATCGGTTAAGAAGGGAAATATGGCGGTAAGAGTACTCTAGCAAAACTTATCGTTTTATCCTTGTCAGTGATGAGATTTTTCAAGAGCTGCTAATAAAATCCGCTGCTATTTTAATCGGAATGACGCTTTGATCGTTACCATCACGTCTTTATCAACATTGGAAGTATCATAGGAACCGTAGTCGGAAATGTCTACCGAGTTGGGCGATAAAACCTGGACCACGCCGTTCGAAGCGGACTGAACATCACCGATGCCCCGGCCCGTGCCTTCCGCGATTTTAGCCGCGCGCGCTTTAGCGTCTTTAACCGCGTCGCTCAGCAGTGAGACGCGCAAATCGGGTAGTTTGGAATAATAATATTCCAAAGATTGGACGGACATGATTGCTCCCTGCGCCGCCAAAGACGGAATGGCTTGAGAAATCTTGGTGACTTTGGCTACATCATTATCTTGGACAGTTAGGGTCTGGGTTAATTGATAGCGGGTTTCGCTGCCATTATTCTGGTCATACATCTGGTTCATGGCAATCGGTCCGGCCACAATCTCGTTCGCCGGGACGTTCTCTTTCTTTAATAATCCGTTAGCTAAAATCAAATCATGAGCAATACCGCTGTAACCACCGGCTAGGTCGCTCACGGGCACGAGACGGGAAATGGTAATGACCAGTTTCGCCTGATCGGAAGTGACGCGCGCTTTAGCCGAGCCGGTAACCGAAAGAATATCGGTAGCGGCAATCTTGGACTGGGCGGAGTGATAAAACAGTCCGAAAACTAGGGCGCCGGCCACAAAGGCGAGGCCGAGGATAAGCGCCGGAATTAGTTTGTGTTCATTCATATAATTAGAATTAAAATATCTTACTCATAAACATTAATGTCGACAGAACTGTCACTTTATAAATGTTACTATCAGCAATTTTAGCCTCAGATTGAAACTGGTTCGGCGGAGACGGCGTGGCGCTGTTTGAAACTAGCCACATTTTTTTCAAAATCTTCCAGAAGATTAAGAGATTCCAAGTCAATCTTCTGAAAGGCGGCGAAAGCATCTTCTTCTTTAATCTCCCGAGTAATTATCCGAGCATTTAGGCTAGTAACCGATAAAAGCAAATCAATCGACTTACTTGAGGCGCTGCTGTTTTTTTGCATTGTAACTGATTTTAAGAATTTTTGAAATTCAGGATTAGAGTAGGCTTCACTAATAAACTCATCCACGGAGGATAGTCCGTAATAGCTTTGTTTATCTTCTCCCGAAACATTACTCAATACGGCGTTATACAAATGCCGATATTTGTTATGAACCGGCAACTTTTGAATGGTATTTTTAATATCCGTCAGCCCATATAGAATATTTAAACCGGAAGCAATATCCGCTCCTCGAAAAACTTCATGAAATAGTTCATGCAAGACCGAAACATAGAAGTCTCCAATATTGGCCGAGTTGCCATAGGTCCAGTCTAGGCTTAGTGTGTTACTCGCCTCTTGATAGGCGGCGTTTGTATACCCCGACCGGGAATCCCCTAAATAGTTAAGACTCTTATAAACTACTTTGATTTTTTCTAGGTTTCGGACACTTTTTAATTTTGTGAATATATTTTCAAAACCGGCCTTGGTTTCAAATTTAGATAATTTATCAAGCAATTCTTGGGCATTAGTTACATTGGCGATTTCCAGTACATATTTAAGGGGTTCGGTTTTTAGTTCCTCTAAAATCCGTTCTTTCTTAGAACTTTTAGCACTATCTTGGCCGTCTTGTTTAGTTTCTTCAGTTTGTGATAATCGTTCTTTCATAATAGTTTATATAGCCTAGAAGCTGAATAAGCCGGGCCAACAGCTGCGGCCGGCTGGGGTTAAATAATGAGCCTATAGAGGTATTATAAGAGGTTTTGAGGTGTTTGTCGACAAGCGATTTTAAGTTAGCCGGGTCGAGTCTGAGGTTAAGAATGGGGCAAAGGGAACACTTTTAGGGGGTTTTAAGACTGTCTCGTTTATTAGAGCAACGGCGGCTTATATTTTCGATTAGGAATTTATAGCTTGCTTGATCGCAGTTTCAAATTCTTCGGAAACATCCGTTCCTATACGATAGATTTTCCCATTTTTCATGATTATTTCAACCGCATCAAAACCGGAAACATTGTAAATCCACATATACGGCCAGAACCAGACTCTCATTCCCCATCCGTAATACCAGTGATTCTTTACTGCTTGAATTGAAGCTATCTGATTAAGTGCAAACTTCCTGACGAAAATTCCGTAACCAAATTTGATCCGAAGATAGTTTTCATCAATCGACGCTGTCAGCGTGGAAAACGATGCAAGAATAAACAGAATTAATACCATTATGGCAGAAACGGCAAAATTTGGGCCGGAGTCGACCGAGGGAGACTCAGTCGAGGCCGCAATATAAATCCAGGCGAAGAGTGCCAGCAAAGCCAACGTAACAACCAGCATCAGATATCCAATTTGGGTGTGTTTGTATGAAGTCATAAATTTATTTTATCAATTATTCCATTGGAACGCTTGACGCTTTTATTTTAACTTTTTAGGCACTCGAGTCATAGCTTCGTCGCTATCAATCGGTTCATGCCGATAAAAAGTTTCCTGGCGGGGTGCTAGGGGTGCTATTCGAACCGACTCAAAGTTAGAGAAGCAATCTACGGCAGATATCCGACGACCATCTTAGCCACGCAATCTCTGACAACGTAGCGACCGATTAAATTCTTTTTATATAAATTGTATAAATCTTCATAATATTTTTCCTTCTTAGCATCTGAGAGAAGATTCCAGTTGCTCATCGATTTAACACGAAGCATCGCCTGTGAAAGAGTATATTTTTCTTGAAAATAAAAGGGACGGCGCGTTATACGAACAAATCCGTTTTTCCTAAGTACCCCAGCCGCGTCATGATTTTTCGCGGCATCGGATTTCAGGCCGAAATATCGGTCCATTATTACTCGCTGTCTTCTCTGGAGTTTCTCGACGCGTTTATCTTCAGATTTCGCAAGCGTCTTTTGAACGGCAATAAAAATACCACCCTTCTTCAACACTCTCTTTATCTCATTTACAGACTTAATGTCATCAAACCAATGGAAAGCCGTAAAGACTGTTATTACATCAAATTGATGTTCACGAAAAGGAAGCTTGCTTGCTGGTGCTACGAAATAAGATATGCCACCTCCGTGCTTTTTGGCTATTCGTATCATCTCCAAGCCTTTATCCGCGCCTATAGACCTGAAACCATAACGCCTGAGTTGGCGCGTCGAAATGCCCGTCCCGCAACCGACATCGAGAATCTGACTTTCTTTATCAGGAATTATTGCTTTAAGATGCCTAAATAGTGCTACCGGATATCCACGTCGCGCGGCATCGTAATCCCTGCTTAAGGCATCAAAATTATTTCTATCCATATGAGATACTAAATTGTCTTGGCGGAGAGGGTGGGACGCCCTGGGAATGGAAATGATGAAGAGAGGCTAAAATTTAAATTCTTTAATTATAAAATCCGTTCGACTATATTTTCCATTTGAATATTTCCATAGCTCATTTATTGGGACATTTCTAAAAAATTCTACCGATTGATTCCTTTCATAAATTACATCAATCATATTTTTTAACACCCTATCATATTCTGATTGAAGAAAATTTATGGCGTCTTTTAATTGCTGTTTTTCGATTTCTGATAAAGTCTTGCTTAGTTCTATCCATTTATAATTCGCCTCTCTCAGCTCTTCATTATAGTCATAAAGATGATTATGAGCTCTAATTTCATCTAAAATACCAGTTTCTCTTTCTTTAAAAAGCGAATCTTTAATTTTGTAAAATAAGCGCCTTTCCAGCGATGCTTTTACCGTTCCTTCTTTTTGATAGGCGAAGACCTCATCTTTTGCTTTTTTTAGACTATCTAATAAAAATGGCCTTATTTCATTATTAACGATAATCTTGTCGTCATCAAAAGTGCCTAGGGTTAAATCAGGATGGTGCCTCCCAGCGGCTTTTAGCGGATTTGCTTTTTCATCTATTGCATGTTCTGACTCATGAACAGCGGTGTTGCTAATATCATTTGGGGTTTTTAATTTATTAGTATTAATGACGTTAATATGGGTCTTGCTTCGTTTTTCGGAAAAACCCAAAGGAGTACGTTTTGCATTTTCGTCATAAGCTTTATCAAAAATTTTTTGGTCTTCAATGAAAAAGTTGATAGCAAAAGGGTCTTGCTTTACTTCTAAAGTATTATTCTTATAATATTTCTTAGATATTGCCCCAACATCCTTAAAGAGAAAAGTTTTAAATCTTTCCTTAAAATCCGGAATATTATAATAATCAAAGCCAAAAATTTCTTTCCATATTTCTTCCGGATTATTCTTATGTTTCTTGAATAATTCTGTATTATATTTTAATTCTTTCTTGTAATCTCCCAATTTTTTATTAGCGCTAGTCTTAAATGGCTCGGGCATTTTTTCTAAAAAATCTAGGGCCAATCTTCCGCTTTCCGTATTTTCAAAATCTAGATAATCTATTTTCTCTCTCTCGCATTCTTTGAATGAACTGAGAAAATTTTGTACAACACCCTCCCCTGACTTTCGGGCCGATTCTAAAAGTTCTCTGACTTTATCTATTGCCTCCTTACTTCGATTTTCCTTGGCATATTTAGCTATAAGCTCAACATTATTGGAATTTAAAATTTCTTCTTCAGTGAGCTCTTTTTTTTCTTCAATATCATTAACTATTATCTTGCCCGGAAAGGCTCCAAAATTTTTTTCATTATTGAAATTCATATATATTTATTATATCGAAATTATATTTTCAAATTACCACAAAAACCCTATAAAATCAATAAAATTAACCTTGGAATACTCATTATTCATATAAATATTAGCTAAATATATCTCTATTTTAGTAAATCTTTTGCTTACTCCCTATCCAACTTTGGAACTTTTAGCCACCAAAAAATAAGGCTTTTACCTTATTTTTGACTTACTGCGGAGAGGGTGGGACGTAGTTGGAACGGAAATATTTAAAAATGCCAACGAATATAAGAACTAAGAGATATTAATACTATCTGGCCCAGAGAACAAAACTGATTTTATCCCAATATTCTGTGCCGATTTAATATTGTCTTGGTTATCATCAAAAAATAAAATGTCCGAATATGGCTGCCCTAAAATTTCTATAACCTTATTAAAAAAATTACGATCC
>Ga0209429_10001703_pt1 | contig 13327 bp, 4 predicted proteins | sample BarGraNGADG00212_3_FD_184493 | JGI IMG/M metagenome (GOLD analysis project Ga0209429, IMG submission 184493) | Arctic peat soil microbial communities from Barrow, Alaska - Barrow Graham LP Ref core NGADG0004-212 (SPAdes) (version 2) | ecosystem: Environmental > Terrestrial > Soil > Wetlands >... | reverse complement strand
TGCTAAGAGAGAAATCTTAGATCTTATCAACTCAATTTGTTCTTCTAAAGCTTCTTTCTCCCTCCCAGTATTTCCTAAGACTTTTCCTACTATTTGAGAGACTGCTTCATCTCGCATAAGGTAATGTATATTATCTCTACGGAGTCTTCTACCTAAAAGATCTTCTACTCTCTGTGTGACTAGTTGTTCAGCATCGTCAAATAGCTCCGTCCTGGTGAAGGTAGTATTAATAGTTTGTTCTAACATCTCTGCACTAGGTCTAGTAATAGGTAGTTCATCTGCTACATTATTTAAGACATGCATCCCAGGAACTACTTTTTCAAATACAGCTTCTGCTTCTTCTCCATGATCCTTCTCATAAAGAGTAGTGTGTTTTAGTCTATAAATATCTTGAGATTTTTTATGAACAAAGAAAATGTCTTCTGGAACGCGAGGCGTTGGTTCTTGATAATGTAATGCTTCTTTAGATAGAGCTGGAATTAATTCTGTAGCAACTTGCCTAGCATCTGCTAAGGATCCATGCTCAGTTGGGCTTTTAGCTAAAAGTTGTGCTGTAGGTGTAAGTCCTGTAGTTACACTAGAAACATCCATCAAGTCTATTAATTTAGCTGTGCCAATATCTCCCAATCCTCTTTTTAGAATAGGAATATCATAATGTTTAATATTATATCCTACAATATATTCTACTGCTTTATGAGATTCTCTAAGAAGAGTGGCAACCTCTTCAGGATTCTTCCCATTTTCTTGTAACCATGTTAGAGCCTCTGTAACATCTTTGAGATGTAGATCTTCTTGCTTAAGTAGTGGCGAGATAGCTTCATGGAATTTCTGTAGAGCACCAGCATCCCTAACTAGTTCTGGATTCTCTAATTGTTCTCTTAATCTTCTAGCACTATCTTCTGGAAGTTTCATCCATATATTTTCTCCCGTACCCATTTGGGTCATTCCCTTACCTGTAGAAGTAGCATGGACTAAACCTATACTGAAAGGATTATCTTCAAATGTTTCCACGTCCAAGGCTAAAGCTTTTTTACCTCTACCAGAGACCAAATCTCTTAGATTTTCTACAGAGTCAGATCCTACTTGTTTATCGGTTCCAGGTATATTATAAGTTACTACTCCATTTCTGATGACAGGTTGAAGTTCTACACCAGGACCTCTTTTTACTTGACCTTGGAGCATTTGTCCTTCTTGGAATAGTTCTTGCATCCTATCTAACTCTCTAGTAGATGGAGGACCTATCTGGGTTTGATATTGTCTAAGTTGCTTATCTACTTCTGTCAATCTTTGTTCCAAGGCAACTCTTTTAGTAGAGGGATTTAATAAAAGGTGTTGACCTGTTTCAGGATTTAATTCCCCAGCAATACTTCCATGAGAATAATAGATTTGATCAGTACCTGTTGCTTTCTTAAAAACAATAGCTCCATCTTTCTCTATTTGTGCCTTAACTAGAACCTCTCCACCACGACCTTCATTCAAACTAGGATCTATGCCATAGAGACGATATTTATCTATAGCACCATTTTCTATAGCACTTCGCAAATCAGACGTATTAGTAGGATCAAAATTCTTAGCTAAAGAACCCGGTGCTGAGATCTCACCATGTGCAGCAATATGTTCTTCTAAGGATGCTGGTTTTGGAATATTAATATTTCTCTCTTGGGCATATTCTCGAATTCTTTCTAGCTCAGCAGGAGAAGCGGTTCTATAATCTATACCTAAAGCCGTGGCAGCGTGTATCTTCTCAGAATCAGTTACCACATTTGGCATAGCATATAAGTCATTCTTAGCTCCCACCCTTCGTTCCATAGATACTAGACTTTGTAGGTTACCAGAAGTTTTCTTACCAGCTTCTATTAAAATATTCTCCTGGGTAGCTAGTACAGGACCTTTAGATGTTTGTATAGTATGAGTCATCCATCGACCATCTATTTCAGCACCAGATATAGAATTCACTAATTGTTCTATATTTGTAACTAAGTCTGTTTGTACACTTCCTTGTACATCACCTCGAAGTTCTCCCTCTGTACTAATTCCTGTAGATAATCTATCTACAATAGTTTTCACTCCAGGAGAGAAGGTCTCCATAGAAAAATAACTAAGCTCATTCCCAGAAATAGGAAGTTGAAAGTTTGGTCTAAGAGTACTTTTACGTACAGCTATTCCAGATAATCCTGTTGGTGTTTTTGTTAACTCTGCTGCTACTAAAGGATTGACACTTGCTTCTGGATAAAGATCATTTAAATGTTGTACCGTAAGAACATGTGCTTTTTGAGAAGCAGTACTAAAATCAAAAGAATACTCAGAACCAGATCCAGGAATAATATTTACCAGACCCATCTTCTCTGCTAACTTAGGATTTAAAACAGCTAATCTTTCTGTCGTCTCTGTAAATTGACTTTGGATATCTGCTAATTGTTCTACTTTAGTTTTAAAAGTATCTGAATCATAATCAGATACATTGGTACCAAAACCGTATTTCTTAAAGGTCCTAAGTTGATATTCAAAAGATTTATACACTTCTCCAAGATCCATTCCTTGACCTTTTAATTGTTGAGAAACCTTCTCAAATTTCTTAAAGTCTCTAATGAGTTCAGTTCTCCAAACATTCATATCTGAAACTACATTAGTAAGATCAGGAAATAGTTCTACTTTTCCTATATCTTGTACTGCTCTCAACTTAGTAAGTTGTGGTAAACCTAAAGTCACGACATTTGCCATACTCTGCTCTTGAGATTTCTGTAAGATATTCTCTATATAAGAAACTCTGGGACGATAGAACCTTTCCTGTCCTTCTAAGAACTCTGGAGTGATGTCTCCAGGAACCAAATCTCCTACTAAGGATTTAGCAATACTTAGAGGATCTTGCCCACGCATAGATGAAACTGTAGATAATCTTCCTCTTAGGTATTTAGCTTCCTGTGATGCCATGTGTGTTTCTAATTTCTCTGCACCTTCTGAAAGGAGTTGCATTTCTCTATTGAAACGAACCTCATCTTTATCCTTCGCAAATTGTAAGACTTCAGAGAGTACTGGATCTTGACGTAATGCTCCGACATTCTTTACTCCTATTAAAGATAGACGAGATCTAGCATCTGTCATAGTTGTAACATTCAAAGAAGTTTGTACTTCTCTTTCTATTACACCTTGACGTTCTATGAGTTTCTCACTCTCATTCTCGCCTATTCTGGAATAAGCTTCTCTTCTTGAAAACTCTTCTGCATCAGGAGCAGATTCTCCAGGATCTGATGTATCTGGTGTGTCTATATCTAAACTCCAAATTTCATTTAACTTGGACCATTTAGAAAAAACACTCTGTAATTTAGATTTTCCTCCTATAGCTTCAAACTTCTTAGGATCTGATAACTCTAAAGCTTTTAGATAAGAAACTTCTGCATCTAGTTTAGTAACCATGACTTTTCTATTTTCAGAAAATTCCCAGGTTCTTAGAACCTTAGATCTATTCATCTCCGTATCTACTAGTTTTTCATCCTTTCTCCAATCATGCATAAAAGAAACAATGTCTTTAGCAGCATCTGTTTTATTATCTGAAAGATGGTCTATTACTTTATAGTAAAGATCATCATTCTGTGCTATTTCGCCTGCTGATAGCATAGGAGTTTTTTGTGGTCCTGTATAATGTAAGGCTTGGAACTCTGGAGCAAGTTGAAATCCAAATTTACTTTGCAACCCAGTCTGTATTTCTTCTGTTAGAGAATTAGGATTTAAGGAAGGTTCTATTCCAGTAAAGAGTTCATGCTTTACTGCTACACTATAGTAATCCCTAGAATTCATCTTGGCTTTAAGTATAGCTGAACGATTCTTATAGTTTAACTGTAAAGCTAAACCTTGATCTCCTGTGAGTACTGCATCTGATGGAAGAGAGTGTGGATCTATTTTCATGCGAAGTTCATCAAAGTAATCTGGTCTAAGTTGTTTATCTGGACCAGATATTATAGCATTCTTTATTTCCTTAGTAGTTTCACCTAGTCTATACTCCTTAGGTAGATACTTAGAGAAAGCTCTTATCTCATAGTCACCTGAGATATTGACTCCTGGAACGGGGGAGAAAATATCTTTCTGAGAGAATTGCACTAGATCTGAATATAGTTCATCCTTCGTAGGAAGCATCTTATTCACTATCGAAGATCCTAAGATTCTATCAGCTAATTTGATTTCTTTAGAGGTGGCAGAAGCATATCTTTTAATGTGCCGGGCTACGTCTCCATAAGTTTTAGCAGTCTCCAAAGGTATAATCTTTCCAGAAACACTCTCTATCACAGATCCTCTATTGATCTTCTCTGTCACTCCTACTACAGTAGACGAACCTTTCTGTCCTAAAGTAGACTGAGGAGTAACATTAGAAGCTTTGAACTTATCTCTATTTAAGACAGTGGCTTTATATTCACGGAACTCTGGTTTTAATCTCCCATCTGCTTGGAGTTTATCATAGTGTCTTCTATAGGCTTCTCTTCTGGCTTGGGATGCTCCTGCCTTAGAAGAGACTTCTAATTGAAATACTGCAGCTTTCTTAGACTGTGGTAGGAGTTGTCCTACGATATCCACTGCCCAATCTTCCTGTGGAAATATCTGTACCAAAGCTTCTAAGATTTCTTCCTTAGACATTTGCTCCAGGTTCTTTAAAGCTTTACCACCAAATCTATTCACTGCTGATTGTAATCTGGTATAGGCTACTTTGACTAATTCAGCATCTTCCAGGAAATTAGTTCTAGCTTTCATCTTTGAAAGGATATGTTGCCAGGTGGTTTGGTCTGCTATAGGAGTAGTTGCTCTTCCTATTACAGGTATATTCCTAAGAGTAGATGGATCTGGAACGAGGCGGGATAGGGGGAATGTTCCTGACAAAGCAAATTCTATAACTCTAGAAGTGCCTGAGAATTGTACCGCAACGGCCCCAATCGCCCCAGCAACCAGGATGACGCGAATGACCCTTCCTACTCCGAAAGTAGGATCCTTTACAGTATTCCCTACATTAAAAACTTGAGTTGCCATTTTATGCTATTGACCTATTGTCCCTATTTAAATAATCAGATACATCTTGATTTCTATCATGCTGTATATGCATAGCTACACTTCCTCCTCCACGCGCTGATGGTTCTACAATAACATCTACAAAAGAGTCTCGAACGAAAGGTCCTAAAACTGATCGGAGAGCAGAACGTACTGCCCCAGGATCAGACATTCTTGCCTGATCAAACGGACCTACTGCTAGAGGATGCTTCAGACCAGATCTATATTGTTGATGGAAGATAGGTCCTACTTCTCTTGGGTCCAATCCAGTTCTTTGGATTTCCTTAGCCATAGCAGGTTCCATAGACTGATCTTCATCCCATCCCTTCCAATCTTCCTTAGGTAGGAAATGGCCTTGGAAATATTTCACCAGATTCTCCCTTGCCTCTGGAGTAGCTTCAGGATTTAACTGTCTACCTATAATTCTTTGCTCTGCTTCTGGAAGGAGGGAATACATCCTTTTCCTCTCCTTCTCCGTTCCATGCTGCATCACATCAGATATCAGTTGTCTATGTTTCCTTGGTAAGGTGAATAACTTCTCCCCTATATTATAATCATCATCAGGAAACCCATACATGGTATGTTCCATAGCTTTCTTATAGGCTACGGCTTTAGCTGCATTCTCTGGAAGATCTGTGAAGGTTGTTTCTCCTGCAATTAACTTCAGACGTTCATTCAATGCTTGGATCTGTGGATCTTTCCTTGACATTCCCTTGAGGACTAGTTTCTTCTTTTCCCTATTAAGAAATTGCTGTTCCATTTTCCTGGTATCAGCATCCCTGTCAAACTGTGACATCATACCTTGGACATCTATACCATCTTTCTTTGCTAAGGTATTATATTTGTCATAGAGTCTGGCAGACTTCAGATAGTCTAACTTATCAAAGTAATCATCTAGTGCCCATTCTTTCCTCCTACGTCCTGGGACCCATGGATGGTCCTTTCTGCCCCACTTGGTCGCTAGAGAGCCTGCTAGACCCACTGCAGCCCCTGCTGCCATGATACCTAAGCGTACTGGATCTTTCCCTTGCAAGAATCCCCATTTACCAGCACCAGCAGATTGCCAAAAGGCACCAGCCAAGAGACCCCCCATAACGGCTGATACCAAGGGATGCTTAGACCATTGTGCTTCTATAGTTGGGAATAACCAATCCTTAAAGGGTTTTGCCCACGACGACCTTGACGTTCCATAGACCTGTCCACGTTCATATTCTTCTTCAGCAGATCTAGCCCGGAGGAATTTATTATTCCATGGAGTATCACCATGAGCCAGCCATTCTCCTACAGAACCAATTGCCCTCTGCGTTCCAGAATAAAATAGATTAGTTTCAGCATTAGATCCTACATGACGAGATTCCTTAGCCCATCCTTTATTCAGGAGAATCCTATTGACATTCTTCCCTCTAGCATAGACTACAGCTCTTTGAGTATCTAGTTGATCTTGAGCATATCCTATATCCGCTAAAAGATTAACCTTAGCACCAGAACGTATCCCTACATCCCTAAGGGCATCCTGGAAATCTATAGACTGCGAAGTAGGATCCATACCGGCTTTGATAATAGCTGTAGTGGATTGCAAAGGCCAGAGTAGTAATCTACCTGCTTTTGAAAGCATGGAACGACGGTGGTTTTTAGCTGTCTCTGGGTGTAAGGAGAGAGCGGCATCTGCCATGGTCTCTACAGCTTGTAGGGGTCTTTCCCAATGGAATTGGTGGTGTGCCTCTTGCACCATAGCAGAGATTCTGCCTAAGAGACTATTCTTTGCTTTGGTAGAAGCTAAAGCCTGCTTCGAGACTCTAATACCGGCGAAGCGGATAGGATGATCAGGATCCTCCAGGGTAGTAAAAGTATTAGGGTCTATAACCTTATCTACAGTTACTTGCTTCCGCTCTACATCTTGGGCATGTTGAAACTTATAAGGATAGATCTGATAAGGCTTCTTCTGTGAGGACATCCGCTCTTTGATCTGTTGAAACTCTTCCCATAGAGGAGAATTAGGATTCAATGTAGCAGAGAGATTGGAAGCGATCTCTTTAGTTTTATCACCATACGGATCTACATCAGCTAAGATACGAAACTTATCCAGGTCAGAGTAATAAGCTCCAGTCGTATCTCCTCGGTCAGCAGAGATCTGTAACTTCCTAGCATTCTCCAGTCTCTTAAAGCTTTGTTGTACAGCTTTTCTATTCCCATCTACACGTACCATCCGTTGTTTCTTAGTATTAGGATCTGCATATGATAGATAAGCATAAGGAGAGTGAGTCATATAAGCAGCGAATTGTGCTGCTGACTTATCTTGATCTTCTGTATTCTCTGAAGTTCCATCTTCTGCATCCCATGAACTAGAACCACTAGTATTTCTAAGGAGTACTGGAACGAGGGAGCGAATATTACCACTATGTTCTTCTAATAGGAGATCTGCTTTTCCACGAACCTTATGTCTAGGATCCCAAAGATCTACATCCGTAGCCACAGAACCACGCATACTTTTAGGAATATATGCCCTATCTCTAGTACGTATCCCAAAGTTTTCTAAGAATCCATTGAGGACTCTTCTTTTAAACCCTACTTCAGTTTGCCATTTTGGATAGAGTTTGTCTACCCAATCATCATCTTTCTGAGGAACCAGGCCAAGAGGACGAAGGACGTGTTCCTTCATCAGGTTCATAGCTTCTTTAGCTAACCATCCTGGCTTATTTATATATACTCTATTAGGATCTTCTGGTCCTTTTCGATGCCAGTAGAAATCTTCCGAGAGTTGTATATCCTTTACCATGTCAGAAGGTTTCTTAGGACCCCATAAGGTCTTCCAATCACCACCTATCTTGAAATCGAGAGAGAAGGCTTTCTTACTTTCTATAGTATCAAACACTTGTTTGATCTGAGATCTTCTTTGGATACGATCAGGTACTTTCCCGGTAGTAGCTCCTTCTATAGTTCCACCTAGGAGATATTGGGACATTTGCTCAGTATCTAAACTAAGCATATCCATAGAAGCAGTGCCTCTACCTCTACCAGTACGATATAGTTTATTATATCCAGGGCCAGGTAGACGATACTCTCCATCTTTTATTGCGGCAAAAGGGTCACCAACACGAAGATTCCTATAGGATTCATCACCAGGAATAAAATCAGGTTGAGTATTCCTAATATTATTGACATACTGTACATTAGGATCTCTACGACCACCATATCCTAGATGAGCAGGAGCCAACATATGAGTGGGTCCCATGTCCAGGCCCAACCACTCTCCAGCAGCATTAGCCATAGTACCATAGATACCCATATACTTCCGAGAAGCATAGAAAGCTTCTGAAGCTCTATATCCTATACCCGGTGTGGCTACTACGCCTGAGTTATCATCCGCGAAGTAGTCAGACATCTTCCTGGCATGATAAGATTCCAAAGGACCAGCAGCCCTAGCATGTATACCTTCATTCGTAGAGGCCATTTCATTCTGGACTCTATGCATAGAGGTCATACCTAGAGGAGTAACTCTTAGAGTACCTGGGCCACCATAGACTGAACCATCAGCACCAGATCCACCACTCCCCGTTCCCACTGCAGTCCCTGCTCTTCGATGTATCTCTTCATTCTGAGCAGACATCTCTGTTCTAGGATCTATACGCTTAGGTTTCAGTATAGGACCTAAGAGAGTATTCCCTAAAACTTCTAAAGGACGCAGGAGAGAAGGACCACCCGCAAAGAGGTCTCCTGATACAGGATATGGTCTATCTTGACTGTGGCGATTTTCAAAACTATAAGGATCGAAGATCTTCCTAGCTATACCTCCCAGTCCAAGGAAGTTCCTAAGATTAGGAAAGAGGCTTTGACCGTAGGCTTCTTTTCTAGTCAGTCCAGACTTAGAGTATTCAGCATCAGCAGAAGCCCGAGCATACCAGTTAGGTTTCCAATAAGATATCTTCTCTCCATAGACAGGAGATCGCCCAAAGAGTCTAGCTCTACCAAACTCATCAAAGAGGTTCCCACCACCCTGACGTACAGGATCATACCCACTTCTAAGGTATTCTTTATATTCTTCAGGAGATCTTGGGTGTAGATAGTTATCTGTCCCAGGAACATATTCTATCACTGCTTTCTGTAAAGCATTCAGACCTGAATGTTCAGAGACCCAGGCACCAGCTACGCCCATATTCGCTCTGAAGTTTGCTAGGATCCCAGGAGCATTTCCACGATCATCATCACCAGAACCATGCCACAGTCTACGGAGTTCCCAACTAGCATATCCAGCATAGAATCCTAAAGCTGCTGCAGGTAAGGCTCTCTTCAAAGCTAGATTCACCCATGCAGATCCTGCACTGGACATAGAAGCATTAGAAAGACCTAGACCAAGATGTTTCATCTGGTCATTCACATAAGAAGCTCTCTCAAATGGAGAGAATAGTCCTACACCAGCAGTAGTAGATCCTGAAGCTAAACCATGGATATTCTCCATTAGATTAGCTAAGGTTTCTTTGATGTTATCGCCTATAAGATGCTTAGCTTCTGGTATTGCTACAAACTGAGCACCATACAAATCTCTAGTTGACTGGAACGAGGGGGAGTGGAAGGTACCAGTTACAGGGAAGGCTCTAGGTAAAGTATATTCTATTTGCTTCCGAATGTTATCTGTTGGCTCTAGGGAACGTAAAGCTCCTATGAGTTGTTCGTTATTCCTTTGGTCTAAGTTCTTTAAAAGGGTATGAGTTACAAAGGCTTGTGAACTCTCATTCCCAGGTACTTGTTGATTCCAGGCAACTTTTAAAGATTCATTCAGGGGATTCCGAGAAGACTGATTTAATAATGCTCCTATTAAATCTCCATGCATCTCTTCTGCGGATGGAGAGAATGCTCTTAGAGTTATCTCTTCAGCTAAAGCATTCCTTAGTTCTGTTGGGTTTCCTGAAAGTACTTCATCTATAGGTTTACTAGCTAGATAACTTAAACTACTAGATCTTATTTTCTCATCTTTAGGGAGACGCTGGAACGAGGAGAGGAGACTTGTTCTTCCTTCTTGTGTGTTTAAGGAAGCTTCTTGTCCACCAAATTCTTTGGCTATGCCTTCTAAGGCAACCCCAACTGCAGATCCTTCTGTGAGATTAGAAGTTCTTCTAAAGGCTGAAGTTAAAGCTGAGACCTTGGCTTGAGAGTCTGCATAAATTCTATTAGGATCTGCTGGCTCATTGAAGATCCTACGAACTAAGTTTCCACCCCACTCAGGATCATTGAACTTAGTTATCCTACTTGCCTGTAAGGAAAGATCAGATTGTGTTTCCTGTCTTCCTATATCTAGTAAATTTCCTATCTTGCCAAGGAAACCAGGGAGTTGTTGCTCTCGCCCACCTAATCCATTCCGCGTTCCATAGACCCGAGCCATTCTATTATTAACAGCAACTCTTCGAAACTCACCTTCTATCCTATTGACTTGACCAGACTGATCTATATTCCAAGCAGACTTCCCGAGCATGAATGCGGGATTTTGTAAGGTTCCTCCCAAACCGGGTTGTACCTCACCCATCTTAAAGGTACTAAAAGGACGAAAGGCTTCTGCACCATAGTTAAAGAGGTTCAGAGGTTTAAAGGAACTGAGGTAAGGTACTAAGGGGATTTGAAAACTATTAGCTACATGTTGCTTAATCCCTCTCATAAACTGAGAGGAGACACGAAGATCTAAAAGTCCTTTAGAGGTTTGTAAGATATCCTGATCTAAGGAAAGACCAAGATGAGTTTTTTGAAAACTAAAATCTCCTACAGTCTTACCTAAACCTAATACGTTTGCTTCTGTAGCCTTGGCTTCAGATAAGCCCAGGACTCTACCTAGAAGACTTCTCTTCGCTTGAGTTCTATGAGCATTCTCCAGGAAGACTTTAGAAAAAGAATCCGTGGATATCTTTCCTGGTTTTATATCCCAAGAAGTAGCAATACCCACTAGACGCTGTTCCATCTCATCTGCAGAACCTTTTAATAGTCCTTGTAGAGGTTGATACTGCTTATTACCTATCCACCCCGTTCCAGCAGCCAGATTCCTAGAATTCCTTATCCAAGCTTCAGCAGCTCTCATCTGCGAAGGAGACATATCCGATCTAGAAGTCAATCCTATCTGTTGAGAGAAAGACTCCATCTTCTTAATCCCAGACACAGTATACTGGAAGGATCCTGCTCTCTTTTCCGTACCTACTTGCTTATTAGCCCACTGGATAGTACTTTCTAGTTGTGTAGCATGAGGAACTACGTGTCCTGTGGCATCATACTGAAGAATATTCCTACCTAGATTATAGAGAAGTCCTTGTCTATTCCCTACCTCCTTGGAAAGTTCTTTCTGGAGGAATCCTTCAAATCCTCTAGCGAGCTGAGGACCAAAAGTACGCGCAGCAAAGATACCAGCGCCAGCAATGGCTCCAATAGCAATAACCTTTCCTACCCAAGGATGTCGGGCAGAGAAAGGTCTATCTTCAGTTCCCCAGTTTTCTTTTGCCATGTAAGTCTCAAATAGAAGAAAAGCCACCCTGAGCTAAGGATGGCTTCAACCGTAGAGGATTTTTTTCCCGAGTGCTTTTAAGAGTCCTTTTACTAGCTCAGTCTTGAGGACACTCTCAGGAAGTGTTTTTCGAGGATCAACATTTTTACCAAAGACGATATCTATGGCTCTATGTTTTAAAGACCCACCTAAGGGAAAGGAAACTCCTATTCCAAATTCCCCTGGTTTGCCATATATGCCAACGACAATGGGGTCTGGTTTCACGCTGGCGTTTCTTTTGGGAAGATACCTGCTATGTTAAAAGCCCAAACAGTTAAATTAACTAACAAGGTAAGGATAGTATCATTAGCTAGAAGTGTTTTCACTAGATCAGGAAGTTCTATTACACCTTCTAAAAGTGCAATAGCACTCTTCAGGTTCTTGAGAACCTCTGCTAATTTTTCTGGACCATTTCCCGGGACTTCTGCTAAGGTAACAAAAGTTTGTACTAAGAATGTAAGGGTTGCGATTGCTTGTAGAATTTTACTCATCTTTATTTCCTTCCTATCTTCGTTGATAGGGACCCTTGGCTCCTGCCATTTGTTTCGCTTGCTTTTGCTGAGCAAGGGCATTTTCTTCTTGAATTCTTTGCTGTTGTTGTGTATCAGCTTCTTCTAGTCTTTGCATCAAAGCGTCCTTGTCACAAAGTAGAAGGTTTACTAGTTCATCTGGAGAATACTCTGGATTGCTCGCAGTCTTTAGTTGTACTCTCATTAGGAAAGTAGCAGCAGCTAAATAATGGAAATATTCATCTCCAAGCATATTCCCTAAATCCAAGAAGGATATCCCTGGGAAGGCTCTCTGGATTAATAGATCCCAACGTTCGTCTTGTTCTAGGACCTGTTCTTGCCAATAGGCAAATAGTTCCTCAGCTGACTTTGTAGTAAATCCTGAAATCTCCAGGACATGACCAGCTAGGGTGGATATAATACCTGCTGGTTCTTCATCTCCACCAAAGGAATAACCTTCAGGCCAAAGCAGAGCATACTCACAAAGAAGTTGTTCTACTTCAGATTCCTTCTTTGTTTTAATAAACTTAAAGGTTTCCCTTGTAATAGGTCTAATGAAAAAAGGAACTTCATCTAAGGTGTAATCACCTATCCGACGATAAGAATCTACCCAAGAATCTATAAAGACTTGTGGAGGTCTTTGATACTGTTTCCTTTGCCTTCGACCATATTTTACAAGTCCTGGTTTCAAACTTGCTCGTCCTCTACAGTAGGATCTACAGAGAATCCTGATTGTGTCATTACTGCATTAAATAACCACTGACCATAATTAGCAGGTTCATCGTTCCAGTTCACTTGCTCAGGCCATAGTACACAAGACTCCAGAACAAATGCCAGGGCTTCTTCTCCTTGACCTAGATCTCTAGCTTTCTTATAAGTAGCACCATCCAAAGCAGTAAAGATATAATATCTAGTAGGAACTAAAATATATTGTTGTTCTGCATAGTCATAGTCTCTAGTAAAGAAAGGTAATCCAAAAGCTTCATTGAATTTCTTGCCTATTGGATGTTTCTCTAGTAGAACTTTTATTTCTTCTTCCGTGGGAGGTTCTGGAACGGAGGGTGGGATTATTACTGAATCTGGTGCCGCGTTCTCTACGAATCCTGATTGAATTTGAATACGTTCTATCAGTCCTGGGATTACTCCAGCAGGATATGGCTGAAGCTCATCCCTTAAAGTAGGATCAAAAGTATCAGGCCAAAGTACACAATCTTGTAAGATTTGTGTATTCAGGAACTTCTGTGCTTCTATGGGATTAGTTTTCAAGGCA
>Ga0209429_10001701_pt1 | contig 13330 bp, 8 predicted proteins | sample BarGraNGADG00212_3_FD_184493 | JGI IMG/M metagenome (GOLD analysis project Ga0209429, IMG submission 184493) | Arctic peat soil microbial communities from Barrow, Alaska - Barrow Graham LP Ref core NGADG0004-212 (SPAdes) (version 2) | ecosystem: Environmental > Terrestrial > Soil > Wetlands >... | reverse complement strand
ATTTATTCAATCTTTCACTTGGTAATGATCAACTCTATCGAGACCCCGACTACTCCTTAGATGCATATATTCAATCATAACACCTCATAGAAAAAAGATATGCAGGAGAGGTCTGCCTGAATTGTGCGCAAGATTGCCTTCTTGACGAACTGACTCGACCAAAAGGTAAACTGATTTCTCAAAATGACGGTCGCTGCTCCACCATCCTTTCCCAGTTGCATTGCCAGCCCCTGCTTTTCGATGCAAACTATCCCTTGACAAGCAAAAACAGCCCCCCTATACTTCGACCCATCGAAAGCATTACCTTATCAAAATCAAAAAAGGAGGTAATGGTTCCATGTCTACATTACCGCAAGCCATGCCGTCTACGGCCTCGGAGGCGTTAGTTCCGGGTAAAGGTTTTATCAGTCCCACTTCCCGCATAGCCGCCATCAGGGCGGAGCTACTGTCCACACCGTACTCAATCTGTCTGGAAAGGCCGAAGCTTCTGGAGGAATTCTGGAGTTCCGAGGAGGGACGCCGGAGCGCCAAGGCGGAGCATCCCCTTGTCCATCGCGCCCTGGCCCTTCAATATATTTTCTCTCATCGCCAGCCCCGCATTTACGAGGACGAACTTATTATCGGCAACATGACCTCCAAGCGTATTGCCGCCAACTACTACATCGAGGGCGGATCAATCAACATCCTGGAGGATATCGCCCATCTGGGTAAGCGGACCATTCCCCTGAAATTGACCGGCATGGAGACTGCGGAGCTTCTTCGCATCGGGCTCAGAAACGCATTCAAGAGCGTGGGCGCCAGGGCGCTCCTCAAACCCGCCCGCCTTTCTTACTTTCTGGATTTTTTCCGGGCCAAGCGCCACTATGTGACAGAGGAGGCGGGCGTGGCCCATCAGGTGGGAAACTATTGGATGGTTGTCCATGAAGGACTGCGTCACCCCTATGTAGAGGCCAAACAGAGGTTGGAGGAGGGGAAGCTTGCCGACGGGTCCCCTTTGGATGCAGACCAGTTGGCCTTCTTCCGTTCCGTGGTTATCACCATCGATGGCATCAGGATGATGGCCGAGAATCTGGCCGCCGAGGCGGAAAAAATGGCCTGCCTGCCGGGAGTGTCTGAGCAGAGAAAGGCCGAGCTTCTGGAATCGGCATTGTCCTGCCGACGGGTTCCCTTTGAACCGGCCCGGACATATCTGGAGGGATTACAGGCCACCTGGCTTGTTCACGTGGTCATGAACCTGGAAGACTTCGAACAGGGTCTCTCCTTCGGCCGGATGGATCAGATCCTTCTGCCCCTCTATCGCAACGATATTGCACAAGGCAGGCTGACTCCCGAGCGGGCTACGGAGATAACGGCCAGTTTCTGCCTGAAGGCCTGCGAAACCATACCACTCTACTCCCAGCGGGTTGACCAGTTCTTCAGCGGCAACGGAGTTGCCCAGGCTTTCACCCTGGGAGGCACCGATGCCGAGGGGAATGACGTAACCAACGAGCTCTCCGCCCTTATCCTGAACGCCTATGCACAGGTCTTGACCCGTGAGCCCGCGGTTCACGTTCGCATCCATCCCGGGACGCCGGAGTGGTTTTTCCACAAAAGCGTCGAACTTCTCCAGCTGGGCACCAGCCGTCCCTCCTTTTTCGGAGACACAGCCGTGGTCAGGGCACTTCAGGAAGCGGGCATGACTAAAGCCCACGCCCGGGATTACGCTGTCATCGGATGCGTGGAGATGGCAAGTCAGGGTCGTACATACAACTCTTCGGACGCCGCTCTCTTCAATCTGCCACTCTGCCTGGAGCTGGCACTGAACCAGGGTAGGCGGTTCCACGGCAAGGCGAGGATCGAGGGGCCACGCCGCTTCGGCGCCCCCACGCCGCCAGCCTCTGCGTTGAAGACCTTCGAAAGCGTTCTGGAGGCCTTCCGGGCCCAGGTCCGCCACGGGGTTGACGACTTGGTGAAGGTGATCAGTTGGCTGGAAGAAGTCTATAGGATTCACCGGCCGACACCGGTGAATTCTATCCTTACACAGGGCTGCCTTGACAAGGGGAAAGACGTAACCTGGGGGGGCGGCCTGTATGATTACACCTCCATCCAGGCGGCGGGCTTGGCCGATGCGGGCGATTCCCTCTACGCTCTGAATAAGGTCATCTTTGAGGAGAAGCGCTTCAGTTTGGAAGAGTTTGTCCAAATTCTGCGGGACAATTTCCGCGGCCGGGAGGATCTGAGGGTCGAGCTGGCCACTAAATTCCCCCGTTACGGAAATGGTGATCCCGCGGCAGATCGGATGACCCAGCTCGCTGCCGATGCCTTTGCCGACGCATTGTGGGCGCACAAGAACACACGTGGCGGGCAGTACGTACCGGGATTCTACTCCATGACCTGCCATGTCGGCTTCGGCAAGGTAACCGGCGCCCTACCTGACGGGCGACTGGCTGGCACGCGCCTCTCCAACGGCCTGGCCCCGGTGGACGGGTCAGAGCGTCTGGGTCCCACCGCCGTTCTGCGTTCGGCTGCCTTCCTGGACAGCAGGAAATGGACGAACTGCCATGCCCTGAACCTGAAGTTTGACAAGCATATCGTCCAGGGGGAGACGGGGCGCAACGCCCTGGTGAACCTCTTCAAACATTATTTCGCCCAGGGAGGGATGCAGGTTCAGGTCAACATACTCGATACCCAGACGCTGAAGGCAGCGAAGAAGGATCCCTCATCCTATCCCGGGATTGTTGTGCGCGTTGCCGGCTATTGCGCCTACTTCAACGATCTACAGCCCGACGTACAAGACGAGATCATTGAGCGGACGGCCCATGGGATCGGTTGAGCCACTCATCTTATCCCTGCAGCATTTCTGCCTTCATGACGGTCCGGGAATACGGAGCCTGGTTTTTTTCAAGGGCTGCCCCTTGCGCTGCCTCTGGTGCCAGAACATCGAATCCTGGAAGGCGGAAACCGAGATAGCCTTCAAAGCCCATCTTTGCATCAACTGCGGGAGGTGTGTTGAAAAATGCCCGGAGCACGCCTTTCCGGAAGTGGGGAAAAGGAATGCGGAACGTTGTCGTTACTGCTTTACCTGTACAGATAATTGTCCCTCGGGCGCCATGAAACGCTTCGGCGTCTCCCGGTCTGTGGAAGAACTCGTGGAGGAGTTGCGCCCCGAGTTCTCTCTATTTAAGACCTCCGGCGGCGGGGTAACCTTTACCGGAGGTGAACCCACCCTCTATCCTGATTTTATCGTCAGGTTGGCCAAATGTCTGCGCGCCGAAGGCGTCGATGTCGTCCTGGAGACCTGTGGATTCTTCAACCTGGAGAGGCTGCGGCCTCTTCTCCAAGAACTGCAACTGGTGCTCTTCGATATCAAAGTCTTTGATGAAGCGCAGCACCGGCGATTATGCGGTGCGGAAAACACGGTGATCAAGAATAATCTAAAGTCCCTTGTGGAGGCCTGGAAAAGAAAGGAGGGCACTTTGATCTGGCCTCGCCTTCCTATAGTGCCGGGGATGACGGATGGGCTCGATAATATCAAAGGCTGGGCCGGCTTTCTTCGCGGGTTGGGGCTCTCTTTTCTGACCCTAGTGCCCTATCACCCGATGGGGGTGAACAAGCGCCGATGGCTGGGGCTTCCGGCAAGCCCTGAGTTGCGCGTGCCCACGGATGCAGAGCTTAAGTCAATCGAACAATTGTTTTCCGCCGAGGGGATCAAGGTGTATAAACCCGGTGAGGAAAAAGTGTAAGAACATTACAGATTATAATCTCACCGAAACCCTTCGATGAATTTCTCCAGCACCTTCACCATGAGCGCGAGGTTATCGGGATTGACCCTGTTCATATTGTCTTTCTCGCTATGAAATCCCCCCATGCCCATTCCCGGAACGCCGTTATACCCTATGGTGATCGACGGGATTCCCGCGGCCATGAAACGCTGCGAATCGTCGGTGATTGATTTCTCGGCATCAACCGTCCGTCCGGTGACGGAGCGCCAGGATGATTCAATTCTTGAAACCAGTTCGGGAGAGGCGGCATAGAACTTTAAAAATATGCCGACCTTCCGGGCATAAAAAAGGTTTCCCTTCTGTCCCGCCATTTCCAGATTCACGCAATAGCGCGGTATTTTTTCCTTACGGCGGTCGATGTTGATGAATTCCCGCACGTACTGATGCGCCCCCTGTAAGTTTACCTCCTCGCCCGCCGTGAGGAGAATCGTCACGCTGGAGGATCCTATATCGATTTTTTTGTCATGTATGTCCCTGGCAAGCGCTAGCAGCGACACCACCGACCCCCCGTTGTCCACCACGCCGTAACTCTGATTTCGCTCCGGGACAAAGACGAATCCGCCGAAGCCGAGCGCCAGAAGTCCGAGGTAAAACACAAAAATTCCGGTGAGCGCCAGGGTGATTATTCTGGGAATTTTTTTCGAAAGGGCTTCCTTACGCCGTACGAAGAAAGTCCAGAGAGCGAGAAGAATACTCATCACGATGGCGACAGGGATAAATTGGTATATCCTGGCGCGCTGGATGTGATCCCAGAAATCTGTTTTAGAATCGTAATGCGCGCAGAAGATGAACTCGCGAACTGCCGAGGAAGACGGGAAATGCATGATGATGTTCTCAGCTTTTTTCTGCGCCATCCACGACGTGACCGGCACAAAGAACTCGTATTCCAGCACAAGGACTACTGGAATTGCCAGTGCCAGGATCAGGGCAGCCACTGGTCGTTTCTTATATATCGCGAAGACGAAACCCAATGCGAGGAGTAATATTGTGATACCCACGAAGAGCATGAAATAGGGGCGCAGAGTAAACTCCTGTACGGCAAAGGGGATGCCCCAAGATGTTAGCATATCCTTGAGGTACGAAGCAGTCCTATCTAGGGCTTCGCTGTGGTTGGGGCGCGGAACCGCAATTCTTTCCAGAACAGCCATCATATCCATGGTTATACCGCCTCCTTAATTTCGGTTTCATAAATGCGCCTTAGCGCCGGTGGCAGTCCTCGATAATCCACCGATTGTGCCTGCTTAGTCATGTCGGCCGAGCTATATGTATTCCAGAAGAGTATCGGCTCTTTATCATGGCCCGGAGTTTTAATAAAATCGCACAGCGCCGCGAAAGTCTTGGCGGTATATGTAGGGTCAAGGGCTATGCCCTCCCGATCATTCATGAGGGCGAGTGCATCCCTGCATTCCCTGGTGGCGCAGCCGTATCCCTCGCCGACATAGTCGTCGATCACCCGCTGGGGCGGGATCGTTATGTCCGGCACGCAGCGGGAATGTTTCTTCAATAGCCCGTAGGTTTTTCGCATGAGATTCTCCGCTGTTTTTGCGGTCGCGATGGCGATCGGTCCGACGGCATCCATGGTGACGCGCACGCCGATAACGGTAGTGGAGAGCCCGGCGAGCAACGCGCCCAGCGACAAACCCGCCATGGTGCCATTGGACCCCAGGGGACAGAAGATGTACCTTGGTTCGGGGAGGGTTCCGGCGTCGATCTGTTCCTTCAGCTCCAGCATCGCATTCACGATGCCAACGGTACCGAGGGGCGAGGACCCCCCCGCCTCCAGAATATAGGCCCGCGGGTTCAGAAGACGCTGTGCCAGAAGAAGCGAAGCTGCGGTTCTGAACACGCCCTTCAGGTACACCAGCTCCGCCCCGTATTTCAAGAACAGGAGCATGTTTCTTTTTACGTAAGAGTTCAACGGCTGGTTGAAAAGGAGGAGCCTGCACTTTAGCCCCAACTCATGACAGAATATGGCCGAGGCGAGCCCGTGGTTCGTCCCTATCCCGCCCATGGTTATCACTCTGTTACAGCCCTTCTTCAGGGCGTCCGCCAGAACAAACTCGAGCTTCCGCACCTTGTTGCCGCCGTAGATGCCGGAGGATAGGTCGTCACGCTTGATCCAGAGGTTATCGTGTCCCAGGTGGGAGAGACGCTGTACCGGTGTGGGAAAATTTCCCAGGAGCACACGGGGAAGCGTACCTTCCAGCTCGGGATAGTGTTTAAACAGCGGCAGCCGATATTCGGGCCGCCTCCGTGAATCCTGATCCACGGTACTTCCTTTCATCATTATTTCATCCAGTCATCATTTTTTATTATTTTTTCGATGTCAAAGCCCCGCTTCAGAAGAAAGCGTTTTCTCACCTTATAGTACGCAAAGCCGGAGAGTATAAAAAGGACGAAAAGAACTATCTTCACCGGCGATTTGAGATCAGCAAGAATCACCAGACAGAAAAAGAGGGCCATGCCCATGCCCACGATGGGGCACAAAAAGCGCCAGAAGCCTTTGAGTTTGAAGGCCGCATCCCGGTACTTCTCCGGAAAACGGCGTGGCAGTGCCAGAGAGGCGAGGAGCACCGGGATAAATACGAGGATACCCCCCATCGCGGCGTAACTGGCGAAGGTCTCCAGAGAAAGCCCCGATACCACGCCGATCATCGATATTGCCCAGATCGCGAGAAACAGGATGTGGGCTGTCCCGAAGCGACGGTTAACGGTCCCGAGACTTTCAGGAAGTAGCCCGTCTCGAGTGATCGCCATCAACGATTTTGTCGCCATGATGAAGAGACCATTCAGCGTCGTGGTAAGGGCGAGCACTGCGCCTGCCAGCACGAAAAAGTATAACCCGGCCCGGCCCATGGTACTCCTGCCCACGGCAATGAGGGGTTCCTGCACGTCCACGAGCCCATGCCAGGGCACCGCGTTCACTGAGGCCAGCGCCACGCCCAGATAAAGCACCGTTACCACGGGGAAAGCGATGAAATACGATCGGGGTATCACCCTCCCCGGATCCTTGATCTCCTCACCCAGTTCGATGATGCCATTCGACCCGAGATACGTGAAGGTGAGAAGCGCCACTCCCAGGAAGAGATTCCCCGATCCTTTCTGGAATATGTTTTCAAAATGCTCCGGATTGATAGGAACCAAACCGTTCACTGAGAAGAATACCAGCGCCGCGACAAGCACGAGCACCATCACCCCCTGTAACTGGGCGGCCAGTTTTACCCCCAGCACATTAATGATGCAGAAAAAGGTGATGAGCGCCGCGGCAAAGAGGATTTCCGGCATACCCGGCATGAGCACCTTGACATAGCGCGCACAGGCAATGCTGTAAAGGGGTATCTGACCGAAGAAGGTCGCCAGGGCGTAGACCCATATGCCCACGAAGGCCAGGCGCGGCGAGACCATGCGGCTGGGGTACATGTAGGTACCGCCGGTGACCGGTATCGCCGATCCAAGCATGGCCAGCGGGAGCATGCTCAAAAAAACCGGCACCACCGCCAGAGCGTACGCCACGGGCAGCGCCGGGCCTACGATTTTCAGCACGATGCCGGTGAACACGAATATACCGCCGCCTATGGTCATGCCCACTGCTATAAAGGAAACTTCCGGGAGCCCCAGAACACGCTTCAATCCGCTAATAGCCATCGCATCCTCCTATTTTCAAACCCGCGCGGCGTTTAGTATTGCCCGATTGTCCGGCACGTCACCGATGTTCTTTCCGTAATAGGTGTAGGCGATCTTCCCGTCCCCGTTTACGATAAATACGGCCGGGAGCTGCATCTCCTTCCCCTCTTTCTTCCCGTGTTTGAACCCGGCGCGGGAGGCCTTCATAGCCTTGATTATCACCGAAGGAGCGAGATACCCGAGCAGGTTCCCTGGCGCAACGCCGTAGAGGGCGAAAACCTTTTCCTCCGGGTCGCAGACGACCGTAAAGGGCACATGGAAACCGGCGAGGCCTTCCTTAACCAATATTGGTGTGCTCTGGAGAACAACGTACACATGGAGTCCCGCGGCGCGGAACTCTTTATGGTCCCTGAGGAGATCCCCGATCTTCATCTGACAGATGGGGCACCCGGTGTACCGCAGGAAGAAAATGACTGACCTTTTACCGTCGGTAGTTTTATGAAAATCAAGAGAATGTTTCGAGATGGTATCGTAGGTGAAATTCGGGGCGGTCATCCCCGGGGTGAGTTTCTTTTTCATGGCACAATCCTCCTTGTATAGAATAACGTTTTCAGTACATATATTTTATAACTTGGTATTTTGGGTAAGATGAAACCCGTCGTCCCTTGGTAAAATTTTTATATTGCTTCTTTGTTTCCTTTGAAATGGGTATATTTCTTATCTCACCTTTGCTGCAATGGCTCCCAAATCTTTCCCCTTGGGCATTATGAAGAGGCACTTTCCGCCGCTTCTTTTCGCCCATAACTCCCCAAGGTCACGCTTTTCCCGTGAGTCATCATTCGTCCAAAGATTTTCACCTTTATACTCCACAACCAGAAACCGTCCGTCTTGGAGCAAACAGACAAAATCAGGATAGAATTTGTCTGTGGTTGTCTGTAGCCAAAAGGAATGACGTTCCCGGCGTTCAATATTGCGAATCCACAACTTCACTTCTGGTAGGGCATCAAGAAACTTTGCACAATCAAACTCTTCCCCACTATCTTTCAGATTTCCTACTTCCTTGTAATAGTGCTTCTGGAACTCATAGCTCCCCTGATAGCGGTTGTTATAGGGATATTCGTATGGCGGAAAGGAAAAACAGATTTCCGGCGTTACAACAAGAGGTGTTGCACACTCAGGAAGCAGAAGCGTTTGATATGCTCTGACATGGGCTTGTCGTCTGTGCTGTTCAATCTTCTCAGTTACCTTCTGTCTGAGAGTGTACTTATCACGTAATAGTTGACTGAGACTGAAACCACGTTCATCTATAAGACTATGCACAAGGGCTGTTAAAAATAGACCTGTCTCAGCCGGTGGAATGTCCGGATGGGGAATTGTTCTGTCAAACCAGTACACAAGATTAGCAACTGTCTGTGTCTGATCTTGTGAAATTAATATCATTTGCTCACGAAGATTTGAAATAAACCTTTGAGCAAGTTTCCCCTTATCGCTTATGTCAATCTCTACCACATTTCCGTCAAACCGTTTTTCTGAATACTCCGCTTCTGTCAAAGCATGGTCACACTTGGAAAGTTCCCATGGCACTTCTAGGAAGTGGGTTTGTTCAAAAGCTTCAAATAGATTGCCTTGCTTGATGGATAATATAGGTATGGAAAACGATTCACCGCGTTCAGCGGGTGACTTCGGTTGATCAGCCGGAAGCCCACGGGATTTTCTAAACACACGTTCAATGCTGGCTTTTGCTTCAGTGGTGGTAAAGCAATGCTGAAGTGCTAATTTTTCTTGCTCTTCCATCACTCCGCTAAATGTGATTTCGCCCTTTTGTTCATCATACGTTACCTTGTTGGCTATTGCTTCAGATAGGGTTTCCAACTTAGGGGTTTCCCTCAAGGTCTCCGTTGCCTTTGTCCAAAAAAGTTCAAGTCCACCTTGAGGCTTTTCAGGAATCTTGGTGATAAGGTCTTTTGCCTCTTGCCTGTTAAAACCATTTTGAACCAAGGCATCCTCTAGGGCGTTAGCCGCCTCTATGAAGTTGCGGGAAGCGGCAAAGGCATAGGACATATTAAGTTCTTCGTTCTGCTTACGCTGTGCCTTAGGAAGACGCATTATCCGCCCTAGTATCTGTTCAACGGCGGTTGAAGAACGCATTTCAGCGACGGAACAAAGAACATAGGCAAAGGGGCAATCCCACCCTTCACGGAGAGCTTGCACGGTGATAATAAAGCGTACATCACAAGAGGAATCAGACAGGTCTAACCCTTCAAGCCCCTTATCTGTTCCGGTAGCCCGCCGTATCTGTTCCGCTGGAATAGAGAAGTCTTCCAACAGGCATTGTTCAACCACTTCTACCGTCAACGTCTCTTGTGTTTGACTCTTTGGCTGTGCCTGTAACAGCATAATGGGTCGGATAAATTCACCCGTTGCCCGTCGTTCTACTATTGCCATATCTTCAAGATGTTTGCGAAGGGTTATGGCATCACCTAAAAGCTCTTTCCAGTTGGGGCGTGTTTCAAGACGGATAGGCAACTTAATCATGTTATCCGCCTTCAGTTCCTGCGCTGATACGGAGTGAAGCACGTTGCTAGGGTTGTCTTCCGTGTCCGGCGTGGCGGTGAATTCGATAATACATGAAGGATTGAACCTGGCTAATGTTTCAAAGGACAGTGTTGTACGGGCATTGTGGGCTTCGTCAACAATCACAATGGGACGATGCAGCCTAAGCAGGTTTGCTAATGATTGAACAGGTTTCCCGTCTTCATATTTTTCAAGAGAATCCAACAAGGCAGGGTCAACGCCATTGAAATGATCCATAAGTGTACCGGACTGTTCATATACCTTGCGTCCTTCGGTTTCATCTACCCGGAAAGCCTGCATAGTGGAAACAATAATTGTTGTTCCTGTGGCAAGCGTAGGGCGGGTCACATACAAGGCTTCTTGTATGGAGAGAATCGACACGGATGACATGGTTTCTTCAATTGATTTTCGGTAAGGGTGTGTTTTATCTTTCAGTGCGTTAATTGTCTGTTCCTTGATGACATTTGAAGGGACAAGCCAGAGAACAACAGGATTATCAGCATGAAGCAGTTCATTGGCTGTAATCCCTATGGAGTGACAAGCGACAATGGTCTTGCCGCCACCGGTGGGGATACGTAAGCAGACATAAGGAAGGCCGGGAAGCTCTTTAACTTCTCTGTATGGTATCCCGGTTCCGTAAACTTGTTTTGTAAGGTTATAAAAGGCAGTATCGGCATCACCCAACCGTTGACAGGCAGAGAAGTAAAGACGGAGGGTTTCAAGGGTACGGGTTTGATATTCTTTCAGTGTAAGCATTACGAAATCCTCACTTCATAAGGAACTTGACAGAAGATAATGTTTTCCCGCCGGAGACGTTCCGGGCTTATCCTACAACCATTGCCATAAATAATCCGTGTCCCATCGTGGGTAGGGAGTGAGGCCAGAATTTCTCGTGTAAGCACGTTTCCGCCTTTTACTGACTTATCCCCTAATATCCCGTTATAGAGCAGATACACCGCGACACCGTTAGCTGCGCCTAGCAGAGGAGTTTTCAAGTCTGCAACATGGTGTAAAGGTTCGCCTGTAGCAATGAAAAAGACATGGTGGGCAAGGTCTTTGAAAGTAACAGAATCTCTTATTTGTCCTTCAAAATTGAAAAGGGTTTCGCCAAGTTCACAGAAGCGGAAACCGCCGCCGAGACCAGGGACAAGGGATTTGCTTTCTTTCCTGCCAACGGAATATCCTTTGATGACGTTCGATAGGCGCTCACATGTCTTTTCCTGGCAAATTTCCTTGTCCATCTCTACAAGAACAAATTTTCTTTTACCCCTGTCTTCATGATTCAGCTTCAATACTGCATGTGCAGTTGTTCCACTTCCTGCAAAACTATCAAGCACGATATCATTCTTTGTACATACCATTCCTATTAAGTCTGCCAATATTTCAGAGTCCTTTGGAAAAGCAAAACTCCCCGCACCCAGTATTTGTTCAACTTCAAGGGTTGCCGCCCTTCCATCTTTGTAAAACACACTGGGGAATGGCTCATTGTCAATCTCGAAGAGATAGCTTTTACGGCAGGGTATAGTTTTTTCGTCAGGGCCAAAATGGATACGTGGGGGAATTACGGCTAAAGCTTGTATGGTTGTAGCTTCTTCCCACCTCCATCCCGTGGAGGGTTTTTTAACTGGTCTCCCCGTTACAGGATGGTTAATATCATAGCGTGGTCTGCTTTCTCTTCCATCATCGGGACCTGAAAAGTCGGCAGCAAAATATAGACCTCTATCATCAGACCAATTGTAGTGTTTGTGAGCTTTAGAGGGATGTTTTGCAGGCAGTGACTTATACCATTGCATCATTTCCTTACGGATAGCGTCATGATCTCCATTATACTTTTCCTTTAGGTCATTGTAAAAAGAAAGGACTTGGTCTACCCCCGGTTTATTCCGTCTCCATTTGGTGTTTTTGGCTATAAGAGTAGCTTTACTTTTTGCAACGGCAACGATGTATTCATGCGATACTGAGAAAAACTTTGCATCACCCTTTTTTCCTTTTTCCCAAACAAGCGTTGCAAGAACATTGCTGACTCCAAAAATTTCGTTTACCAATACGGTAAGGTTTGCAAACTCGTTATCATCAATGCTTATGAAAATGACCCCATCATCTTGCAGAAACTCGCGCAATAGTGTCAGGCGTGGATACATCATACAAAGCCATTTGTCATGACGAGAAAGGTCTTCAAACTCTTTCCCTACCGCTTTTCCTAACCATTCTCGCATTTCGGGACTGTTCACGTTATCGTTGTATACCCAATTTTCGTTCCCAGTGTTATAAGGCGGGTCAATATAGATGCACTTCACCTGTCCGACATAGTAGGGAAGCAACGCCTTCAAGGCTAGAAGGTTATCACCTTGTACGAGCAGGTTTCCACTTCCCGGCGCCCCTACTGATAGTGCATCATTGCACCTGAGTAAGTGAAACGGAACTTGCTTGTGATGATCTACAACTGCCTTCTTCCCTATCCAGTCAAGCGTTGGCATTTTAACCCCTACGATCTTTCATAATCACAAAATAGATTTACTCTATGGATTCTTTTAATAAAAACTTTCTTTCTTTGGAAGGGAGTATAGGAAAGCATCGCTTGTATGTCAAGGAAATATAGACCACAAACTGCGTGCTGTCGATGTTTGTCGGGCTTGAATTGTGTTTATTACGAAGTGAAGTCTAGCATTTTCTTCAAGGGCGGTGTTTTACTGATAACAGCAAGAAACACTCTAAATGCCAAAAAGATTATTTTTAAGAAAACATACAAAAGGGAAACAATATGTATTTAACCGGTATTTTTAAGAAAATATATTTAAGAGTCTATACGATCTCTTAAAAATACTTTTTTTAAGTAATATTAGCCCATAACATTTACAACTGTACATTTCCGATCTCCTGATCAGTTTATTAATTTCCGAATCACGGGTATGAACCCCAAAGCAAGCTTTGGAAACAGATTCCGCAGCAAGCTGCGGTGTATTATACCCTCCGCTGCGCTTGCGGAATTGGAGTTTCACAATAAAAGGTGCAGGCGCTAGACAGTCTTTCCCCAGGCACAATCCGGCTAAAGTCCGGTGATGGCCGGCGTGCGCAGAGCGCCGACTTTAGTGAGCGTCAGCCGGTGTATAGTCTTGCCGGACGTGGCCGACGAGTTGGGATTCGGTGAAAAGAACCGGTTTTGTCTTCATCGCGACAAACAGCGGAACTTGATCAGCATAGTGCGCAGACTTGGCGTCGAGCGTCGCCGAGCCAAACTGGTGCACGCTCTGCGACGTCAACCTGCCCTTTTTGTCCCAGGTAACGAACATAATGAGCGTATCACCGGCCCTTGCTGTCAGAGTTCCGTCCTTCTGCAGATCACCCCAGACGGAGCGGTAGGTGTCGGCCCC
>Ga0209429_10001700_pt1 | contig 13341 bp, 10 predicted proteins | sample BarGraNGADG00212_3_FD_184493 | JGI IMG/M metagenome (GOLD analysis project Ga0209429, IMG submission 184493) | Arctic peat soil microbial communities from Barrow, Alaska - Barrow Graham LP Ref core NGADG0004-212 (SPAdes) (version 2) | ecosystem: Environmental > Terrestrial > Soil > Wetlands >... | reverse complement strand
AGGCGGGAGACAATAATAGTCATTTTTCTCCATCGGGGCAAAGGGAGGAATTTTCCTCTCTTGCTCTGAAAAAATAACTATACTATCTGACCATCAAAGTTGCATTTACTAATTGAATTTAGACATTGCCAAATTAGCACATTGGCACATTGGCACATTATTATGGATTTTCTAAACGAATTGAATGATAGTCAACGCCGTGCGGTTGAATATACCGACGGAGCTTCACTGGTAATAGCCGGTGCCGGATCGGGTAAAACGCGCGTATTGACTTACAAAATAGCTTACCTGCTGAAAACAGGAATGGCTCCATCCTCCATTCTGGCATTGACTTTTACCAACAAAGCTGCCCGCGAAATGAAGGAGCGCATTGCCACCATGTTAGGCGAAAAAACTGCCCGATACCTTTGGATGGGAACATTTCACTCCATTTTTTCACGCATTCTTCGTTCCGAGGCGGAATTAATCGGTTATTCCAAAAACTTTACCATTTACGATTCGGCTGATTCAAAAAGTCTGATAAAAAGCATTGTAAAAGAGATGAAACTGGACGACAAAGTGTATAAACATGGTTTTGTTCAATCTCGGATTTCGTATGCTAAAAACAATCTGATTACACCCGATGCTTATCTGGCAAATACCGACCTGATAAAAGCCGATAATGCGTCGCGCGTTCCGCTGATGAAAGACATTTACAAAATCTACTGCACCCGTTGCAAGCAAGCCGACGCCATGGATTTTGACGATTTATTGTTGCAAACCAATGTGCTTTTCAAAAATAATCCAACTATTCTTCAAAAATACCAGCAAATTTTCAGATACATTTTAGTGGACGAGTATCAGGATACCAATTTTGCTCAATACCTGATTGTAAAAAAGCTGGCTGAACAACACGAGAAAATCTGCGTGGTGGGTGACGATGCGCAAAGTATTTATTCATTTCGCGGGGCAAATATTGATAATATCCTGCAGTTTAAAAACACGTATCACAACGCCCAAATCTTCAAGTTAGAACGAAATTATCGCTCCACACAAACTATCGTCAATGCCGCCAATAGTCTGATTGACAAAAATGCGCAACAAATTCGTAAAACGGTTTTCTCGGAAAAAGAAACGGGAAACCCGATTAAAATACTGAGTGTTTTCACTGATTTTGAAGAAGGTTTTATTGTTGCAAACTATATTTCCGATTTGCGTTTTGCAAGTAATTATCTTTGTCAGGATATTGCCATTCTTTACCGCACTAATGCGCAATCGCGTGTAATGGAGGAGGCATTGCGTAAGCAAAGCATTCCGTACCGTATTTATGGTGGCTTGTCGTTTTACCAACGCAAAGAAATCAAGGATGTGATTGCCTATTGTCGCTTGGTTTGCAATCCGAACGACGAAGAGGCGCTGAAAAGGATAATCAACTATCCGGTTCGTGGCATTGGCGATACGACAGTGAATAAGTTGATTGAATGTGCTCAACTTCATGCTGTAAGTGCATGGGATGTACTTACTGATATGCTGAAATACAACCTGCCCGTGAATGCCGGAACTGCCAATAAACTGGCTCAATTCCGCTCCATGATTGACGTTTTTGCCGAACAGGTAACGACGCAAAACGCGTACGATTTGGCAAACAGCATTGTGAAAACATCCGGTGTAATAAGTGATACTTTCACCGACCATTCACCTGAAAGCATGAGTCGGCAGGAAAATGTGCAGGAACTTTTAAAAGCCATTCACGAGTTCTGTGAATCCAAGCCGGTTGACGGAGAACCAACCGCTCTGCTATCCGATTTTCTGTCGGAAGTTTCGCTGCTTACCGATCAGGATACAGACAAGGAATCAGACAAAGACAAAGTTACTTTGATGACTGTTCATGCAGCTAAAGGATTGGAATTTAAAGCGGTTTTTATTGTCGGAATGGAAGAAGAACTCTTTCCTTCACCGTTTTGCACCCAAAGCGAGCGGGAATTGGAAGAGGAACGCCGATTGTTTTACGTCGCAATTACCCGTGCGGAAGAACTTTGCTTTATCAGTTTTGCAAAATCACGTTTTCGAAATGGAAAAACAAATTTCTCCAATCCAAGTCGATTTATAAAAGACATTGACGAACAATACCTTGAAATGCCTCCGGAAGCAAAACCAAAACAAATCCGAATCGGAGATTGGGACGACGATTTGGAAACGGAACGTAATCGATTCCAAAGTTCATTTTCTAAACCTATTTTCAGGGGAAATAATATACCTGCAACCCCAAAACGAATGGTGAAATTAAGCAACTCGGGCGGTGATAAAATTACAACAGAAAATATTTCCATTCCAATCGGAGTTTATGTAAAACACAGTGTCTTTGGCATTGGAAAAGTGTTGGAAACCAGCATAGTAAATGGCAATGAAAAAGCCGATATTGACTTTGGAGAAAAAGGGTTGAAATCTTTATTATTGAAATTTGCAAAGTTAGAAGTATTAAAATAGAAAATTGTTTATCTTTGTGTTTTATAATTATGAAACAGTCAGTAAACATATTAACGGAAATCAAAAGATTAGTCACTGAAAAAGATTCATCTGCTAAAATTTATTTATATGGTTCGAGAGCAAAGGGCACTAATCGAAAAAATTCTGATTGGGATGTACTGATTTTAATAAACAAAGATAAAATAACTTCGGATCTTGAAAGAGAAATTACATTCCCTCTTTACGATTTAGAATTTGAAACTGGTGAAATTATCAGTCCAATGGTTTATTCTGAAAATGAATGGAATTTTAAATATAAAATCACGCCTTTTTATAGAAATGTAATGCAAGAAGGGGTTTTGTTATGACCGAATATAAACCTGAAGATTATTCTATATACAGAATCCAAAAAGCAAAAGAAACTATTGCCGAGGTAGAAGTTCAAATTCAAAATGAATTTTGGAATACCGCAATAAACAGAATGTACTATGCTTGTTTTTATGCAGTCAGTGCTTTATTAGTTAAACACGGAATTGAAAGTTCAAGCCATACAGGTGTTAGACAACTATTTGGTAAGCTATTTGTAAAAACAGGCAAATTTGATAAAAACCTGGCAAAACATTATACTGATTTATTTGAAAAAAGACATAAAGGAGATTACAATGATTTTTTTGATTTTGATAAAGAAACTGTAATCAGGCTCCTACCTGTTTCAAAAGAATTTATTTCTAAAATTGAAGAACTTATAAATACAAATAAATAAATAAAATAAATTATGGCAAAAACAACTCCTGAGGTGTTAAATTCACCATCCTCAGACAAACTGAAAGCATTGCAACTGGCAATGGATAAAATTGAGAAAGACCACGGAAAAGGTACTATTATGCGAATGGGCGACACCAAAGTGGAGGATGTTTCCTTTATTTCTACAGGCTCCATCGGGTTAAACATAGCGTTGGGAGTTGGCGGTTATCCACGCGGACGTGTTATCGAAATTTTCGGTCCTGAATCATCAGGTAAAACTACTCTCGCTATTCATGCCATTGCCGAAGCTCAAAAAGCAGGTGGTATTGCAGCATTTATTGACGCAGAACATGCATTCGACCGTTTTTATGCTGAAAAATTGGGTGTAAATATTGAAGAATTACTTATTTCGCAACCCGATAACGGTGAACAAGCGTTGGAAGTTGCCGATCAATTGATTCGTTCGTCGGCTGTGGATATTGTTGTGATTGACTCTGTTGCTGCTTTGACACCAAAAGCAGAACTCGAAGGCGACATGGGAGATTCAAAAATGGGATTGCAAGCTCGTTTGATGTCGCAAGCGTTGCGTAAATTGACAGCCAATATCAGCAAAACGAATACAACTTGTATTTTCATCAATCAGTTGCGCGAAAAAATCGGCGTCGTATTTGGTAATCCTGAAACAACAACCGGTGGTAACGCATTGAAATTCTACGCTTCAATTCGTTTGGATATTCGTCGAATCGGTCAGTTGAAAGATGGTGAAGAGGCTATAGGTAACCAAACCCGCGTGAAAGTGGTGAAAAACAAAGTAGCACCACCATTCCGTAAAGCCGAATTTGACATTATGTACGGCGAAGGAATCTCGAAAACAGGTGAAATAATTGACCTTGGAGTGGAATATGGAATTATCAAGAAAAGCGGTTCGTGGTTCAGCTACGGTGATACCAAACTGGCTCAGGGACGCGATGCATCTAAACAACTTATCAAAGACAATCCTGAATTAGCTGCCGAGTTGGAAGCTAAAATCGTAGAAGCGATTCAGAATAAATAAACAATCAGTTCATAAAGTTTGAAAGCTTGCCTGCGGCATGCAGGTTCATAAAGTTTAAAGTTCCAAAATCAGTTTTCATGCTAGTTTTGGAACTTTTTTTATGCTTTAGAAATTCTCATTTCACACGCTTTACAATCAAATGTCAATTCATACATCTGATCATTATTTTTCAGATATAATGGTTCTTTGAATGTTGCTTTGTAGCCTTCTTTCGGACACCAACCCTTTTCGAATTTAATGCAGTATTTGGTAAACATAAGCGGCACACCCACTTCGGCTTTTAATTCAAAACTCGGCATCACCTCTTCCATACCATGTTCCAGGTAGAATGCTTCGGAAAGTTTATTGGTTACATTCCCAAGATAAGTCAGTTGTTTTATTGGGAAAGTGGCATGTTTTGCTTCATGTTTGGGAATTCTAATATAAGCTTGATTTCTCACTTCATCGAGCTTTTCAACAGCTTGCCGACGCCACTCGCTTAATTGCGAAGCAGGGAAAAACCAAGGTGAACTTATTTCAATCTGAATATCAGTTGCTTCATAAATTGTATTACCAAGCTTTGACAGTTGATTTTTAATATTAACGTTCACCGCTTCCGGTTTTTGTGCCGGTTGCTTTTCACAAGTCGCTTCGAAAGTTGTTGAAATGCCTTCTTCATCAGTCAATTGAATTGCGAAACCCGTTGGTGTTTCGTTGAAAAGTATCTCCACTCCCACTCTGCGTTCAGCGGTTTTTCCTTTCATAATTTTTTCAAAAGCCTGATCCTGATTACGGTATAAGAATGCACCCGTATCCATTCGTGGCATATCAGATGGAAAACACCTCACCCCTTGCCCCTCTCCCCTGTGAGAGGGGATTTCCACACGATTAACACGAAATCCGGTCAAATCGCCCTGTTTATTGATAAAACAAAGTCCATCGCCATTATTCAAATCCGTTCCGTTTTGGACTTCGAAAAAATTCCGGCCGATATAAGTCACTTTGCCAATTGGTTCTCCTAATGATTTTGGTGTATCAGGTTGAATAATATCCGGTTTACGACCATTCAAAAAATAATCGGTTGCACCACGACGGAAGCTTTTTTCCGGATTCGGTTCAAAAAAGAAAGTTGTTTTTCCGGATGAAGATCGTTTATAATTTGGTTTTCCTTCCAAAATTGCGTCTAATTTCTTTCGGTAATAAGCTGTGATATTCTTTACATAATCAGCATCTTTCAGCCTTCCTTCAATTTTAAAAGAAGTCACGCCGGCTTGTATCATTTCTTCAAGAAAATCCGACCGGTCTAAATCTTTCAACGAAAGTAAATGTTTGTTTTTGACAAGAATATTATCGTCGGCATCCATTAAATGATAAGGCAAACGGCAATACTGCGCGCACTGACCACGATTGGAACTGCGTCCGCAATTGGCCTGACTCATGTAACATTGACCGCTGTAACTCACGCAAAGAGCACCGTGAACAAAAGCTTCAAGCTCAACATCAGTATGAGTTGAAATCTCATTTATTTGTTTCAAATTCAGCTCACGGGCCAACACAACCCTTGAAAAACCGACATCTTGCAAAAACTTCACTTTCTCAACGGTACGGTTATCGGTTTGTGTGCTGGCATGAAGTGTAATAGGTGGTAAATTCAGCTTCAGAATGCCCATATCCTGCACAATCAACGCATCGACTCCGGCATTGTATATTTCCCATATCAACTTTTCTGCTACCGGTAATTGTTCATCGGTAAGGATGGTATTTACAGCCACCAACACCTTTACACGAAATTTGTGCGCATATTCAACCAACACAGCAATATCTTCGACTGAGTTTCCGGCTGCGGCGCGCGCACCAAACTGTGATGCACCAATATACACGGCATCAGCCCCATGATTGATAGCTGCCAAACCACATTCGAGATTTTTGGCTGGAGAAAGAAGTTCGATAGAATAGCCCCTAGCCCCTAAAGGGGAACAAGAGTGAGTTTTATCTTTTTTTTCTTTATTCATCAATACAAATTAATTGACAGTTCTAAATTAATTCCCCTTTAGAGGTTAGGGGCTATTTTAATGTATTTTCGTCAAATCATAGGGAGTTTCCTGATAAACAAAGTAGTTCAGCCAGTTAGTGAACAGCAAATTGGCATGACTCCGCCAACGTACTAATGGCTCATTGTTCGGGTCATTGTTTCTGTAATAATTTTGGGGCATATTGATAGGAAGTCCTTTTGCCAAATCGCGTTTATATTCAGTATCCAATGTGCAAGGCGAATATTCGGAATGTCCGGTGATAAAGAACTCACGACCGTTACGCGCCATCACCATATACACGCCAGATTCCGGCGATTCAGAAAGTAAGGTCAGTTCAGGATTTTTCAAAATATCTTCTGCACGCACTTCGGTGTAGCGGCTGTGAGGGACGTAAAAAATATCATCAAAACCACGAAAAATAGGATTCTGCGGATTATAGGTTTTGTGTTCAAATACTCCAAACATTTTAGCATTAAGCGGATATTTCGGGATGCCGTAATAATGGTACAAACCGGCTTGCGCAGCCCAACAAATAAAGAATGTGGAAGTAACGTGTACACGAGCCCAATCGAAAATTTTGGTCAATTCAGGCCAATAATTTACGTCTTCAAATTCCATCAACTCAACGGGAGCACCTGTCACTATTAATCCATCGTAATTGCTCTGACTTATTTCTTCAAAAGTTTTATAAAAAGTCATTAGATGCTCAATGGGTGTATTTTTAGAAGTATGACTTTCCATGTGCAAAAAGTCTATTTCAATCTGCAATGGTGAATTTGAAAGTAAGCGGATCAAATCGGTTTCAGTAGTGATTTTTATCGGCATTAAATTCAAAATCACGATTTTAAGCGGACGAATTTCCTGACTCGAAGCGCGTTCCGAATCCATCACGAAGATATTTTCTTCTCGAAGAACATCAACTGCCGGCAAGGTTACGGGGATATTTAATGGCATATTGTAGTTGGTTGGTAAATTGGTTAATTAGGACATTGACACATTAATAATATTTCTGATAAAGAGTCCAATAAGCCGAACTTCCTATAAAATCATTCAAAAATTCATTTAGTTTCTGAAGTAATTTCTTTGATTTTGGATTTACAATCCACGCTTCTTGCTGCGCAAACCCAATAGGTATGGATACATCCAAAATCGGGTAAATTTTCTTAAGCTTTTGAGCAATTTGTTCATCACAAATTGTATATTTAATTTTACCAATTGCCACTAAATGAGCTATTTGTTCCGGATTTATATTCTTCATTTCTATAATATATATCGGACTGGCAATTTCATCTGAAAGATGCACCAATCTCATTTTAAAGGGAGAATTTTCAGGAATATAAATTGTATCATTAGCTAACTGACTGTGTTTCGTAATATGCTTTTTTTGAACAGAATCGGTATTCAATCGCTGAACTAATACCTGCCTCGATGTAATTAATGGAATTGTAAATGAAGCATCTTTTTTCAATTCGGTAGTGATTGGAATAAAACTTGCAATGATATCATAATCACCATTTTTCAATTCTTGTATCCCTGTTTTTAAATCATTTTGTTCAGATATTACCAGTTCTATTCCTAAACTGTCAGCAAATGCTTTAACAATTTCGTATTGAAATCCGAATATGCTATCATTTTTTATCGAAAAACCCGTGCTACTGCTATCTGTTAACACGGATAACCGTCCTGATTTAATAATACCGGGCAAATCATGAATTCTATTCCTTGAATTATTATAAGTTTTAAAACTTATTAATAGAATAACCATTAATAAGAAAGTAATTCCTATTTGAATAAGTAATTTCGAATCATGTATTTTCTTACTGTCGAAAATATGCGTTATTTGTTCCCTTTTAATCATAAAAATTCCACGAAACACCGAGCTTTACAATAGCCGGATCAATTGGATAATTCGGCATCGAAAAATAAGCTCCATTCATAAATAGGTTATTTACATGATAATACTCAACAAAGAAACGGGTGCGTTTCAAATGAAAATTAATATATGCATTCAGAGCCGGATAATTTCCGATTTTGGTAGTCGTTTGATTATAAAACTGACCGGTTGCCGGCATATAAGTAGGTGCATAATAGGCAGTATGATAACGTAAATTGACTCCTAACTGAATAGTCAAAACCTTAAACCATAAATCATTATAATATAAATTATGATAAAGTGTAAAATCTGGAAGTGGTAAAATTCCGGGATGCGAACTCAACTGATAGACCACGTTATTTTCCAAAGCAAATTTTCCTACATGAAAATCTTGTTTCAAATTAGCTGCTAATACTTGAATATTACCTGAAAACTGTGCCGGTAAAGCATCTGTATCAAAATAAATATATTGTGTAATATTTTCAACAGACACATTCAATGAAAAAGAACGTGTAGGAATCGAAAAAGTTCCACCAAGATGCGTTCGATACACACTTGCTAAATCATTCTCCCAACGAAAATGATTGGATTGATACTGTTGAAGAAAATAGGATGGTTTATCACTTCTTACAAAACCATTGGCAGTCAATGAAATAGTATCTTTCCAAAGTTTAAAAAATCCACCGACATTTCCTTCTAATTTAAAATCACCTGCTTTATAGCCCAAAAAACTTAACTCACCCAATACTTTGTAAGTAAAACGTTGTCCATGTTGCTTTGACAAAATTCCACCCACTTTTGTTGTAGATTGAAACATGCTATTGACCAACGAATCTTTATTAAAAGTGTATTTCTGAATTTCATTTTCGATAAATGCTGTCAATCCGAATTTCATCCATTTATTAAATTCTTCAGCCATACTTACAGAAAATGTATTGCTAAGTGTTTGGATAGCAGAAGAATCATTTGTAAATGAAAAAGGAAGATAAGTATTTACATAAAATGGAGTTGAAACGACTTGTTCTTCAAAATATCGCTTTCGTACATCGTCATATTTTAAAGTATGTGCAAATCGGGTGACGGGGACATATTCCGTTTTGACAGAATCTTTGCTCGTTTTAATCTGTTTTTCAAAACCAATGCTATATTGCTGATTATAAAATATTTGATTTTGTTTAAAATTTGAGTAACCGGTAATATTGGTAGGAATATCAATGGTTAAAACACCGGCAATTGGAAACGTGATATCAGTGCTTTTAACAATACCGCCATTTTCGTAATTACTCAAATCATTTGTAGCAAATAAGGCGGTTGCCGAATAATGTTTTCCCTGATAACTTCCGAATAATGAACCAGAAAATCTTTGAGTTGCCTGATTGCTGTATTCGCCTGGCGCATAAGTATAATCAAGTGTAGTTCCAATATTAAAATTCTTTTTGATATTAGCTGTAAATAAGAACTTTACATGATCTTCATCGCGGTACTGTGAGCCACCTGTATTATAATCCAGGTTGCTCAACGGCGTTTTCGTGTTGTAAAACGTAGCATGATTAATATTTATCAAATAAGGATAATAGGCATTTGTGAAAATAAAATCACTGCTTGCCGGACGATCAAAATAAAGTTTGGATTGAATCGGTGAGCCCAAATTACCGTTATATGAATTAGCAATACTAAATCTGTCTATTGGATTAGAAATCTGATAATTGAGTGGAACAGTATCAACAGGAATTGAATCGACCACTCCAAAACGATCTATTATTCTCCACGTTTTTACAAATCTGTAATTTGGGGGAACCTGAGCAGAAACGAAAATTATTTCCACTAAAAATAAAAAACAAATGACAACTTTTTTCACCTAAAGTATTGTTTTTTTTTACTAAATTTATTTTTAATCCCTCATTAGTAGACACTTTTAGAGTGGGCACAAAGATACAAAATTTTATTGTGGAAGACGAATGAGCATACGTTATAAAAACAAAAACGTATTTTGAATTAATAAATCTAAATTATTGAGTATCGTTAAAATATGGAATATTATTTAACCTTCTACTGATTTAAAATTTTCGTACGTAATTTTATTCATTTTGTAAAATTATAAGTCTAAAATTAGAAGTATTATTATCAAATTGGCGAAAGTAATAAAAGATTAGAAATTTCAATAAATTACTAATTAAAAAAATACCTCAAAATGTTTGATAATCACGAATAAAACACTTAAACTTGCACTTAAATCTTGCACTTAAATCTAATTGTCATAAGAAACAAGGATAAATTGCCATTTTAGTAACTAAATTTACTATTTTACCGTTAATTATCGGATATTAGCTTTCACTTTGACAATTACAACTGGTTTTATTTTTTTTTGGAAGTTATCATAATAATTTTTCTATAACTTTATTTTAAAATACCAATTTTGTATGGACATTAAAAAACTGATGCAATTGCTTGAGGCAAAACATCCCGGCGAAACAGAGTATTTACAGGCAGTAAGTGAAGTATTAAGCACCATAGTAGATGTTTACAACGATCATCCTGAATTTGAAAAAGCTAAAATAGCAGAACGATTAGTTGAACCAGATAGAATATTTACTTTTAAAGTGCCTTGGATCGATGATCGGGGCGAAGTTCAGGTAAATTTGGGATATCGTATTCAATTCAATAATGCTATCGGACCGTACAAAGGTGGTTTACGTTTTCACTCATCGGTAAATCTATCTATCCTCAAATTCTTAGGATTTGAACAAATATTCAAAAATGCACTGACAACTTTACCGATGGGCGGAGCTAAAGGAGGTTCCGATTTTAATCCACGTGGAAAATCAGATGCAGAAGTTATGCGATTTTGTCAGGCATTTATGGTTGAATTGTGGCCACATATTGGGGCTGAAACAGACGTGCCTGCCGGTGATATTGGGGTTGGTGCGCGTGAAATTGGTTATTTATATGGCATGTACCGTAAATTGGCACGAGTGAATACAGGAGTTCTTACCGGAAAAAACCTTGAATTTGGCGGATCGCTTATCCGACCTGAAGCTACCGGTTTTGGTGGATTATACTTTGTAAAACAAATGCTCGAAACTGCCGGAATGAATTTAAAAAATAAAACAATTGCTATTTCCGGTTTTGGAAACGTTGCCTGGGGAGCAGCACTAAAAGCAACTGAACTAGGCGCTAAAGTAGTTTCGATTTCTGGACCTGATGGATATGTTTATGATGAAAAAGGTATTTCAGGTGAAAAAATCGATTATTTACTTGAACTAAGAGCTACCTGTAATGACATTGTTTCACCTTATGCCGATAAATATGGTGCCATTTTTGTTCCAAACCGTCGTCCTTGGGAATTAAAAGTGGATATTGCTTTGCCTTGTGCCACCCAAAACGAATTAGATGAGGAAGATGCAAAACTTTTGATTCATAATGGCGTGATTTGTGTCGGGGAAATATCCAATATGGGATGCACACCGCAAGCCATAGAATTATTTCTTTCACATAGAATTATGTTCGGACCGGGCAAAGCAGTAAATGCAGGAGGTGTGGCCACTTCAGGACTTGAAATGTCTCAAAATGCTATGCATTTAACATGGACTGCTGAGGAAGTTGATTTACGTTTACATCAGATCATGAGCGAAATTCATTCCCAATGTGTGAAACACGGTCGCGATGCCGATGGTTATATTAACTATATGAAAGGAGCTAATATTGCCGGATTTATGAAAGTGGCAAAGGCTATGCTTGCTCAGGGAGTACTGTAATTTCAGTTATCAGTGAACAGTTATCAGTATTAGATAATTTAATACGATAGATATAAAAAGAGAAAACTCAGAGCTTTTTAAGCCGGGTTTTCTCTTTTTTATTCTTGTAACTCATGAACAAAAGCATTATCTTTGTTCAATAAAAAAACGTTTTATTTGCAATTGTAAATTATTTTATGTTAGATTTACTCAATCAACACCGGACTGTACGTAAATATACCGACCAATCTATTGCTCCTGAGTTACTCCATCGACTATTGGAAACTGCTTGCAGAGCTTCAAATACTGGAAATATGCAGGCTTACAGCGTGATTGTTACTACTGATGAATTGATAAAAAAACAACTTTCCCCAGCTCATTTCAATCAACCCATGATAATACAAGCTCCGGTTGTATTGACCTTTTGCGCTGACTTCAATCGTTTTACAAAATGGTGCGAGCAACGGCAGGCTGAACCAGGGCATGAAAATTTTCAATCATTCATGGCATCAGCCATTGATGCAATTATTGCTGCCCAGACTTTTTGTATTGCAGCCGAAAGTGTTGGATTGGGAATTTGTTATCTGGGAACTACCACCTACAATGCCCATGAAATAATTGACATCCTGAAATTACCCAAACTGGTTGTTCCTGTAACAACAATTACGGTTGGATATCCTGCTGATTCTCCTGAGCAAACTGACCGTTTACCATTGAATGCAGTAGTTCATTATGAAACTTATAACGGTTTCAGTCCTGCAGATATTGATAAATTATATTCTGAAAAAGAAAACAGTGATTTCTATAAACAATTCGTCAAAGAAAACAAAAAAGAAACACTGGCACAAGTATTTACCGACATTCGATATTCCCGCAAAAACAATGAATTCTTTTCTGAAAAATTCCTTAATGTTCTGAAAGAACAAGGATTCTTGAAATAAAACTCCTACACTTATTTAGCTCCCCTCTATATTTTTATAACTTTTCCAAAGTTTGGAACTTTGGAAAAGTTATAAACAAAAAAAAGCCTCAAGTAAATTACTTTACATGAGGCTTTAAAAAAATGGCGGCTATCTACTCTCCCACCTTTCGGCAGTACCATCGACGTGGACAGGCTTAACTTCTCTGTTCGGAATGGGAAGAGGTGGAACCCTGTCGCTATAACCACCTGAGTGGGAAGCCCCCTAAATCCCCCTCCCGATAAATCGGGATAAATTGCGGGGGGAATTTCGGGTAAGCATTATAGGTTTTTATAAGATAATTGAAAAAGAAGAGAGAAAATTGTAAAGAGCGGTTTGTTGGCTACTTGTCTTTAATTCCCCCTTCAGGGGGTTAGGGGGCAAGGCCTTTTTAAAAAAGCTATCGGGCAATTAGTATTACTCGGCTCTACATTTCTGTTTTACACCTGTAACCTATCAACGTGGTAATCTTCCACGACCCTCAATGGAAATCTAATCTTGAAGATGGCTTCGTGCTTAG
>Ga0209429_10001697_pt1 | contig 13351 bp, 13 predicted proteins | sample BarGraNGADG00212_3_FD_184493 | JGI IMG/M metagenome (GOLD analysis project Ga0209429, IMG submission 184493) | Arctic peat soil microbial communities from Barrow, Alaska - Barrow Graham LP Ref core NGADG0004-212 (SPAdes) (version 2) | ecosystem: Environmental > Terrestrial > Soil > Wetlands >... | reverse complement strand
CTCGATGCGCACCTGATCGTTTCATCGAGATTGAGTTCGACATTGACCCAACGCGTCAAGTTTGACATAACTCATTTCGAACACGTTCTCACCCCCATCGAGGCACCTCTCGACTCCGGGGTTCTGCTCCCAGCATATTCGCTTGAAGAGATCGTCGCGGAGAAGACTCGTTCGCTCTTCCAGCGGGTGCGGCCGCGAGACCTCTACGATTTGGCTGTCCTGGCTTCACACGTCGACCGCACGACCGTCCGCAGGCTAGCAGACCAGAAGATGGTTTTCAAGAATGTCACGCCCTCATGGGAACGCCTTCTTGGCCGCAAACCCGATTTCTCCTCCGCATGGCTGGCATCCCTCAAGAAGCTCATGCGTGACGTGCCACCGTTTGAACAATGCTGGCAGGTCGCCACGGACTACATGGTTACCCTTGGACTCCTTCCTCCCCAAGGCACTGAGTGAACTGCTAGCTGAAGAGGCTCTCTTCCGCCACCAGACGGAGCCAAAAAAGTTGGCCCAGCGAAGTTACCACTCGCTACCTAATGAGCAACGTATCACATATCGGCGAATTCCGTCATTTCCCCCCCCGAGTATGTTAGTCCAATACGAGGGGCGCTCTGCCGCGAAGGCGGGAATCCACGTCTCCGTCTCAGGCGCTGAACTTACCACTTTGGGGTCTATTGAGCAGCGTATCACATATCAGCGCCTGCGCCCGGGCAGGAAGAACATCTTGAAGGTGTGCAGGATGATGGTCAGGTCGTAGTTGAACAGCGACCGCGCTCGGATGTAGGCCAGGTCCATCGTGAGCTTGTCCTCCGGAGCTGTCGTGTACCGCCCCTGTACCTGTGCCACGCCCGTGATGCCAGGACGCACCAGAAGCCGCAGGCCCCAATCCGGTGTGCCCTTCAGAATCTTCTGCGCCAGCTCGGGACGTTCGGGCCGCGGACCGACCACACTCATGTCGCCCCGCAACACGTTGACGAACTGCGGAACCTCATCAAGTCCAGTCCTGCGCAGCAGGCCACCCACGCGCGTGATGCGCGGATCCAACCCTCCTTGGCTCAGACACGCGCCCGTCAGCCGCTCGGCCCCATGCGACATGGTCCGGAGCTTGATAATGTGGAAGACCCGCCCGCGGAGACCCAACCTCTGCTGCAGATAGAACACGGGGCGCCCATCCTCCAGTAGGATGGCTACGGAGGCCAGCAGAAATGCGGGGGAGAAGAAGACGAGGGCGATGACAGAGACAATCATGTCCAGTATGCGCTTCAGTGCAAGGTCTATGGGGCTGTGACTGTCCGGTTCAACTGTCAAGAGGAGATGGTCGGCCCGAACCTTCATGCGAGCATTCTGCAGCAGTGTCTCCTTGACGGTCGCAACCAGCTGCACGGCGATCCTGTTCCCCACCGCCAGTCTCAGGATCCTGTCACGTTCGGGCGAGGGGACGCCACCGTCCAGCGTCAGACTTGTCCCCTCTGGCATGGCTCGCATCCAGTCCTCCGTCACGTCACTAGCCGACGCGGATGGCATGGAATAGGCTGTGGTCTTGGAGAACTGCTTTGCAAGAGCAGCACCAGCAGCTGCGTCAGTTCCGATGAAGACAGTAAGCGCTTTGGGCCTCACGCGGGAGTAGAATCGGCACCAGGCATAGTTCAGAGGCACCAGGACGACTACCTGCAAGCCAAACGCCGTGGCGACCAACCCACGTGGAAAAGCAAACGCGCGAACCACGAACGATGTTGCCAGGCTTGCCAGTGCCAGGATGAACTGAACAAAGACTTGGCTAAGCACTCCCTCATAGGCCGGTGTCTCATAGTAGCCGGGCAACCGATAGACAAGCCACAGCACGACGTAGAGGGCAGCCAGGTAGGGGAAGACGGCCTCAACTGCCAGCCTGTTCGCAGCAGCGTAGGGGTGGCCTAATGCGGCACGCACAACAAATACTGCCCAGTATGTCCCCCCCAGCACCAGCAGGTTGGTCACGACCTGCACAGACCCAACGAGAGAGTCGAACGTCTTCTTTGGCATAGCTATGGCACTACAGCGTCTGGCGCACCCACGCCAGCGTCTGGGCGAGGCCGTCTTCCAGTGACACCGAGGGCTTCCATCCCAAGTCGTGCCCCGCCTTCTCCGCATTCAGTGCAATTCTCTGCACCTCACCCGTACGTGCCGGCGCATACTGCCGGGCAACTGGATGGCCAACAACATGCCCGAAGGCGGCCAGGAGCTGATTCAGGGACGTTTCGACCCCCGTGCCGATGTTGAACGTGCCTAGAGGTCCTTGCATCGCAAGCATGTTGGCCTGCGCGACATCGTCGACAAAGACAAAGTCACGCGTCTGTTCACCATCGCCGTATACTACACACGGCTGACCTAGCAGGATACGCCGCGCAAAGATGCCGACGACCCCTGCCTCTCCCTTGGGATCCTGCCTCGGTCCGTAGGCATTGGCGTATCGCAGTATCACTGTCTCCAGTCCGTAGGCGCGATGGAAGTACCCAATGTACTGCTCAGCACAGTACTTGGAGACGCCATAGGGGGACAGAGGCTGGATGACGGACTGCTCGCCAGCCGGCAACGCTGAGGGTTCGCCGTACAGAGCTCCGCCCGTCGAGGACATGACAAACCGTCGCGCATGCGCCTCAACACATGCATTGAGCACGTTGATCGTGCCACCGACATTCACCTGCGCGTCAAACCCCGGATCCTCGACCGCCTTACGAACGTCGATCTGCGCAGCCAGGTGGAAAACGCAGTCTACGCCTTTGGACACCGCTGTTTCTACGGCCTCCTTGTCGCGCACGTCACCCACAGTCAGGGCGATCCCAGCCCCAAGATTCTCGCGCTTCCCCGAACTTAGATCATCAAACACCGTAGCTGTGCAACCCTGTGTCGCCAAGGCATCAACAATATGTGAACCAATAAAGCCTGCACCACCCGTGACTAAAGTATCCACAGCCCCTCCCCATCCAACGTCTCACGATTCACTTGAAGTCTCCCGCCGCTGCGACAAGAGCTGTACGATCTTTTCTGTACATACAGATCTGGAATAGCTGCTAACGAAGGCAGCAACCGCATGTTCCCCGTACCGAGCCAGTGTTTTCTTGTCGGAGGCCAGCGATCGAGCCACAGCAGCAAAGCCCTCTGGCGTCTGGACAACGGCGCCACATTCCGCCGCGTCAATAGTCGTAGCCACATCACTGATGCAGGGCACCAAAGCCACAATAGGCAAGCCACGCGCAAGGTATGCGATTGTCTTACTTGGAAATACCAATCCTGCCGTATTCATGTCCATCGACACCACCCCACAGTCTACAGCTTGGACCAGCGCTTCATATTGATCGGAAGGCAGGAATGGCAGTGTCTGGATTTGGGCCGGAAACTGGTTGGCAAGACCCCCAACCAGATTATTGTGCATGGGTCCAGAACCTGAAAAACAAAATCTGACTCGTTTATCTGACCCAAGCGTCGCTACGATGCACTCCTGCAAAAGAGCAACCCCCTGGACGACACCCGCGTTGCCGGCATAAAGCATGACAAAATCGTCAGGCGCCCAGCCGTGTTGCGCTCGCGTTTCTTCTCTCACGGCTGTGCTTCGGAGTGGGGCATCCTGCCATGGAGGTACGACCACCAGGCGATCATGCGCCACACGATATTTCTGGTCGATGTAGTCCCGCATGACCGGTCCAAGAGTTACAACATAGTCGGCGGAGCCAAGTGCCCACCGATTCAGTCTCTGAAACGCTCGAGTGGTCACGCCGGTGCGAGCCAAGCGTTCTAGCACGCATGCGTTGTCGGGGAAAATATCGTGCAAAATCAGGAGCAGTCGCGTACGATGGTCAAGACGGTGAAACGCAGCCGCCACGTGAGGCATGAGCGCAGGATTGGTTACCGCGACCACCCACTCATAGCGCCCGTACCACGCGGGAAATCGCAGGACGCACTGCAGGCCGAACCACAACCAGTTGGCGAGACGACCTGTTGCTTTGTTGCGGTCAAAGTGACCGGGTGAGAGTCGTCGGATGTGCACGTTACCCCGGACCTCCTGGGACGGCGCGCGTACGGCACCCAGATAGCTGGGGTAGCCACACACGACGTCTACCGACCACCCTACAGCAGCCATGTCCTCCGCCATTTCCGTCATGATCCTCCCGCTCGCAGCCGCCTCATCGGGATAGTAGTACTCCGTGAGAACAAGGACGTGCCTCTCACGCCTACTCACTCAATAACTCCTCGTACAGGGCTAGCTGCAGCTTCATGATCCTGTCTTCAGAATATGCCACAGCTGTTGCCCTTGCGCATGCACTCATCCGGTCATAGTCCTCTTGGCCCAATTCTGCCGTCCTCTTGAGCGCCGCACGCAGCTCGTCGCTGCTACGCGATCCATCAGAGCCTATCATCAGAAGAGACGATGGTCCACCGACTAGCCATGGGGCTTGTCCCGTCGCCGACAGTAGTAGGATAAAGGCTACGACTGCTAGGAAGCGAAAATCATGAACATTCCTCAACACCATGAAGGTGCAGAGTATCAGAGAGGCAGTAGCCCCAAACATCCAAGTTTGAGCCACGTAGTTACCAGCTGCCTTCATGAGCGACGGCTCTGAGCTAGGCACCGTCGACATCAATCGGCTCACTTCGCAGAGCTACAGCGACGGCACGCTTGAAGCTTGATCGAAAACTGGCTGGAGAATAGTCGACGCTTGCGAGTCTTGCCACTTCACCAGAAAGTGCAGAGGTCTGGCTCGGATCCATGTTTGCTGCGGTGTCAAGTGAAGACCGAACGCCCAGGACACTGAGTTCAGGGATTGTCAACCCAAGATCACACAGCCCCATACCTGACTCGCGCGAGAGTATGGGAATCAGCCCATGAGCCATGCATTCCACAATACCCCCAGGTTGACCTTCCGAGCAGGTAGGAAGGACACACCAGGAACATGTTTTGACGAGGTCAAGGAACTCTCGAGAGCGTTGGGGAACATAGCCCAGCACGTGCACATTGGGCAGATCCTCCAGCCAATGCGAGAACACGCGCCCAAAATCACGCTGAATGTGTTGACACACGAAAAGTTCGTATGGAGTCCCCGCTATTGCCTCAAGAAGCAGGTCAAGGCCTTTATGGACATTGCCCCCTCCGGCGAAGAAGAGAAATCGCTTGGCAGCTCCACTGGATTTACTGCTCTGGGAGGGCAGCGCTTGGACTGGGAAAGCAGCATTGTTTATACAGATAACCTTCTCCTCGAGGTCTCCATATGTTGCTCTTGTGAATGCATCACCCAGACAGACAATGGTTCTTGAGTCCGCATAAGCCGCGTCCTCGTTCAGAGGATTCCGTTCAGGTGGAAGCAAAGACCCGTGCCGTTCAGCTATGTCCAGTAGGCGCTTTCCTTCTGCCACATTGGCGAACCTCCAACTCGCTCCAGTCGAGAAGTAGATTCTTGCGGTCTCTGGATCAAGCTGATCGCTGATTTGCCTGTAGGTCTGCCCACCGTGTCCGATGAAGACATCGTAGTGACGGCTCAACCGAGGCGCTACCGAGCAGTCAACAATGTCAACAACATAACCCAATTCGTTCAACACTCTTGGAATCTCTTGTGCTATTCCCCTGTTACTGAACTGTACTGTCTCTCTCCACCGTTTCGGTGGAATGAGCGGATAAGCTAGGTAGGAAACCAAGGCTCTCCCAACAGTAGAACCGCGTGGCCCTGATCGGATGTACTCGCGATAGCCACGGACGCTCATGTGGCGGATCATATTATGCATGCTTCCGACTAGTCCTGTGCTAGAGTACCACATCTATTCCCGCCCCCTTGCCTCGGTCAGTTCTGCGAGGTCCGAGAGACATATTGCTGTGGCTAACCCGTTCCCTAGAGTCGTCTTGGCTCTGAACCCGAATTCGCGTTCTGCCCTGCTGACATCGAGCAACCGGCGGGGCTGACCGTTGGGTTGGGTGATGTCCCAGATGATCGCCCCCTGGTAGCCCGTCAGTTTCATGATGAGACTGGCAAGGTGCTTGATGCTGATTTCCTGCCCCGAACCCAAGTTGACAGGTTCGGGTTTGTCATACCGCTCCGTGGCCAGAACAATGACCTTCATTGCAGTCTCTCCATCATCAGACTCTCACTCCACTCATTCCAGATGCTGCATGGCACACGGTGAATTGCATCATGTGCGTCCGTCGTCGCGCAGGCAATCAAGCCACGATCCATTAGGTCCTGGGCAACGTCATCGCCCCTGGTACGGTCCAGACTCGATGCATTGACCTGAGTAAGGCAGCCAACCAGCTCAGATCATCTGAGTTCCTCGACCCAAGATACCCCACGCGGTTACCATGACCAGATCCCGATACAATGGCCACAAGCCTCCAGAGAAGATTGGATGGCCGATTACGTGGCACATCACGACCATCACATGATGGTGTGGGTAGCGTAGCACACGGCTTTGCTACCTTCTTGATCCGCGCAAACAGCCGCTCCAGTGCTCTATCCCCACTCCCGACATGATAGGAACTATAGCGTATCTGATGTCCAGCGTAACGATTATCGGAGCATGCCCGACGCAGCGACCCTGCCCCAATGTCGTCAAGCCAATTGCGCAACGTGCCACCCACGATATGGATAGCGTTGATCAGAGTTTTCACAATGAGCAACACTCGAGGATCCGGACTGTCTTCACTGCGATTGGGTCGTTCATCCACGGGCATACTCTGATCGTCACGCGCGGACATTGAGTGTTCCCTTAGTAGAGACATTGGTCGGCCTGACTCAACGCAGCTGCAAAACCCAAGGATGAAGCAAGATGCGGCGAAATAGAGCATGCTGGCATCAATGACGGGTTCGGCTGCAAATCCACCGAGCAGTGCTACTAGTATACAACTAAGTACCAATGCCGTGACAGGCCGAGTCACGTCCCTAAGTACGTGCCATATCCTTCGAATGTGCGACACGTGAAAAGCCAATAGCACAATGAAGGGAACGATGCCACTAGAATATGCCACATCGAGCCACCCATTGTGCACATACGTCAATCCCGCGATCGACATTTGGCGTCCACCCATAGGATACTTCAGCAGCTGTTGTATTGACAGGCGCCAAGCGGAAAAACGTGCGCTCCCAATCCCCTCGGTCATGAGTCGCGCGATCCCAGTGTTAGAAACCCATTCCAAGTTTCGAGAAACGAGGATCCAGAGGACCGACGCAGTGACGACTCCAATAATACCACCAATAGCCAGTTCTCTTCTAGCGTGGTGCTGCCCCTTCGTTGCTGCCATGCCTACAAACGGCGCGACTAACAACGCTATCGCGAGGGCTACCAAAGGACCACGTTCCTGCAACCGCAATACGCCATAGCCGCCAGCAAATGCAATGACTGCTACTACAATTCTGAATGTGGATCGCTGGAAAGCAGATGTGGAGGTGCTGGACAGCGGCATCAGGAATAGGGCAGGTACTAGACAGAATCCCAACGAGCCCATAATGCCAACCGCAGGACCACCGACTATCGTCCCCGCAGTCCATGGATTGGGGACTGCTCTGCCGAGGTCCGCATACTGCTGCCTAAATAGCAGAGTCCCTCCTCGCGCGCTTAGCCATGAAAAGACCGCGAATCCAGAGACAAGTGCGACCAATTGCCACGCACCTTCGAGGTCCTGCCCTCGGCTACTGTGACTACCTAGAGAACCGCCTACTATGTACGCCAGAGGCCAGACCAAGAGTGATTCGAGCGCGGGCCGCGTATTTGTGTAACCGTATGCGAACATCGGCACTAGGTATGTTACGCAGAAACCAATCAGCAATCCTAAGCGCCAGACGAACGACCACTGGCGCAACAGGAGAGCGTGCCACCGTCCCGAAAAGATCTGTAGACCACCTAGAAATACCAAGCACAAAGAAGACACGGTTGGTATGCCAAGTCCAATTCCAGCGCATAGCAGAACCGAGAGAAGCGTCCCGAGGTCTGACGCTAACCTATGCTCGGTCAGCGACACACGAGGCAGACGATGATATGAAGCGACTTGCCTAGTAAGATACATCGTTGCCACTCAACGTACGTACCACCTTAGACAACGCACTGCAGCTCTAAGAGCGGTTCAGTACACATGTCAGTTTCCTCCCCTCAGTCGCTGGTGACGCCGAATCGCATGCACTCTGCCCAGCATCCATCTCGCGACCCGCTCCCCCAAAATGAGGCTTGCAGCGGCGAATAGTCGCGTTCTCCCGTGCGCTCTATACACTTGTGTCATGGCGGCGTTCACCTGTGAATCAACAGCCAAGCCCGACAAGAAGACAGTTGGACGAGGAGATGAGATAGCTTGCTGTCTGAAAGTGAAAACCCCTCCAGCTCCTGTATGAACACCGCTGTCGTCAAATCCTATGTTCTCTACCTTGGAATAGCGAGGATAAAGTGTCCATTGGCCATGGCGCGCCTGCGCATAGTAGCAACGGATAGCCCAAGATTCCAGACAACCAGACCGCTCCTGATGGAGCATTAGCAACACGTCGTCCCCACCGCGCGCAAACCGCCGCATTGCGCGCAGATTAATCCGGAAAGACGAGTAATCGCTTACAGCCCAATCTACGTCCTGCCATCGATCAAACCAAGTTGCCCAGCCCCAACAGTTAAATCGATAGAGCATGTACACGTCGCCCCTATAGGTCGCAGGTAATACCCCTGGATAGGCATAGCCACTAATGGAGAACACGTGCTTGTCCAGGGCATAGTAGTTCAAGGCGCCATTCATATAGTCCAAGAAGTCCATAGAACAGACAATGTCATCTTCGAGTACAATGGCGCGACCACGATCAGCTATCACGGCCGACACACCATCAATGATCGAGTTTGCCAATCCCCAGTTGGCCGCACGCTCCCTGACAACCACTTGATGGAATCCCTGAATCGAGTGTATGTACTCCCGTACGCCGGCTACTGCATCGGCCTGGCTGCTGTCCTTCTCGGCATCCGAGTATATGAAAAGGTCGGTCGAGGAGGCAAGCGCATTGCGGGCTAGTGCCTCTACAGTCTGTCGCGTGTGGTCCAGACGATTGTACACAAAGAGTACGACCGGGGCGATATTCACTGACTCCTCCGGGGATTCCTGTTTGCCCAAGAAACATAGCTGCCGACCGTGGTGCGGGCATTGACATGCTGGGGTGCGGTGGGTCCATGTCTTATAAGCCCAAATCGCGCTGGAGTTCTCATTACCTATTTGTCCCATCTCCGAGCCGGAATACCGTCGGACCTGTGTGTTTGACAGCATGATACGCATGGACAATCAGTTGCGCATTGTCCTCAACCATCGCGAAGTCTGTACTCATGACTTGGACTCCCCTGCCAGAACAGCTTCAGCCAACGGCTTGCCAGCGCTGGTGCGGCCAACACCCCAGTACTCGAGTCCCGCTTCCAGAAGCAAGTCTGCATCCAGCGTATTGCGGCCATCAACGATGAGTGTGCCCCTCATGGCATGGGCGACCGATGCCCAGTCAACCATAGCCCAGTCCGCTGCATCGTTGGCTATGACAACAGCATCGGTACCAGCAACACATGCTTCCAACGAATCCTGCATTGTAGCCACGATGTCGTCAGGCAATCGGGTGCGCACAACGCACGTGTCATATGAGCGAACCTCTGCACCAGCTGACGACAGGCTACGAACGATGGGGAATGACCTGGTCTCACGAGTGTCATCCGTGCCACCCTTGAAGGCAAGCCCCAAGACTGCGATTACCTTTCCCTGCAGTGACCCCAGTCGAGTAGTCAGATGGTCCAGCACGACCTTGTACTGCTGCTCATTGACAGCGACCGCCGATGCAAGAACCTGGAAGTCGTAGCCAACACTGTGAGCTACGTGGAGAAGCCCAACGGTGTCCTTGGGAAAGCAGGAACCGCCGAAGCCGATGCCTGCCTGTAGGAACTTGGGCCCGATTCTGCTGTCAAGGCCCATGCCCTGCGTTACTGCATCCACATTTGCCCCAAGCCGCTCGCACAGATTGGCTACCTCATTGACAAATGAGATCTTCGTCGCCAGGAAGCAATTGGCAACGTACTTGATCGTCATGGCCGACACGGGATCGCTCACAACGATCGGTACAGCAAATGGCGCATACAGTTCAAGAAGACGGTTACGCGCCTCTGCGTCCGTCACTCCAATAATGATACGCTCTGGGTGCAGTGTGTCCGCGACCGCCCTGCCTTGACGCAGGAACTCTGGGTTGACGGCAAAGGCTAGCTTCTTGGATCTCGCAGTGCCTTGCATCTCGGCCTCAAGCCCAGAAAGCTCCGTTGGAGGCACTGTGCTCTTAATTACGACGACTGTACCCTGTGATGCCATTGCTGCTACTTGGCCCAAGGCTTGGCGAACATACGTCAGATCGGGCTCTCCTCCATCACCTTCCGGCGTTCCAACTGCTACGAAGACCAGATCCGAATAGTGTTCAAGAGCCTCTAAGGATGACTCGAAGCGAAGTCGACCAAGTTGGAGATTCCTGTGCATCAGTGCCTCAAGCCCGGCTTCGAGAATCGGACAGCAACCGTTCCGTAGCGCAGCTACCTTCTCCACATCAGTATCAACACACAGAACATCGTGTCCTCGGTTCGCCAAACAGACGCCCGTTGTGAGACCAACATATCCCGTTCCAATGACTGCGATTTTCATTCTTGCTCCTTCATCAGGCTCATGCCCCACTCGTTGTGGATGCAGCATGGCACTCGGTGCGTTGCATCATGAGCATCCGTCGCGGTGCAGGCGATCAGGCCGCGGTCCATCAGGTCCTGGGCGACGTCATCACCTCTGGTGTGGTCGAGGCTCGACGCGTTGATCTGGACAAGGCAGCCGCGCTGGACCCAGTGGTCCAGAATGTGCCAGTCGCTGCGGGTGTATGCGCAGCTCTCGACGTGGGCAAAGTCAAGGATGTTTCCCTGCAACTTGAAGATGACCTCGCCCACGTAGGCAGGTAGGTCTTCGTGCGGCAACTCCAGCAGCAAGTGTGTACTCCGGTCAGCGAGGATCAGGATATCACCTGTACTTGCCCGATCGGGCAGGACGGGACAGATGCAGGCCGCGCTGGCAAAGGCAATAGCTCGACTGTTCAGTGTCGCCCGCGGGACCCTGGTGGTTTGGTGCACGGCCGCAGCATCCGTCTCAACCCGCTCTACCGCGCCCCAAGCCAAACAACTGACCATGACGTCAGAGCAGGGAGCGTCGATGGCCTGTTTGAGGCAAGGTCGGTCTGCAATATCCAGGTCATGTAAGGTCAGCGCCGTGACATCGGCAACGGGGGCAAGGAGACACGCCATCTCACTGTCCCACTGGCCGTCGGTGCTGAGAATGAGCAGCTTCATCGCGGTCATCTCTTTCTCTCCTCTTCTAAGGTGGGCTAGCACTGGTTCGTGCCGGATAAGAGAGGCATAGAGCCGACAGGAAGAGGTCATACGATACCTAATGTGCTTCCCATCATCCCGCATCCTTATTGTCATGGTGACGCCACAGTCTCCTCTTCAGACGGCTTAACCAAAGGTATCCAGCGGGCCCGAGCAAACTAGTCAGACCACTTCGGAAAGCACAGTAGCAGACGAAGTTGCGCCAAGGAATCCCTGGCCACCCATGAGCTCTCGATGCTCGCCGAGCCTCGAGAAAACTCGCACGCCATGACGTAGTGCTAACGCCCCCAGTCTGCATGTCTGTCACAGTAATCTCAGGGACAAACAAGGCCTCGTGCATTGGGAGCTCACGCAACAAGAACTCATAATCGGTGGCATTGCGAAAGGACTCGTCGAAGCACCCCAACTCCTGGAAGAGTAGTCTCCGGTGAAAGCATCCTTGGTGGGAAAAAGTCATTCTGCTTGTGAAACTCATCCGTGCCAATTCCCATGGGCCACCCTCACTCCCAAAATACCGCCCTTTTGGGTCAACCACCCGTACTCGACCATAGACAACGCGGTACTCCGGTTTCGCCGTGAGTAGAAATGGGGCCATACGAGCAAACACGTGGCTGTCATGCAGTTGATCATCAGAGCCAAGAAACAGAATCCAGTCTCCACGCACCATGTCTAGTGCTCGATTCCAAGCCTGAGCGATTCCCGTGTCTGGACTGGACTGCCATGTTACGCTGTGACTTGCCGCATATCCTTTCACCTTCTCAACTGTGCCGTCAGCGGAATTTCCGTCAGATACCACAACTTCCCAATTTTCATAGTCTTGGCTGACGATGCTGTCCATGCATCGGGCAATCGTGCCTGCCGCGTTACGCGTGGCTACTACCACCGAAATCAGCGGGCTATGGAGAAACAGATCATTGGCTTCACTGGCCACAGTCATGCTAAGGCCCTCTTTCCACAACTGTATTCACACCGGGTGACCTCATGGGTAGTGGTGCTTCTCTAGCGCTTGTGAGAGCGACGACTGTCTTGAAATGGCCTATTCACGACTTACTCGGCACCAATCATCGCTGCCAGTCTTTCAGGCAGGGAACTGCTCGCTTTGAATCGGAACTCCAGCTCTGCCCTAGAAACGTCAAGCAATCTGCGAGGCTGACCGTTGGGCTTGGTGGTGTCCCAGATGATCGCCCCCTGGTAGCCTGTCAGTCGCTTAATGAGATTGGCAAGGTCCTTGATGGAGATTTCCTGCCCTGAACCGAGGTTGACCGGTTCGGGCTTGTCGTACCGCTCCGTGGCAAGGACGATGCCTTCAGCTGCATCCTCGACATACAGAAACTCCCGCGTCGGTGAACCGTCGCCCCAGAGGGTAACAGTAGGGAGGTTCTGTTCCTTGGCTTCCGTGAACTTCCGGATCATGGCAGGGATGACATGAGAGGTCACGAGGTCGTCGTTGTCCCCGGGACCATAGAGATTGACGGGCAGGAGATAGATGCCGTCGAAGCCGTACTCCTGCCGATAGGCCTGCAACTGGACAAGCAACATCTTCTTGGCCAGGCCATAGGGAGCATTGGTCTCCTCGGGGTACCCATTCCAGAGGTCTTCCTCCTTGAACGGAACCGGGGTGAACTTGGGATAGGCGCAGATGGTGCCCACCTGAACGAATTTTTCGATCACATGAAGCCGTGCTTCCTCGATGAGCTGAATGCCCATGATGGCATTGTCGTAGAAGAAGGAACCGGGATGCAATCGGTTGGCGCCAATGCCGCCCACAACGGCTGCCAAGTGGATGATGACCTCGGGGTGCAGGTCGTCAAACATGCGTCGTATCTCAGCTCGATCACGAAGCTCGTAGTCACGGTGCGCAAGTGGGACGACCTTTGTCGCGCCGTGTTCCTTCAGTTTCTTGACGAGGTTGGTGCCAAGGAAACCCTGACCACCTGTGACAACAATCTGCTTGTTGCTGAGATCGAGCATAGCTACTTCGTCT
>Ga0209429_10001696_pt1 | contig 13353 bp, 13 predicted proteins | sample BarGraNGADG00212_3_FD_184493 | JGI IMG/M metagenome (GOLD analysis project Ga0209429, IMG submission 184493) | Arctic peat soil microbial communities from Barrow, Alaska - Barrow Graham LP Ref core NGADG0004-212 (SPAdes) (version 2) | ecosystem: Environmental > Terrestrial > Soil > Wetlands >... | reverse complement strand
ATTGTGATGAAAGAGCCCTAATTTTTTCACCCCGGCATCCAGTGCCAGATTCAAGGCGTCTTTGTAAACAGAATGTCCCCAACTGCGGGTTTTTTTATATTCTTCTTCATTGTATTCAGCATCGTGAATGAGCAAATCCGCGCCCCGCGAAAACTCAAGATAGTCCTGAAAATCAAGCCCGCCCTCATGCTTGTAACCCAACTCGTTGTCGGTGAGAAAAACAAAACATTTGCCGTTTTCCTCAAACTTGTAACCCGTACCCTGGTTAGGGTGGCTAAGGGCTATGGGCGTGATAATCATCGAACCAAGGGTATAGGATTCAACACACGTATCTTGATATGATATATTTGCGTGGATGGCATCGAAATTTACCGGAAAATTAGGCGCCGCCATGACGCGCGAGAGCATTTCTTTTATAGAAGCCTGGGCAAACGGACAGCCCCAGATGTTCAAATTGGTTTTGTATGAATAAATTGGTTTAAAAAAGGGAAAGCCCATAATGTGATCCCAATGGGCATGCGTTAATAAAAGAGTGAAATCATGACGGCCGGCTGCAATTAGAGAATTACCTGCCTCACGAATACCGGAACCGGCATCAACGATCAAGATTTTATCATCATTTGTCCTGATTTCGAGACAAGTGGTGTTACCGCCGTAATGCAAATATTGTTTGCCCGAAACAGGTATAGAGCCTCTGGAGCCCCAGCAGCGAAGAATCATTTTTCACCTTGGGACGCATTCTAATATAGAATAAAGTTTTAATCAAGCATGATATAATGCCATAGTATTATACATGGGCGACGTATATATCAAACCGTTTGTCATGCCGGGCTTGATCCGGCATCCAGTGTTTTCCTGGATTCCGGCCTTCGCCGGAATGACAGTATACGCAATTCAATATGTCTCTGTGTATAACAAAAATAAATCCGAAAATATCGTCTGCCGACCTTGCTATTCGGGCTAAAAGTTCTTAAATTACTATAATACTATTTCGCTTTCAAAGGATAACGAGGCGGCAAGGAGGAGTCTCCGCAAGCGTATTGTACATACGTTGAGGAAGCCGACGACGCAGCCAACAAAGTTAGCCAAAGAAAGCGAAATGGTATAAAATCCTTTTCACGGAGGTTTAACAGATGACAAGTATAAAAATAAAAGGGATGAGTTGTCAGCACTGTGTTATGGCTGCTACTAAAGCACTGAGCGCTCTGGATGGTGTAAAAGATGTCAAAATCGATTTAAAAACAGGCGTGGCGACTTATGAGGAAGTAAAAGCGGTTGATCCTCAGGCAGTTGCCGCGGCAATAAAAAAGGCGGGATACGAAGTTGTCTAATAAAGTTACAACCGGTTTAGATCAGGCAAAAATCACTATTTCCGTGGGCGCGATGACGTGCGCGGCCTGTGTAAGGCGCGTGGAAAATGCGCTAAATTCAGTTCCAGGTGTGCTGGATGCCAGCGTCAATCTGGCTACCGGCCGTGCCACAATTATTCATGGAGCAAGATGGGGTGGCATAGTGGCACTGGAGAAAGTTATAACCGAACAAGGTTATGACTTCTTAGGTGAACTTCAGGACACTCTTCCCGATCCCATCGAAGCTTCTCGGGTCAAGGAACTCAGTGATCTGAAGTTAAAGGTAACCTGCGGCGCAATATTGAGCGTTATCATCTTTATAGGTTCAATGCAGCATTGGTTTGGTTTTCTGCAAATAATTCCCCGCCAGGTCATGCTTTGGGCCATGTTTATCTTAACTGCTCCCGCTGTTTTTTGGGTAGGCAGCCGTTTCTTCACAGGCGCGATTAAAGCCGCTTTGCAAAAAACATCCGATATGAACACTCTTGTTGCCGTGGGCGCTCTTGCCGCCTATGTTTATTCCGCCGCGGCAACTTTCTTCCCTCATTTTTTTATGACAGCAGGCTTTATGCCTCATGTTTATTATGATGGAGCGGCAATGATCGTCACTCTCATCCTGGTGGGCAGGCTTTTGGAGGCCAAAGCCAAAGGAAAAACTTCGACAGCAATAAAGAAGCTGATTGGTCTTAAGCCTAAAACGGCACATCTGATCAGGAAAGACGAAGAACTGGAAGTTGCCGTGGAAGAAGTGCAGATTGGTGATACCCTGCTTGTCAAACCCGGCGAAAGAATTCCCGTTGACGGAGTTATTTTATCCGGCCAATCCACAATTGACGAATCAATGTTGACCGGCGAGAGCATGCCGGTGGCCAAAGAAATCGGACAAAAGGTATTTGCCGCCACCATGAACAAAACCGGCAGTTTTACTTTCCGTGCGACAGGTGTGGGCACCGAAACCGCTTTGGCGCAAATTATCCGCCTGGTCGAAGAGGCACAAGGCTCCAAGGCCCCTATCCAGCGTCTGGCCGACAGAGTTGCCTCTGTTTTTGTTCCCACAGTTTTTGTCATTGCTTTTGTTACATTTGCTATCTGGTATTTTCTCCCCGCGCAAAGCAATTTCAGCCGCGCTTTGATTAACTTCGTTTCCGTGCTGGTAATTGCCTGCCCTTGCGCTTTAGGGCTGGCCACTCCGACGGCAATCATGGTAGGCACCGGTCTGGGAGCGCAAAGCGGAATTTTAATTAAGGGCGGCGAAGCTCTGGAAAAAATACATAAACTTTCTGTTGTCATCTTCGATAAAACAGGCACACTTACCCGCGGTGAACCGGTAGTTACCGATCTGATCGCAGCCAAAGGGTTTGATAGCATCCAGGTTCTTGCTTATGCCGCGGCACTGGAGAAAAACTCGGAACACCCGCTGGCGCAGGCAATCTTGCAAAGGGCGCAAACTGATGGAATTGTAGTTGCTGCCGTGGAAAAATTTACGGTGGCTTCCGGCCTGGGAGCAAAGGCTTTACTCGAGAATAAATCATGTCTTATCGGCAATCGCTTTTTTATGAAAAGTGAAGGTGTTCCTATAGATGCTTTGGATGAACCAGCAGCTAAACTTGCCCGGGAAGGAAAAACTGTTGTGTATGCGGCTTTAGAAAAGACGGCAATCGGTCTTATCGCTCTGGCCGATGTGCCGAAAAATTCGGCAAAACCAGCAATTGAAAGCTTAAAGCGCCGGAAATTGAAAGTGATGATGGTCACTGGTGATAATGCCGGTACGGCTAACGCTATTGCCGGTCAGCTGGGTATTGATCAGGTACTGGCGGATGTTCTTCCGGGTAACAAGGCTGATGAAATAAGAAAACTGCAAAAGGCGGGTGAAGTTGTCGCCATGGTTGGTGACGGGATCAATGACGCTCCGGCGCTGGCAGCAGCGGATGTCGGCATTGCCATTGGCGCGGGAACAGATGTGGCCATTGAAGCCAGTGATATAACTTTGATACGCGATGATTTGCTGGGAGTGCCTGAAGCCATCAGCCTGTCACAGGCCACAATGCGTGTGATCAAGCAGAATCTTTTCTGGGCTTTCTTCTACAATGTGATTGGAATACCTATAGCCGCGGGCGCTTTGTATCCTTTCTTCGGAATACTGCTTAATCCCGAATTTGCCGCAGCGGCCATGGCTTTGAGTTCAGTTTCGGTCGTCAGCAACTCTTTGCGCCTGAACAGGGTTTGGAAAAAACAGCAAGACCAAAGGTTGAAGACCGAAGGTTCAGAGGTAAGGGGTTAGAGTGTAGGAACTGTTCCCCCGAACAGTCCGAATAATGAATGTTAAATGATCAAGACAGTTTTCCCGCCCCTGGTGGGCGGAAATTAAAGGGCGGGGGATTTAATGAAAAGTGCATCACCCTCCTTTTAGTTTCCTCACTCTTTCCCAAAAAGATATTTGAATATTAGGAATAAGCAATCAAGTGTTTGTATTACATCTACAACTGTTCAGGTTCACTATCTGATGAAAAGCGAGAATAACCGATTGTAATCTTCAAGATAACCTTGTCAGCAATAAGATATTCATAGATCTCCAAAAAATCATTGATAATCCTGTTACTGACCTTTATTCTTACAGCCGTTGTAGCGTCCTTCCCCCATCTCGGATTTCCTCAACGTCATAGTCATGATTTCCAGAAATCGAGGTAGATATATTCATTATAAAATCTTGATGCTCATTCCTGATAACGACTAAAGATTCTCATGAAAGCGGGTTCGGTTGGGGGGGCAGGTCACTCAATACTTTCCACCAATGTAATTACTCAAGTGCTCTATCAGTATATCCTTCTGGGATATGGTGGATTTCACCACATCGCCGATGGATATGAGTCCGACATATTGATCGCCATCAAAAACAGGCACGTGTCTTATCCGTTTCCCTGTAATTAGAACCATACAATCTTCAACAGGGGTATCAGGTTTGACAGCATACATTCTCTCCGAAGGGGTCATAATCTCCTCTACAAGTGTTTTGCGGGAGGATTTCCCTTTCAGAATCACCTTTCTCGCGTAGTCCCTTTCAGTAATAATTCCAACTACTTTATCTTTTTTATCCATAACCATTAATGCCCCGATCTCTTTCTCATCCATGATCTTCAAGGCATCAAATACCGTTGACTTTGGTGAAATAGACCACACCTCTTTTGTTTTACTTTTTAGAAGATCTCTTACCCTCTGCATAGCTGATTTCCTCCTTATGAATTTAGGGAATTTTAATCCACTATAATTGTGGTGGTTCTGACCTGCCCGCGATACTTGTACCACATGTTAAGTTAGGATTCAGCATTTTTTTGATTATTTCCGATTGAAATGTTGTGTGAATTGGGAAAATAAGAAAAACAATATTACAGGAAAAGATAAATTAACACACAAATGAGTGTTATTATTCTTTTTCAAATTTTGATTTATCCGCGCCACAGACAGGACATGTCCAGGATGGAGGTAAATCTTCAAATTTTGTTCCGAGGGCAATGCCGTTATCCGGATCGCCCTTGACCGGGTCATAAACATAGCCGCAAACGCTGCAAACGTAGCGGGCACCGGCCGGGGAAGCTGCCGCTGGTTCATCTTTCACATAAGTAGGAGCAGTTTTCGGTGATTTACCACCCTTAACCTGCTGATAATAGGCATAAGTCATGGGCTCTTCATTGCTGATTACATCACCATCAACTATATTGCCGACAAAGATAGTATGCGTGCCGCAATCTAATTCTTTTTCCAATTCTACTTCGATATAGGCAACTGTATTTTCCAAAACGATGGGCACTTGAGTTGTTCCTGTTTTTGTCTTTACGTTTTGCAGTTTATTGACATCGCGCCCGCTCTTAAAGCCGAAAAGGCCGATGAAGTTCATTGACGCTGACTGAGCCAGAATGGAAACAACAAATTTGCGGCTGAGTTTAATTAATCCGTGCGTGTAATTTTCTTTATTGATGCTGATGGCCACTGTTGCCGGATTTGATGTAACCTGAAACATGGAGTTGGCAATCTGGCCGTTGAATTTACCATCTTGCCCTGAGGTGACGACATATAGACCATAACTAATTTTATAAAGGGCAGCTTTGTTCATTATTATTCTCCTCATGGAAGTTGTTCAGTCGGGCACTCCTATAATATAATTTTTCCGCCAGCGCCATTTAAATTTACCGGCTTCTTTGCCGGTCAAAAAATGCTATTTTCTCACTTATCTAATGTTTTCTACTGCTTCCCTGATGATAACAGCATTTTCCCCCGTACACTTTTCTTTTGACAAAAGATAATTTCTCTTATAGTTTAAATGGAATAAACTTCAAATCCGGGGGGATCATTCTGTTATTGAGCCAATTATTCTCATTTCTCCCCGGAAAAAAAATTAACGAAAGTGAAAAAAACAATTATGAAATATCAAGAATTCATGGAGCGCGACCATTTTAAATTTGAAGAACTTATGGCCTTCGCTTACGGAACGCTGGTAACCGATCCTCCGGCGGATTTTGACGCAAGACTTCCCGCCCCTCCCTTCCTGATGCTCGATCGTATCCTCTCCATCGAGAGCAAAGGCAACCAGGGGAAAATAATCGCTGAGCAGAATATTCGTATGGATGCCTGGTATTTTCAATGCCATATGCCGGGCGACCCTGTACAGCCGGGCTGCCTGTGTGTGGATGCCATCTGGCAGTTGCTTGGCTTTTACTGCATCTGGCGCGGCGCGTTAGGTTCGGGACGCGCTCTTGGCTGCTCGGAGATTTCCTTTAATGGCCAGATTCGCCCGTACAATAAGTGCGCTCGTTATGAAGTTGACGTCCGGCGATATTCGCATCTGAAAGATTCCGGCGCGACGGTTGTAATTGGTGACGGCCGCATTTATATCGATGATGAGTTGATTGCCACCATCGCACAAGCCAGAACAGGAGTTTTCAGGGATATCGCTTATCGTGATTATCCGCTGCGGTCGCAAAATTCCGTCGGCGGTATAATGCAAAGATAATGTATAAAATCTGGATGCCTTTGAGTACGCGATCATATTATGGATAATCATTTTCTCGTTTTCATTTTGGCCTTGTCGATAACAGCAATCGTAAGTTTTATTTACGCGATGTGGCGCGGCCGCAGGGATGAGCAAAAATTAATCAGTATTATCCACGGCTCCCCTATTCCCACTTTCGTATTATCCAAAGATCATAAAATAATATACTGGAACAGGGCTCTGCAGGCACTGAGCGACATCAGGCCCAGCCAAATCATCGGCACTAATCAGCAATGGCGCGCATTTTATACAGCACAGCGTCCCTGCCTGGCTGATCTGATTCTTGATGGCAAAACCGGTCAAATTGCCGAGTTATACTCCGGAAAGTGGAGCAAATCAAAACTACTGGAAGATGCTTATGAAGTGACGGAATTTTTCCCTGATATGGGCGAGAAGGGAATATGGTTTCGTATCACTTCGGCTGGACTTAGAGATTCCAGCGGAAATTTATTCGGCGCTATGGAGACCCTGGAAGATATTACCGAACAAAAAGTGGCGCAGGATGAGCTTCTCCAGAGAACCAAACTGGAATCATTGGGCACATTTGCCGACGGCGTGGCCAAGGATTTTGACAGCCTCCTCTCAGCGATTCTGCGCAACGTTTTTCTGGCCAAAATATCCGCTATTGATGAAGATAAAATCCTGGAGGATGGTCTGGCGGTGGCGGAAAGGGCTGGTTTGCAAGCCAAAGAACTGGCTCACCGGCTGAGTACATTTGCTCAGGGTGGTTATCCGGTTCGCAAACTGGAAAATCTGGAGCCTCTTTTGAGAGAGGCCGCGGAAAACGTTTTTAAAGGTTCCAATGTCACCTGTAATATCTCCATAGCCGAAGACCTGTGGCCTTCCGAAATCGATGCCGCCCAGATCAGGCAGGTGGCAGAGAATTTTTTGATTAATGCCAGAGAGGCCATGCCCGACGGCGGCATTGTGGAGCTTATCGCCGAGAATACAACAACTGGGACAAATATCAGGTCTCTGGGACAAGGAAATTACGTCCGGATTATCATTAAGGACCATGGAAAGGGAATTCCCAGAGAAAATCTTTCCCGGATATTTGATCCTTATTTTACGACAAAAAAGAAGAAGGAACGCGGTGGCATCGGCCTGGGGCTGGCCATCAGCGATTCCATCATCAAATACCATAATGGCTTGATTTCGGTCGAATCCATTGTTAATTCCGGAACCACCTTTTCCATCTATCTGGCCGCGACACTGAAAAACGGCAAATAAGGGGGTAAAACGACCTCTGTAGGGAACGGTCGCGACCGTTCCCTACCTTTAATAGACATCATAGAGATTGCCGTGTCCGCGGCGACGGACGCGCAATGACAAAGCATTGTTACGACACAGTCTTATACGCCGGGCTGGCGTTGCCAACAAAGATAGCGCTTTGATTTAGAATTGGAATTAGGATGCGTGATCTCCGTCTTTCTTTACTGTATTCAGCAGCTCTTCAATTCTCCACAGACGTTCCTGGAATGTGGCAATACCGAGGGCCGACTCCCTCGGGTGCAACTGTTCGATCTCCGCGAGCCGGGAGCGTAATTGCAGGACAATTTCTTCGGCCAATCCCAAAAAAAGAGCGCGTTCAAATTTTGTCATTGCTCTGCTACCACCATTAACTATTGCTATTGCTTCATTCCCTGTTCGCGGGTTGACTTCCAGGCAATGAAGGCCTTCTTAACCGATTCCGCGGCAATTTCAATGCTGACATTCTTTGTATTGATCATTATGTCATAATGCTTGGGATCGTTAATATCTTCATTAAAATATTTCCGGATAAAGGCAATTTGATCCGCTTCGTACTTCATAACATAAGCCAGTGCCTCCTCATGGGATATACGACGATCGCGCATGGCTTTATCCACCCGCATTTCCTGGGGAGCGATGATCCTTACCCGAAAAGCCTCATCTTTGAGGATGAAACTGCCACCGCGGCCAATCATGATCATGTTGCCATGCTTCGCGTTGGCGTGCATCACCAGAGATAAATGACGCAGATACTCGTTAGGCCAGATGTGGCGGGCGGCAAAAAAGGAACTGATGAGGCTGTCGAGGAAGGAAATACTTTTTTCATCCAGGGATTTGATTACCTTATCGCTCATATGCGCGCTTTCGGCAACCTTATGAATCAATTCGCTGCCCACCAGAATCATGTTAAGCTGTGTAGCCACAATCCTGCCGACCCAACCGCCTCCGGCGCCGGCCTCACTCGAAAGCGTGATGACATGACCTGGCTGTTCTTTTTTATCCTTTTGCCATCGTTCAACCTGATCTTCAACCAGTTTATCGACATCCTTATCCCGCAGCTTGATATCTCTTGTATAGTCCGGACAATTGACATCAAACAGGGCATTTGTCTTGACCCGGTAACGCTTTGTGCAGTTCTCGCGCCAAGCACAAATGACACAGATTCTTTTATCCGAGCCCGTAGTCATAGCTAACCTCCCTTTCTTGATAAAACACTAACTTGCCTCTTTCTGTAAAGCCTCAAAACCAGCCACAATATCGAGGAGTTCTTCTGTAATGGTCATCTGGCGCGTGCGGTGAAACTGGACATTAAGATCTTGAAGTTGCTCTTCAATATTCTTCTCGGCATTCTGCATCGAGGCCAGACGGCTGGCATTTTCGCTGGCCAGGGATTCGGCAAAGGCACGATAGAGGGAGACGAAGAGATATTCCCTAATCAGCGAAGAGAAAATCAAATCACCATCCATCCTGAAGATGGGCAATGATTTGGAATCCCATTTCTTTTTGGCTATTTCTTTGAGCCATTCTCTGTTGACTGGAAGGAGTTGAACCATGTGGGCGCGATAGGTTGCCCCCGATAAATACTTGTTGTAAAAAAGGAGAAAATGGTCGACCTGATGGCGGAAATGCCATTCATCAATGATCATGATAATCTCCTGAACCAGCGGGGTGATTCCGGCCGTGGAACTCGGCGTTGTCAAAACCTCATTGATTGGTTGTCCCGCATCCTCAACATAATCGGCCACACGGGCTCCGACAGACAGGACCATCCGGTTCTCCTTCTTGACACCCATGGTTTTCATATGTTCCAGAGCAAAAACAGAGATCTGCTCGTTCAACTGGCCGCATAGCCCCTGATCGGAGCCGAAGACAATGGCGCCAAGACGCTTCACCGCAGCGGTCTTCGTCTGTGTCGCTCCTCCCATCCGTTCCTTGAGGACTATCTGCAGACCCATCTCCACCGTCTTGTTGTAGTCCGTCAAAGATTCAACAGCCCGCTGGTACTGCCGGATACTGACCGCCGCCAGCGCCTTCATGGTCTTGACAACGGACAGGAGATCTCCGGCGCTCTTCAACTTTCTCTTCAGGGACTCAGTAGTCTGCATTTGTTTCCTCTACGATTTCAAAGGGCGCTACCGCAACTTTGACCTTGTTCAGAATGCTGTCCCGATCGGTAATTTCCAGTTTAGCTCCCGATTCAATCCGTCCGCACAGTTCCGGCAGTTGCTCGTTCACCGCACGGAGGACATGGCCCTCCACCTCCCGCACCTTCTCCGTCGGGACATTGTCCAGAGCCCCTCCCGTCACGGAAATGAGAGAGGCAATCTGCTCGGAGGCGCGCAGGGGCTTATATTGACCCTGTTTCAGGATTTCCCGGACTCGCCACCCACGCTCCAGAACCCTGCGGGTACTCTCGTCGAGACGCGTCCCGAAACGCGAGAATGATTCCAATTCCTCAAATTGCGAGTAGGAAAGACGCAGATCACCGGCCACGGAACGGTAGGCCGACAATTGCGTTTTTCCACCCACGCGGGAAACGGACTTTCCCACATCGACAGCCGGCAATATTCCCTTGTTGAAGAGAACCGGCGAAAGATAAATTTGTCCGTCCGTAATGGAAATCAGGTTCGTGGGAATGTAGGATGACATATCCTGCGCCTCTGTCTCGGTAATCGGCAATGAGGTCAATGATCCGCCGCCCAGTTCGGGACGCAAATGAGTTGACCGTTCCAGCAGTCGGGAATGGATATAGAAGATGTCGCCGGGAAAGGCCTCACGCCCCGGAGGCCGCCGCAGCAGCAGAGAAACCTCACGGTAAGCGCGGGCATGCGATGTAAGATCATCATAGATTATGAGAACATCACGTCCCTGCTCCATGAAATACTCTCCCATCGTTGTTGCCGCATAGGGAGCGACAAACTGCAAGCCGGGGGTATCTTCACCCGTGGCCACGACAACAATGCAGGAACCCATGACGCCATAATTACGCAGCTCGGCGATGACCTTGGCCACATCGGAGCTCTTTTTGCCGACCGCGCAATAAATAGAAATGATTCCCGTATCCTTCTGATTGATGATTGTATCGACGGCAATAGCCGTTTTTCCCGTTTGACGGTCGCCTAAGATGAGTTCCCGCTGCCCCCGGCCAATGGGAATGAGGGCATCAATGACTTTGATTCCAGTTTGCAGCGGTACAGTAACCGGGGCACGATCCATGACCGCCGGCGCCGGCCGTTCCACGGGAAGACGTTTGACCGAAGTTATCTCTCCCAGACCGTCCAGAGGACGTCCCATGGGATCAACTACGCGGCCAAGGAGGCCTTCCCCGACAGGAACGTCGAGGACGCGCTCCGTGCGGTGGACTTCCGTTCCCACCTGGACGTCTTCACTGGGATCCAGAAGAATCACGCCAATCTCCTCCGGATCGATGTTAAACACGAGTCCCATTAAATTTCCGGCAAAACGGACCATTTCTTCCGCACGGATATTGGGCAGGCCGCTGACTCTGGCGATATCCCGACCCACAAACTCGACCGAGCCAATTTCGTGTTGTCTCAGTTCGGCTTTCTGGCCGGCCAGCACCTGATCCATCGTTGCAAATGTACCATTGAGAAATGCTTTCATTTCCCGAGCGTCACTAATATTTTCGTTCATCCAATTCCTCCCGGCGGGCGACCATCCGGTCACACCTGAAACCGTCATTTAGTGTAAAGCAAGTGGCGTCAGGATACTCCCTGCGCCTCCCGCTGTAAGGTCTCCGTCAGATTCTCCACGAGTGTCTCCAGATAATCGTTGAGGCTCCACGCGATCTTGTGGCCATTGACGCGCAATTCGATGCCGGAGACAATTTCCGGTTCCATCATGTAGCGGATGGTGAAACCGTTGGTGATCTGCTTCTTCAGTGCGGATTCGATTTGTCTCCTCATCTCGTCGGACACACCGAATGCGCTCTGGACAACCACCCGGTTGCCCCCGCTGCTGATAGCCTTGCGGATCTCCTCGCTTTTGACCTTATCCAATTCCCGGATGCGGCGGATAAAGACATCCACAATCCGCTGTTCAAGGTCCGCATCCGCCAGATCCGTCAATGCCCGGCGGGCGGTCGCGTAGATCTGCTGGCTGGCTCGCCGGCGGAGGTCTTGGAAAAACGCCTCCTGCTCCCTGATGAGCATATCCTGCCAGCGCACTTTGATCAGTTCAACATCCGCCCGTACCTTCTCTATCAGTTCTTTTCGTTTGGCTTCGGCCGCCTGACTTGCCTCGTTGAGCATCTGTTCCGATTTCTCGTTGAAAAACTGGTTCTTCCTGTCATAGGTCTCGACCACCTCTTTCGCCTTGCTTCTCATGTCTTCGGCCTCATCGAAGCGCGCGACCATCTTTGCCTCCCGCGCATCCATCGCCTGAATGATCCGCCCATAAAGAAAGCGTTTCAAGAGATAGACAAGCAAAAGGAAATTGAAGATTTGGCAAAACAAAACAAACCAGTCGATATGCATGGATCATCCCCCTGCCTTTACAAAGTAACCCCAGAAAGGATTCGCAAAGATCACAATCATGGAAATGACGAAGCAGTAAATCGCGATGGATTCGATCATGGCGAGCCCCACAAACAGGGTTCGAGTCAAAGAATTTCGCTCATCGGGTTGCTGGGCAATGGCGGCAAGGGCCTGCTGGATCGCTCGCCCCTGTCCCAGGGCCGGTCCGATTGAACCGATCGCCATCGTTAAACCCGCTGCAATAATTGAAGCCACCGCAACTAAACTTAAACTGTCCATAAAAAACTCCTCCTTTTATAAAAGTTTATTAGGCTGGTATGCCTTCACTTTTTACCTCTAGATGGAACTCCTCCTCGGCGCCGAGCGCTGAGGCTATATAGACCATGGAAAGTATGGCAAAAATATACGCCTGGATCACTCCGATCAACAACCCCAGTGCCTGCATAATGACAGGGAACACCAGAGGCGTTACAGAAAGAAGAATTCCGATAACCTTCTCATGACTCATGATATTACCGAACAATCGAACCGTGAGGGCGAGCGTCCGAGATATTTCTCCCATGATGTGGAACGGGAAGAAGATGAAATTGGGCTGGAAATATTCCTTCAGATAGTGCAGCAGGCCGTTGCGCGAGATGCCGTACATGGGAACGGCAATAAATACACAGATAGCCAGCGCCGCCGTTGTCATGAGCGATGCCGTAGGTGGGACATATCCGGGAACAATAGCCAGAACATTGGAGAGACAGATAAAAAGGAACAGGGTGCCAATTAAAGGGATGTAGTCATCAGCGCCCTTCTTGGTCATCTCCTGGATCTCGCTCCGGATGGTGGAGATCACGACTTCGAGGAGATGCTGCCACCGGGAAGTATTGATATCCGTGGAGAGATTGCGCGTTATCAGCCAGGAACCGCCTACCAGAATTGCCATAACCAGCCATGTATAGATAATGGTTACATTGATAGTGATAAAGCCCCAGTTCCAGAGAATGACCTGATCCGGGCTGATTTGATTAACGGCTACGATTTCCATTTGAACTCCTAAATAGGCTGTTGAAAAATATCAATACACCTTAAACCGCTTTATCCATTCCCAGGCGTCGTGTTAGAATCATCCTAATTAAAATGAAACCAAGAAGCGCCATAACCAGCCTTTCCCAATGTCCACTCATCACAAAATAAAATCCCGGCAACACCACCACCATGCGCACAA
>Ga0209429_10001695_pt1 | contig 13355 bp, 11 predicted proteins | sample BarGraNGADG00212_3_FD_184493 | JGI IMG/M metagenome (GOLD analysis project Ga0209429, IMG submission 184493) | Arctic peat soil microbial communities from Barrow, Alaska - Barrow Graham LP Ref core NGADG0004-212 (SPAdes) (version 2) | ecosystem: Environmental > Terrestrial > Soil > Wetlands >... | reverse complement strand
GAATCAACTGGACTGCGCCGCGTGAGCCTGTGGGGCGGATCACGATGAAATCGGTTACGACCTGACTTGTCACTGGCTGTGGCAGGCTAGTCACCCAAGAGCTGGTACTCACATTGTACCAATCGTCGGCATACGTCACCTGCAGCGGCTGATACTGCATCAGTGGCCAGTATCTCCTCGCCAGCGCTCCCGCGGCCGGAATGCTCAATCCATACCGAATGCGGTGCTTGACCAGCGGCATGCTTGGCGTTGCTGGCATGGGGTCCGTCGGATCGACGTCGTAGGCATAGAACTCCAGCAACGGCTTGGAGGCATCCAGTACATACTCCTAGGTCCCGCTGAGCGGAGGAAGCGGAGAGATACCACTCAGGACATCGTTGAGATGACGGAGGACGTCGGTGGTTCCTGTGGCTGCGGGTGGCACGGTAACTCCATAGCAGGCGGCTCCGCCCACACCATCATTCTGTGTCGTCGTCTCCCTCAATTCCTTTGTCACCTGATCAATGACGGCGCTCAGATCGCCCTGGACCTCGGACCGGTTCTGCCCGCGCCTTGCCATCCCGAGCGCATAGGTCAACGTCCCGAAAGCAATGTACACAATGATGGCCGTGAGCGCCATGGCGACCACGAGCTCAATGAGGGTAAAGCCCTTGCGCTGGACGCTAGTATGTTGCAATCGTAGTCGAGACCGCATACTTGTGCTCCTTGGCACCGACCATCCACAGGACGGTCACCCGAACGTCATACGTCTGAACGTGCTTGTACGCATCATCACCTGACCGTGCGATGATCTGGGTCAACACACGGTAGCCCCGATACGACGTGCAGGCATCTTTGCGTGCAGATACGCTCGTGCAATGCTCATCGAGGTGAGTGCCTACCAAAGGATACGCACCCCATATTGTGGCGAGCTGCTTCCCATTGCTCTGTTTGCGGTAGTCACCAAAGGCCGTAAACGAGAGAATAGGAGAAGGCCATGCAACGGAGCTGTCAAGGGGGAACTTCATGACATACGGGTCCATCGTCACGGCATCCTCGTACTGACGCCCAACATTACCGACCTTGACGTTCGCGTTCGGCTCGAGTGGATCATCCTCGTTGGAGAGAATCGTCGTAGGATCCCGAAGGGAGACATAGCCTTGCAGTGAGGAGTAAGCATACGTGAGATTGTTTCCGGAATCCCCCGGGCATAGAGGGTGGCTGTTGATGTTCAGAGGCTCGCCCTTCAGGCCGATGAGTCCCGGGAGACCATTGCTGGTTACCCCGGGCCCGGTGTACCATCCCGACGTAAACCCATGCGTGTCTTGCTGCGTCACGTTGCGGGACCGGATAAACTCAAGCGTGTAATTTGCAATGTTCTTGGCAGTATTTTGCCCCTCGGCGGTCGCGCTGACGGAGTAGGCAAACGATACAGCCGAGAACGTACCCCCCACCACGATCATCAGAATGGCCATGGCGATGACGGTCTCGATCAGCGTGAATCCGGTGCGTCGTCTTTGGTGCACGAACTTGCCCCTCCCTCGTCTTCCTGCCACGACGCCCCCTTTTGGTTCTCCTGCATACAATTAAGTAATTCTTGCACACGTGCTGGAAAAGTCAACGGCGTACGTGCATTCCACATATCTGCTACCAAGGCACTCATCAAGACCATTTCACACGTTTGAAACGGTACACCCTCAGAGGTTGACCACATTGCCGAGGAAGATACCCTTGTGGACGTGTGGACGCACTCGGGGTCACGGCGAAGCAACAATCGAAGCACCCCCGAAGCAAGCCAGTGGACACACATACTCGTCGAACACCCGGGGAACCAGACGCTATGCTATTAATCTTCCGTGCACAGGTCACCATAGCCCAGATTCTCGTGCCAGATCATACCTGCCACACAAAAAGGCTCGGCCTTAGCCGAACCCTGGAGCCCGTTATGCCTTGTTTGAAGTAGTACCGGTTCTCATTGGTCACAAAAACCATCGTGTAGAAGCAGTCTTCACACACAGCATTGGCCTGCATGTCTCGAAGGTCCTGTACCAGCGTCATCCCGGCAAACCGAAGCCGGACCCGCGCGACATACCTGTCCAGAGGCACTACTGCTATCGTTACCAGGATCATGACGATCGCCATCGCAACCACAAGTTCCAGCAGCGTGAACCCTTTTCTGCGCACAAGTACCCCTTCTATGAAGTGTTTTCATTGTGAGTCTATCCTGAAGGGCGTGTCTGACAAGCGCGGCGAGTGGCAATCGAAAAAGCCCGGCCATCAGGCCGGGCCGGAATCCTCTCTTGTCAACTGCAGCCTTACTGCCACACCATGCTCGCTTGCCCAATCACCGGTGATATCCGGACATCAATACGCCCTCCGCCCCGGCTTGCCAGCGAGATCACCCCGCCCTTGCGGTCAGCCTGAGGGTCGATCACCGCATCTGCATTCTCATTCGGAGCTATACGCGGGTCGCCCCAGGGGCCATAGTAGAAAGTCACCCGTTTAGGCGCAGAAGACGTTGACAGAAAAGCAGCGGTGAAGTAGACGCAATTACCAACGAATGCAGTTCCGAGAACGGAGCTCGCATAACCCGTGGTAGAGTTGAACTGGCGGACAACCCGAGGACCGCCGGATGTGCGCTCAAAAGAGTAGAGGCTGTTGGGAACGTCCAGCGTGACCGCAAGGTAACTGCGCGTAAAAACCGCCTGTGACTGAACATCACGCAGATCCTGCACGAGCTGGAATGCAGCACCCTCGACTTGCCGTCGAGAAATGTACGCCCCCGTGTAGCCAACAGCCAGGCTCGCCATGATGACAACGATCGCCATCACGACCACCAACTCGATGAGCGTAAATCCCTGATGACCCCGTCGCACCGACATGACCCTAGCGCTCGTGCATTATGAACCTGGCGCCACTTCCACCCACGACCGTTGCGACTGGTCGAGACGCTGTACATCATCCACTTGGTAGACAGCCGGAACCGTCACGTCAGATGTAGCAGCCTGACCCTTGGCACCATCGACAGCAGGCTGATATGGTGTAGTGACCACCCAAGTGGATCCGGTGACTATGGCATCGATCGAGGCGTCATACGTTATCGACATGCTGCCGCTCATGTTCACCGTACCCCGCGCGTACAGCGCGCCAACGATGTCAGCAGTACCGTTGCCGGTGAAGCTGCCTTCCGTATAGACTAAACCATTGATCGTGGCGTTTCCATTGTTCTTGACAAAATCTCCTGTCGCCATGATCGCCGGCATCTTGGTGCCCGCCAGGATATTCGCCCCGCCGTTGACGAAAATGGTCCCGTCGACAACCAGCGTACCAGTCAATGACGTCTGCGCATTCACGTGCAGATCGCCAGATACGAAGTAGGATGCCGTCGAATTGGTCATGTAAGCCATTGCGGCCGTAGCGTTGCCGCTTGGAATGGCCTTGTAGGTGTTGCCACCTATCGTCACGTTAGATGTCAGCGCGGCCAGCTGGTCAACTTTGTACAGCGCCCGATTTGCCAGCCCACCCGCAGTGGATGAGCTCGTGTTGGTATAGGCTGCGTTCGTACCGTTATATGGGTACGTACCGTTGATATACGCTGTGAACAGCGACCGATAGTAGGGAATGTCAATCACAGGAAACGCAACGGAAGGAACACCGCCCCTGGAACCGGTCGGAGCGCTGCCGGTCAGCGAACCATGCGCGTAGACTTTGCCGCCTGAAACGCTGTTTTTCTTGATGGAAGCGTTGCCCCCTGCGCAGATGTCTCCCTGGATCTCCTTGGCTGAACCCTGGGTGGAGAAATCGCCACCAGTGAACACGCCGTAGCCGACGCCAGATTCGACGGTCGCCCAATAGCCAACTTCCGGCACCTCGGGGTGGCTAGTTCCAGGTGCGATGTAGGGCAACCCTGGGATGACATACGAAGGCACATACGTCCATGCGGCTGTTGCACGGGTCTGAATCCTGCGGCGGGCGCTGTAGTCGGTGCTTGTCGCCATACTGGCGGCTGCAACAGATGGCGGATACTCGATGCCGGTCGAGTCAACGACGATGGTGCCCGTATACTTGTTGCTGCCCAGGCTCACAACGCTACCGGGCACCACTGTGACGTCGACGCTGTACGTGCCGTGCACCGAAGCAACAGAGACCGGCGAGCCGGTACTTCCGGTACCATCCTGAAGGTGCCGCGCCCACGTATCATTGGTCGGGTTGGCGATCGTGGACAGCGTCGTGTTTACGCCAGTCTCCGCCACACTCAGTGCGTTCTTGAACAGAGCGTCCGTCTTCGTGATATGAGTCTCGGCAATCAACTGACCTCCAAACATCAAAGCCGATATGACGAGCAAGGCAGACACAAGGATAACCGTCAGTAACACAAAGCCTCGTCTCTGTGCGCCTCTCAGTATACTCATAGCCATCTCCTTACCCCTGCCCCCAACACAATCTGCTCTAGGGAATGTCAACCAACTTCAGCGTCCTAACATAGGTCTCTGTCGTATATGATATCGTCTGAACCGAACCCAGCAAGTCATACTGGGCTACCAGCATAACAATCACCACTGATCCAGTTCGCACGAAATGGACCGCTGCAAGACTATGAATGCTCTCAGTAATGGCACGGTCCGTCGGAACACCGGTAGTAACCCAGTCACTCCCGCTTTGCACCAGACCCTGAATACTTTCATTAATATAATACGGTTTGCCCGCCGAACAAGAGTATGTCACGCGCACACGCGCGGTCGGCACCATCGGGTCCGGGACGTAGTCGAAGACTAAGTGGTCAGACATCACATTCTCGCTGGCACTATTGGCCGCAGAAGGTTCAATGATCTGGATGGCCTGCCGGACCTTGGTCGTAATGTCGTCTGTCGCGAACCGGAAGTTCTGCTGCAGCTCAGACCTACTCCGCTCACTCGCCCACAGTCCGGTAATGCGGAAGTTGACCATGAACACAGCTCCCAGCAGGATCACTGTTATAGCCATGACGATCATAAGCTCAATTAAGGTGAAACCTCTTCGCCTCGGCATGCTGGTCATCTGCTCCTCATTTCACGATGAATATGGCGACGAAATCACACCCCTCGTCTCATAGAGCACACGACTGGTAGAACCCATTTTATACCGTATGACAATATCGTAGGCGTACATGGCACGCTCATCACGGATGTAACCATCCATGATACTCTGGTTTGTGTAAGCTTCTGCCAGGAAATGATCGCTGTAAGGAATATTAGGATCCCATGGGTCAGTGCCCGCAGGTGTCAGCACATCATAACAAACGACACGAATCTCCTTTGTGAAAAGCGGGTATGCTTCATGCTGCAACTTGATCAGATAATAGTAGCGGGCTGGGTCCGGATTGTCAGTCTGCTCGTAGCTCCCAACCAATATGTTGGACCCCAGCAGAACCTGAGCACCTGTGGGCAACTCTGGGGCAGACGCCCCACCGGCATGGTATGCCGGGGAGTAGTCCCCAGTCGTAGGGTCGTTGCTCTTCACAATGGCGTCAATACCAATGATGTTGAAGTCGGTCTGCGTCGGCCCCGAGTCGTACTCGAAGGGGTACACGTCCCTCGCCACAGCAGCAGGGTCAGGAGGCGTAGCGGCCGCAGCGGCGGGATAATTCGTCAACGAGGCATCGACTCCTGGGGGCACCCCGGTCCAGGTACCCTCGCACATCTGTCGCAGCACGGTGGGGGCGAGTGCCTTCAGATCCTCCGCCTGGAACTCAGCCAAGTTCTCCGCAAACGTCAGCAGCTGTGCCTGTTTGAACCCTGCGACTCCCCTGGCAAACGCATCCATGAGTGGGATCAGGACGATGAAGAGGATGGCCATGGCCACGACGACCTCGATCAGCGTGAACCCGGAACGATGAACTAAACTGCGAGGAGCTGAACCTGCATATGGAAGCCGCTCTGTTGTCTGTCTCATGGTCTGCTCCACTTGCTTATCTGTTCCAACTATATGGGGGCCTCCCACATTTGCAAGAGACGATTGCGAAGTAACTCGCGGAGCCACCTCTGCACCCTGAAGTCCTGAACCCCCCAAGTTTTCCACGACTCAGGAGCAACCACAGAGCCGGAGCCCGAAGGCTCCGGCGGAAGGAATGAACGTACCACGTTGGGCTAATTACCAGCTGACCCCAAAGATACCAATTCAGTAGTTCTCTATCACCCGACCAAAAGGATGCCAAAGACCAAACTGCAGGAGCTACGATGGGCTAGTAGTGACTTCCGAGATGGTAGAAGAGTTATCAGTGCGAACAATCCACGGGCCCGTACTGGTCTCGGGCATGTACAGTTTCCATATCGTTCCGTCGGCCGACTTGTAAGTCATCCCAGCTAACGTCGATCCATAAGGGTTCGTCATGCTTGAAAGGGTTGCTGCCTTGATGTATTCGATGCCGCCCTTTTCGCCAACGGCGTTGGTGTATGCAGGCATGTTTTCCAGAGCGCCAACCGTAGCGTTGCCTCCCAATGCGCTGAAGACACTACTGGTGCCAGTAGTGCTATGGCTGAGATCCTCCGATCCAGTTGGGTACTTTCCCCAGTCGGTCTTGTAGGTCTCGAGGACCGTCGCGACAGTGGCCATATCCGACGCCACGCGTGATCTCTTGGCACGCGCGGTCATGGTCAAGTAGTTCGGGATTGCAATTGCGGCAAGGATGATGATGATCGCGATGACAACCATCAACTCAATAAGGGTGAATCCTCTTCTCTTCATTGCTTCCTCCTTGGAAGTTGTTGCATGTCGCCTGCCTATGGCAGGTCATCACTATATACATCTGTTCTATTGACTACATTTTCGAGTGATGCCACTATGGGCTTTTCGCGAATTGGTCACTAGTGTATTCTCGCCTCCTTACTCTCGAATGTTCGCTGGATCTGAGGTCCAATCACTTTACCAGGCCGGTTACGCCACCCAGCTCCATCGACCCCTGGCGTCCACCATATCGGGACCGACTTCTCAGCACTTCCTGCAGAGGTACACCCCTCCCATTGAGCCAACATGCAGAACACCCTCGGATACAAAAACATCCTTGGGCTCAGGGGGTGCACAATACCCTGTATGAAAAAGTAGAACCACTTTCATATTTTTGTCAAGAGATGCCGCCGGCCATCTTGAAGATGGGCAGGTACAGCGAGATGAGGACCCACCCGATCATGCCACCCACAACGATCATGAGGATGGGGTTGATGGCATTGGTCAGGTTGTCCGTCGCGGCATCGACCTCGGCCTGGTAGAACGTCGCGACCTTGCCCAGCATGGTCTCCAGGGAACCCGACTCCTCGCCGACCGCCGTCATCTGAATGACCATGGGGGTGAAGAACTGCGTCTCAGCCATGGCTGCGCTGAGCGCAGTGCCGCTCTTGATGGAATCGATCACCCGATCAATGGTCGCCGCTACGATCGTATTGCCCATCGTGCCACCCACCATTTCCAGACAGCTGATGAGCGGGACACCGGCGCCGAACAGGGTAGACAGCGTGTCGGTGAAGCGAGCCATGGAGGTCTGGAGCACCAGCGGGCCGATGACCGGCGCCTTGAGCGCCAGGTTATCCTTGAAGTGAATGCCCTCCGGCGTGCGCAGCAATGCGCGGGCGCCGTAGAAGATCACCGCGACTGCCACAAGGAGGATATACCAGCGATGTACCAGGAAGTCGCTCATCGCCAGGGTGATGCGCGTCGGCATGGGCAGGGGAACGTTCAGTGCCGTCAGGAAACCGACAAACTGCGGCAGGACGAAGATGAACAGGCCGAGGATGATAGCAACGCTGGCGATGATGACGATCAGCGGGTAGCTGGTCGCACTCTTGATCTTGCGCTTGAGCTCCGCCTCGCGCTCCAGGAAAGTGGCCATCTTGAGCAGGCTGTTGCCCAGGTTGCCCGATCCCTCGCCCGACCGGACCATGGCAGAGTAGAGCGTACTAAACACTCCAGGATAGCCATCCATGGCCGTCGACAGCGGCAGGCCGGACTCGACCTTCTTCTTGAGGTCCTCCGTGATCATGCGCAGTTTCTTGTTGCTCAGCTGTTTACACTGGATGTCCAGGACCTTTGTGATGGACAGGCCCGCGTTGAGCATCGTGCCCAGCTGCGAGGTGAAGATGGACATGTCCTTGGCAGCGATTGCTCCACCAGCCGCCAACCTGCCCTGCTTTACCTCGCCGGAAGGGCCTGTGTTGCGCACGGCGAGGTTGCTGCCGGCACTCCTGGCAGCGCTGATATTCACCAGCACAAGGCCCTTGCCGCGAATGGCCTCAGCCGCCTCGTGAGTATTCGCCGCACTGACGGTGCCGCGCTTGGTGGTGCCTGACCGGTCGGCTGCAATATACGTGAAGGTTGCCACAGGTGCCTCCTCTCAGTGCTTTCAGGTATGCCCCAGCAGGCGCTGGAGTTCCTTGGGATCGAACGCGTGCTCTATGGCATCCTCGTAGCTGATGGCACCGCGCTCGTACAGGGCCTTGAGCGACTGGTCCATGGTCATCATGCCCATCGCGGTGTTGGTCTGCAGGACCGACTGGATCTGGTAGGTCTTGCCCTCACGGATGAGGTTCTTGATGGCGGGGGTCGCCAGCATCACCTCGGCCGCCAGCACCAAGCCATCACCGTTCTTGCGCACCATGAGCTGCTGGGTCATGACCGCCGACAGGACGTTGGCGAGCTGGACCTTCACCTGTTGCTGTTGGTACGGCGGGAACACGTCCACGATGCGGTCAATGGTCTGCGCCGCGCTGTTGGTGTGCAGTGTTGCGAACACCAGGTGCCCTGTCTCCGCTGCGGTCAGGGCGGCCCCGATGGTCTCGAAGTCGCGCATCTCACCAACCAGGATCACATCCGGGTCCTCGCGCAGAGCACCGCGCAGGGCGTTGGCGAAACTCTGCGTGTCCGTGCCCAGCTCACGCTGGACCACGATGCTCTGCTTGTGCTGAAACAGGTACTCAATCGGGTCCTCGAGGGTCACGATGTGTGCCTGCCGCTCCTGGTTGATGCGTTCGACGATCGACGCCAGCGTCGTGGACTTGCCATGGCCCGTCGGCCCGGTCACGAGGACAAAGCCACGGTTAAGCTTGGGAAAGTTGAAGACTGCCGGGGGCAGACCCAGCGTGTCCATGCCCGGAATCTCGTAGGGGATCTTGCGCAGGGCCGCCGCCATCGTCTCCCGCTGGCGGAACACATTGATGCGGAAGCGCGCCAGCCCCTTGATGCCATAGCTGAAGTCGTATTCCATGTTCTGCTTGAACAGCACCTTCTGATGATCCGTCATGATGGGGAACATGAGTTCCTCAACGCGTTCGGGCGAGAGCTTCTCCGTGCCGAGGGCCACCAGCTTCTTCTGAATGCGCAGGACAGGGGGCAGACCGGCCTGGAGATGGATGTCGGTAGCGTTCTTTTCCGTGGCGACTTTCAGGATCGTTTCCAGATCGATGCGATGGACTTGTGTCTCGGCAATCATAGCAGCTCCTTCAGTCTGATTCGACGGTAGACACCACGCGCAGGACCTCCTCGAGGGTGATGATGCCTTCCCTGGCCTTGACCAGGGCATCCTCGAGCAAGGTGCGCATGCCATGGCTGCGTGCAGCCTGAGACATGTCGCGCGCACTGGCCTTATTAAGGATGAGGTGACGCAGATCATCGTCCACCTTCATCATCTCATGAATACCGGTACGCCCGCGGTAGCCTGAACCACCGCATTTCGGGCAACCGGCGCCCTTATAGAACGTGACATCTTCCAGCTTGCCTCGTGTACTGAGCCCCAGACCTTCGAGCGCCGAGGCGGGCGGGACGTAGGGCTGTTTGCAGTCGGGGCAGATCTTGCGCGCCAGGCGCTGGGCCGTGGCCCCGATGAGCGACGACGCGATGAGGAACGGCTCGATGCCCATGTCGATTAGTCGGGTGGCGACCGAGGGGGCATCGTTGGTGTGGATCGTGGACAGGACAAGGTGCCCGGTCAGGGCGGCCTCGATGGCGATCTGCGCCGTCTCGCCGTCACGGATCTCACCGATGAGCACGATGTTGGGGTCCTGACGCAGGATACTGCGCATACCGTTGGCAAACGTCATGTCCGCCTTGACGTTGACCTGCACCTGGTTGACTCCGTCCATCTGGTACTCGACCGGGTCCTCGACCGTGACGATGTTCTTGCCGGACGTATTCAGACGGTTGAGCGCGGAGTAGAGGGTCGTCGTCTTGCCAGCGCCGGTAGGACCGGAGATGATGATCATGCCATATGGCTGGCTGATGACATTGTTGAACAGGGTCAGCGTATCATTGAGGAATCCAAGGTTCTCGAGTGGCACCATGGCAGTGCTCTTGTCCAGGATACGCATAACGATCTTCTCACCGTAGATAGTGGGCAGGGAGCTGACGCGGAAGTCGATGGCCTTGTTCTCGATGCGCAGGGAGATGCGGCCGTCCTGAGGCTTGCGCCGCTCGGCGATATCCATATTGGACATGATCTTGATGCGCGAGAGCACGCCGGCCTGGATGTTGCGCGGCAACTTCTGCTTTTCCTGCAGGATACCGTCCACACGGTAGCGGATGCGCAGGTGGTCCTTCTGCGGTTCCACGTGAATATCCGACGCGCGCTCGACGATGGCCTGGGTGATGATGGTGTTGACCAGTCGGATGACGGGTGCGTCCTGACCCATCTCGCGCAGCTGCTCGATGCTGACCTCTTCACCGGCTTCCGCGACGATCTCGGCCTTCGCCTCGGAACTGGCTTCCTTGATGGAGTTTCCGACGACGTAGTATTTCTCGATAGCGCCGTAAATAGCATTCTTGGGGGCGACGAAGAACTTTGTTTCGCGTCCATAGGTCGCCAGCAGGTAGTCCATCAGCTCGATGTTGGTGGGGTCGCTGAGTGCGATACTGACGACACGCTCCTCACGCTTGAACGCGACGAAACCATAGCGCTTCGCGCGTTCCTGGTCCACCAGTGCCAGCACGTCCGACGCTATCTGCTCGGCCATGACATCTATGAATGGCATGTGCCACTGTTCGGCCAGGACCTGTGCCTTGATGTCATCGTTGATGAACCCCTGATCGATGAGGATCTTCAGCAGTGGTTCATTGGTGCTGTGCTGAACGGTGAGGGCTCCATCAAGAGCCTGTTCGTTGATATACCCTCGTGCAAGCAAGATACTTCCTACTGACCGTCTGCCGTCCACTTTTCCTCCGCTCACTACAGTTTCGCGATCTTGGAGCCCTGGCTCCCACACTTGCTGAGCAGTTCTTCAGTGTCACGGAAGCCAGGCGAAGTCTCGCCGACCTCCTGGAACAACTGCGCCGCCCGCCGGCTATCGCCCTGTGCCAGATGAATCACGGCCGCATGGTACTTGAGGATCAGTTTAGCCTCATCGGTGACGTTTGGTAAGTGCGTGGCGTGATCGAGCTCCCGGGTCGCCAGTTCGGGCAATCCCAGGTGAACAAATGCATGGGCCATGGGCAGGTAGAACCGTGGATCTCCTCCCCCTCTTACCGTACCGGAACTCATCGCGACCGCCTCTTCGTAACGACTGCCTGCGAACGCAGCCCACGCAGAAACCAGACGTTGCTCGACCGAACCGGCCGTGATGCCTGGGGTCTCGGCGGCTGCCTTGTCCACCAGACCTTCAACATCAGCAGGAGACAACTGCGACAGTGAGGTCGCGTCGGCGATGAGGTCGTATTCACCGGATGCGAGAATGGCTTCCAGAGCATGCTGCACCGTGTCGGGATCCCCGGGATGAGCCCGGATGGCCGCAACAAAGTACCCTGCAGCTGCATCGTGAACCCCAAGCTGTTCGGCCGCCAGACCCAGCCCATATCTGCTCTCGAAATCCGTGGGGGCCAGGTGAGCAAGTTTCTCCAGCAGCAACTGGCCATCCGTGACCTCCTGCCGGTGGTCCACCAAGTACTGGATGAGATAGGCGGCGTTGCTCGCATCATGCTCCTTGGCCATGAGCCCCACCAGTTCGGTGAACTCAGCCATGTTGGGCGTTCCCAGGACAAGGAGGGATTGGAGGACCTTCCGCCGAACCATCGGGTTGATGGCGTTGGCGAGGATACGACGCAGGATGGTCGACTTCTCCACACTGAGCGTGACATGCTGGAATAGGCCCTCGTTGTTCAGGAATGTCGACTCATCGACGCCCGTACGCCCCAGCTGTTCGACGATCGCAGCCTCCAGCGTCGGCACCTTTGCCATATTCGCGTCCTCGGTGACGCGGTCGATCAACTGGTCCAGCACACCCAGTTCCATAGCAGTGGCAAGGACCTCCTGCGTACAAGCATCCTCGGCCAGACTGTGTTCGATGATCTGAACAAGCTGGCGCACGATGCCCTCGGGCGAAGCAGACTTGGCGGCCCGACGTACCATGCCCAGTTCCTCCTGTACATACGATGCGGTGTCCCCGCGCTCGAGCAAAAATTCGGCTTTGCGTGTCCTCAACTCGACAGCCATATCTGCACTGTCGACGGACAGGACAATGGAAGCGATCTGCGGGTCGTGAAAGTCGATCCTGACTCCCTGCGCAGCAGCCTCCTCGACGATGAACAAGGGCAGGCGCGTGTAGCCGCTGTGTCCCAACCACGTCAGCAGATCACTCATGGCCTCTGCGTCCTGGGGACTGCGCAGAAAGTTGAAATACAGGACTCCCAGCGACAGTGGTATGGTCGCGCTGTCCGCATTGGAAAGACGCTGCATCAGATCCTCCCGCTCCATCGTACCCTGGCTGATATCCCTCAGCATACCGATCAACTGCCGTTCGGCCTCCTGCCCAAGTGGGGGGGAAGCTGGCGCAGTGAATGCCTCAGGCTCCTGTTCCCTGCGGAGAGAAGCCAACCTGAGCTCCTCGGGGGACATGACGGTCAGTCCGGCAGCCTCGGAAGGCACGACGCGTTTGGCAGCAGTTGACAACTGCTCCACTGGGCCAGACGGCTCGGCCACGACCGCCTCGTCCTCCAATGTCTCCAGAGTATTTCTCGTCGTATCGTCCGGATCGGTCGATTTGGCCTTGCGTTGGATCGCGGGCACCCGGTCAAGTTCCGAAGAGTGTGATGCGCGCATACCACTCGCAGGTCCGTCCACGGCCTTGACCTTCCAGTCGATCTGACGCCGCATCTCGGCAATGGCCTTGCCAATCCCCGGATAGGAGGGTTCGGACATGCGTACCTGTTCGAACATGGTGAGCGCCTCGGCGAACTTGCCGTTGTCGCCCAGAATGCTGGCCTTCAGGTAGAGCGTGCGCGGATTCTGGGGACTGATCCCCAAGCTCTGATCCAGCACCTTATAGGCCTGCGCGTAGTCACGACGGTATGCAAGCACACGCGCCTTCTGGTTCAGGGCGTCGGTGCTGCGAGCGTCGATACTGACGGCAGAGTCGCCGGCTGCC
>Ga0209429_10001691_pt1 | contig 13370 bp, 15 predicted proteins | sample BarGraNGADG00212_3_FD_184493 | JGI IMG/M metagenome (GOLD analysis project Ga0209429, IMG submission 184493) | Arctic peat soil microbial communities from Barrow, Alaska - Barrow Graham LP Ref core NGADG0004-212 (SPAdes) (version 2) | ecosystem: Environmental > Terrestrial > Soil > Wetlands >... | reverse complement strand
TTCAGGAAGACCTCCTTTTAGTTTGAATGATACAACTCCTCCAAAACCTGTCATCTGCTTTTTTGCGATGTCATGTCCGGGATGTGTTTCGAGACCCGGGAAAAACACTTCGAGTACATTTGGTTGTTTCTGAAGAAATCCGGCAACCTTAAATGCGTTTTCCTCATGTTGTCGCATACGCACAGCAAGTGTCTTAACCCCACGGAGAGTGAGCCATGAATCAAAAGGAGAGGGGACAGCCCCAACAGACTTCTGTACCAAATGAACTTTATCATATAATACTTTATCATTCAGAACTATTGCTCCGCCGATTATATCGGAATGACCGTTAATATATTTTGTTGTACTGTGAACTACTATATCAGCTCCAAGAAGTAGTGGTTTCTGAAAATAGGGTGATAAAAAAGTATTGTCAACAACAACAAGAGAATTATGCTTGTGACTTATTTCAGAAATAGCTTTGATATCGAATATTTTCAAAGTTGGATTGGTAGGAGTTTCAATCCATACCATCTTTGTAGAAGGAAGAAATTCCTTTCCGATAGCTTTGATATCGGTAAAATCTGTAAAAGAAAATTTTATATTGAAAGGTTCGAATATTTCTTTAATTAACCGGTAAGTTCCACCATACATATCTTCCGGAACAATAACATGATCACCAGGCTTTAATATAGATAATATCGCATGTTCAGCGGCAAGTCCCGATGAAAATGTCAATCCGTATTTACCTTCTTCAAGAGAAGCCAGACAGGCATCAAGCGCTGAACGTGTTGGATTTCCTACTCTGGAATACTCGTATCCTTTATGTTTATTTACTTCTTCCTGGGTAAAAGTTGAGGTCTGATATATAGGAACTATAGTTGCCCCTGTTGCCTCATCTGCTGCTTGGCCAACCCAGATAGCCTTGGTTTCAAATTTCATGTGCTGTATTTAATTGTAAACTGATCAAAATTAAAGATTTTAAGAACATCTGGCAAGAAATGTATATATCATCTTTTCAACTTATTAATAAGACTTCGATTCTTCTCTGAAACTCAGGTTCCATTCACCCGACCATTTTCGATTATAAAAACCTTATCTGCAATTTTATCAGGGATATTTCCGTGGGTGGCTATAAAGAGCGTAAGATTTTTTTCTCTTTTCATATTTAAAAGGTGTTCCAGGATTTCTCCGGCTGTTTCATCATCTACCGACCCTGTTGGTTCATCAGCAAAAATGATTGATGGTTCTTTTGCCAGTGTTCGTATTATTGCAACTTTTTGCTGCTGACCGGCACTTAATTCTGCAGGAAGAAGATGTGCTTTGTTTATTAAGTCAAACTGCTCCAGTAAAGACATTATGTTATCTTTTACCTCACCTGGTTTTAACCCTTGTGGGATCAACCCCATTTCAATATTTTCATAAACAGTATATACAGGAAGAAGATTAAAGCTCTGAAAAATAATTCCTATCCGTTCCGATAATAATCTGCTCAATGAATCATCTTTCAATTCTGTGATACAAATATTGTCTATAATAACCTTACCGGCAGTAGGTTTTATCAATCCGCACATGATGTTTAACAAAGTCGATTTCCCGGAACCTGACCTTCCTTTCAGTAAAACAATTTCATTCTGGCTGAAACGGATGTTTACATCGTTCAATGCGATTATCTTTTGATTTTTACTGATATATTGTTTGCTTAATGAGATGCATTCAATCTGATAATCATTCATGACTTAACTAATATGAGCGTTACATAAAATTATTAATCATTTCCCCTGCTCTTGTCCGGTATAGTTTTATGATCGGAAATACTCCCGCAAGCAATCCACCAGCAAAAGAGAGTCCGAATAATAATGGAATACTACTGATTTGAAATTGAAATTCCAAAAGATTAAATACCCTTATATTAAAGGTATTCATGAGAAAAATAATAACAAAACCTGACAAAATTCCAAGTGTAACTCCGATCACAGCCTGAATCAATGAAATAGCTAATATCTGCCTGCCAAGTTTATGATTCGACCATCCCAGCGATTTGAGGATTCCAATTTCCCTGTATCTTTCAATCAGAGATGTCAACTGTGTTCTCGCAGAAAAAATAACCAGGAATAAAAAAATCAGAATAGAAATCAATGCCGATGTTTTTTCTTTAATTATCATTACCTCACTTGCCGGCTCAAAACAGTTATAACTTGAAACAGACAGGTATTTCATTCTTTCTTTTAGTTGAAGCAGTACTTCGTTCTGTTTACGTGCGTCTGTAACTTCAACCAGAACAATATTCATATCGAATCCGGGAGAAATGCATTTTAAATTGTCTTTAAGTATTGTCCGTACATTATCTATTGATGAATAAAGATCAGCTTTGCCTGGCTTAATACCTGAATTGACAATTCCGCTGATTAATATATTACTTCCATATATTTTCAAAGTATCACCTACAGAAATATTATGTGCGAGGGCAAATGATTCTTCAGCTACAACATCATCCTTATTATCTGAAAGGAATTTCCCGGAGATAATATTGGTTGCTGCACAAACGTTATTTTTTGTAGCAATACTATTCAGTTCAATACCTCCCAATGAGATGTCAGCGTTGAATTCTGGTTCGTAATGTTTATACAGCAGATATGGCGCAGCATCTTTTACCCCGTTAATTTTTTTTATTGAATCAATCACATCGCTGGTAAGCATTATTGTGTTGACACCTTCTGCAAACAGTGAACCCTTATTGCTTTCATTGTCGCAACTTACACAGCATGATATATTACTGGGAATGTAAACAATAAAGTGGGTTCCTGTTCCTTTAAGAATTCCTGTGGAACTCTCTTTATCAGTGCCGGTCACAGATAAGATCAGCATGATAAATATAGTAGCAATAATATATCCGCTAATACTGGCAATGGTCCTTCCCAGGTGTCGGCGAAGTTCCTTTATTATATAATTCATCTGTAATCAAATCTGTTTAATATTTTTAGCTGCCTGATTTTGTTGAGATCAGATTACCAGGTTATACAGATTCTCCATTTTATGTACTTTGCGGAGGTAATTTATAACATGCATACTCTGAACTCCGTAATTGCAGTAGAAGACAACCGGATCATTTTTTATTATCAAATTGATTTTTCTGCTGATTTTATAGTAGGGTATTGATATACAATTAAATCCAATATCAGTTCTCGCATTTTCATCCCTCAGATCAATTACCTGTATATCGGGGTTTTTGACTAACATCTTCCTGAGTTCGGAAGAAGTAATTTCATCAGCTTTAATATCTTCTGCAATACAAACATCTTCATAATCACCTAATACTTCAATTTTCGGTATATCCCGATTCTTTTTGAAGCTTACTATTTGTGTTGTAAAGTTCAATGAGTCAATTATAAATAGTTTCCCGGAAAGAACTTCATCCAGGTCAAGTATTATTTTAATAACCTCAGTTGCCTGCATCGAACCTATGGTGCCGGCAATTGAACCTAAAACTCCCGATTCATCGCAGGTAGGTACCTCCAGTGGGTGGGGAGGCTCCGGGTATAGGCATCTTAATGTTGGACCGTTCTTATAATTCAAAACCATTAATTGTCCTGAAAACCTGTGAATAGCTCCGTAAACCACAGGTTTGTTGAGTATTACACATGCATCATTTATCAGATAGCGGGCGGCAAAGTTATCAGTACAATCAACGATTACATCATAAAGTGAAATGACCCTTAATGCAGATTCCTTATCAAGCCTCATGAAGTGCACTTTAATATTAACTTCAGGGTTCATCAGTTTCAATTTATTCTTTGCTGCAAGCGGCTTTGGTTTTCCAATATCATTGACTGTATAAAGTACCTGCCGGTGAAGGTTGGTCTCATCAACCCAGTCATTGTCAACGATCCCCAGAGTTCCTATGCCTGCAGCAGTAAGATATTGCAGGACCGGACAGCCTAAACCTCCTGCTCCAATTACCAGTACAGATGATCCTTTAAGCTTCTCCTGCCCCTTATTACCGACCTCAGTGAGACGTATTTGTCTGCTGTATCGGTTCATCTCATCTTTGTTTAAGGGGGTATTACAGCGCATATGGCAACACTTTAGAATTATTTCAGGTTTACTACCTTATATCTTTTTTTATCTGAATCTGTCAGTACTTCATTCATCGACCCTGTTCTATAACCCTTAAGATCAATTGTTACATAATTAAATCCCGATCCCTGACAAATTTCTGTCAGTTTTTCCCTTATTGTCCATGCTTTATCCATCTCGGCAGGAGTAAATTCCAAACGGGCCAGGTTATCATGACTTCTTATTCTGAACTGAGTAAATCCAAGATTTCTTAACTCGAATTCTGCCGTTGCAAGTCTGTCAAGCTTAACTTTAGTAATCTTTTCACCATAAGGAAAACGGGAAGCAAGGCAAGCGTATGATTGTTTGTTAGCAGTTGGTAGTTTCAGTATTGCAGAAAAATGCCGGATATCACTTTTTGTAAAACCGGTTTCAGCAAGGGGAGAAATGACGCCTTTTTCATGTTTGGCTTTCATTCCCGGACGAAAATCTTTCAGATCATCAGCATTGCTACCATCAAAAACAGCATCAAAACCTTCCTGATTTGCAATATGCTTTATTTTTCCAAAGAGCTCACTTTTACAATAATAACATCTGTCGGGAGGGTTATCGGCATATCCGGGGATATCAATCTCTTCTGAAACAATGATCTTATGCTTTATTTCGAGAAGCAGAGCCAGCGATTTTGCCTCTTCGAGTTCATAAAAAGGATATGTGCTTGATGTGGCTGTTATCAATAACAGGTTCTCTCCAAAAACGTCTTTTGCGATTCGGGCAAGGAAGGTACTATCAACACCGCCCGAAAACGCAATTACGGCACTTTTATATTCATTAAGTCTTGCTTTTAAAATTGTCAGTTTATCTTTCATGATGTATTTTAGAAAAAGATCTATGATTATGAGAGTAATATTTTTATTCCTACAAAGGTAATTATCCATTTCTTTCTGATCCAAAAAAAAACAAAAAAGAAATATATTCCCAGACAAAAGCCTGTAATGTTGTTTTCAAGGAAGAGCCCAAATTACCTAAAATCGAATCAACTCATTTATGACAATAACCAGAAATCCTGTGCATTAATGTTCGGTTTGTTGAGTATACAATGGTATTATCCCATGTTTGCGGTACCCTAAATGCCATATTTATGGTATTTTATAGCAAAATTGATGACACTATATTTGTAGCGTAAAAAAATAAGGCTTACAAGATGAGCAAAAAAAATTCTAGTATTTTTTCTCAACGCCAGATAGAAGCCCGGTTATTAAAATCTGTTATTGAAGGACTTACGTCAGTTTACAATGAAGAAGGCATCATCAATAACATAAGAGAAACTATAGAAAAAATAGCTTTTGAGGATGGCCGCAAACTTAAGGAAGAACATAAAAACAATAGCCTTTCAATACTGGCTGAACATTGGAGAAAACTTACCGAAGGGGATTCTTTGGTAATTGAGGATTTTACACTTTCCAGTTCTAAGTTGACATTTAGAATAACTCGTTGCAAATATGCAGAATATTACAAAAGTCTAAATGAAGAAAAATTGGGTAACACACTTAGCTGTTGTCGGGATAAAGCATTCCTTAATGGGTTTTCAGAAAACATTGAAATGTGCAGAAGTAAAACTATTCTGGAAGGGAATCCAAGTTGTGACTTTGTTTATTCTTATAAGCTAAATATAGAAAAACTACAGACGTAAGTACTTAAATATTATTCATAAATAAAGAAAATTTCAGATGAAATTGCCACAAGAAATAGTTACTCTTCTTAAGATTAAAGAAATTAACGATACAACAGTCTATTTAGCCACATCCTCTCTTAGCGGAAATATAAACCTTTTATTATCACCATATTCTGATGTATATTTAGATGAGTATATCCTGATTCCCGATTTATTTGCACAAAAAACAAAAGTAAACCTTAACGAGAACCGATATGGACTAATATCAATTGTATTGCCTGAGAACCAAAAGAATATTACTATCGAGGGCCCGGCTAATATTATCCAGTGGGGTCATCCGCCAAAATTCAAATTTTTTGAAGTTACGGCCGGCAATATACTGGAACACTGGGGAACATGGACGGAGAAAGAAAACATTCTGGATGGTGCAAATCTGGTAAAACCAGAGGTGTTTGCTCAACGGGGTGTGATCGTCATCAAAGCAGAAAAGATAAAAACCAATTAATATATAACCTTTATGAAGCTCACTCAAGCAATGAAAGATGCTTTAAAAATTGTTGGTAAAGGAGGAGCGGTGGTACACCTTACCACCAGCAGTCTGGATGGAAATCCTAATACGGTTGGTGAACGTTTTATTTCAGTATTTAAAGATGAATACATTCTCATTGCAGATATGTTTGCCCAGAAGACAAGAGTGAATCTCAATGAAAACCATATAGGTATCATTACTCTTGCCCACCCTGTTAATGGCCGAACCTGGTCATTCAAGGGCCCCGCAATCATTTTACAGGAAGGTTTACCATCCGATTATGAGTTTGAAGGGGTGAAAGCGTCGGAAGTGCTCAACGAATGGGGTAATTGGGCAGAAAAAGAACCCCCGTCAGAAGTGCCTCCTGATATCAGACCGCCCGTTCTTATTCAACGTGGTGTAATTACTTTAAAAGTGAATGAAATAACAGACTATTCGCCTGAAAATGCAGGGAATATAATTAAGACAGAAATATAATATTATGGTAAAACTTACTCCCCGCCAGAAAAACTGGATCGAAGGAACCGGAGCCCACATCGGGACTGCCAGTAAAAAAGGAATGCCCACAGTTATTGTGGTTGACAAAGCAATTGTGGAAAACGATTCAACAATAAAATTTAACCTAAGCTCCAAACAAGTGGAACTAGTGTTGCAGAATATTAATGAAAATCCCAGAGCATCGTTAGGACCGGGAGGAATAGGTTCTATAAGAGCTGCCTATCAATTTAAAGGGAAAGCGTCCATTAAAGGAAATGATTTACGGATCGAAGTTGAAGAAATTTATTCTACCAAACCGGGTCCTGAAGCAGGACTAAGGCTCGACAACCTTGACTACAACGACATACTTAAATTTGAGGCAAGCCGTTGGGCGGACGACGGGCCACCACGCTAATATTACAGAAATGAGTATTATATTAAAACAACAAATAATTGGCTCAATTCAACCACGATGGCCAAAAAAGAAAGTAGTAAAATGGCTCGAATGGGGTGCCATACCTGCCATCGTTGGTCTTTGGTTACCTGACTGGTCCGGCGGGTATATCCGGCTTCTTTCTCATTCAACCGATATTTACCCTTCATGGTTGGTTTTTCCTCCAGTAATAACTTTCATTGGGGCTATAATTCTTTTTAAAGGTTGTACCGAGGGGATTAAAAATATGGGCTGGCACTACAAAGGAGCACTTTGGAGCGGGTGGATTGCAATTGCATTCGCAGGTCTAAGTCTTATCCTGCATTTCCTAATAAAGCAAAATCCGGTAATCTTTGGTGCACTAACTGTTTTGAGCATAGGACTGGCAGCTTTCTTTGCAACCGGTATATTGTGGCTTACTCTTCTCAAAGTTGCAGAGATTTCGATGGAAACCAGAACATCCAGAACTGGTAATGTAATACTCGTTATGAGTATTGCGGCATTACTTAGTGGCGCAGCAACTGTCGCCATGATATTATTTCAAATCCCTTTGTTTAACTTCTTCTTAAGAATGACTGTTGTGCTTTTCACTATTGTGTTTGGATTTTGCAGGTACGGAGTTTATTGCTATAGAACTCAAAAATCAATAGGAGCGGGCTTTACTTCTCCTCCGGATGAACAGTTTTGGATATAATAAGATATGAAAATACAGAAATTTCTTCCATGGGTAAACAAGGAACAATGTGAAGGATGCACCGAATGTGTATCGGTATGTCCTTCAAAGTGTTTATATATGCTTGAGACATCAAATCAGGGAGTGTTTATTCCATGGCTTGATAATACTTATGCATGCACAGGTTGCGGAAGATGTCAGAATGCATGTACCTGGCTGGCAATAAGTCTTACATCGTATGTTGATGATGCACGGGAACGTTTTATCAGAAAAGTTTTTTGAGTCAGTTATAGGATGGATTATTATTTTTTCAGACGTAATGCATTGGTAATAACCGACACTGAACTGAAACTCATCGCCAGGGCTGCTATCATTGGTGAGAGCAATATGCCGAAGAATGGATATAACACTCCTGCTGCGAGTGGAATACCAAGGGTATTGTACCCAAGGGCAAAGAACAGATTTTGTTTGATATTTCGCATTACCTTCTGGCTTAACAGCCTTGCTTTGGCTATACCTTTCAGGTCACCTTTTACAAGCGTAATACCGGCACTTTCTATAGCTACATCTGTTCCTGTTCCCATTGCTATCCCAATGTCTGCCTGTGCCAAAGCAGGTGCATCATTTATACCGTCACCTGCCATGGCTACTTTCCTGCCTTCCGCCTGAAGTCGTTTTATTTCATCCAGTTTATCTCCCGGAAGCATCTGAGCCCTGTATCCATCAAGATTTAATGTTTTGCTGACTGTCCTGGCTGTTTCCTCGTTATCACCTGTAAACATTATGACCTTCAGACCTTCTTTTTGCAGATTATGAACAGCTTCTTTGCTCGATTCCTTTATTTTATCTGAAATAACAACAAAGCCGATTGCAATATTACCTTCACACAGATAAGAGACTGTTTTACCAAGTTTTTGTTCTGAATTAACCTGTTTTTTCAATTCAGATGAGATAACCGCCTTAATATCCTCCATAAGCTTTTCATTGCCCAATGTCACCTTTTTACCTTCCAGTATACCTGTAACACCCTTTCCTGGTAAAGCCTCAAAATCAGAAACAGGAAGCACTTCTATGTTTTTGTCTGCACCATAGCGCATAGTTGCCTGTGCCAGAGGATGTTCACTGCTGCTATTTAGAGAAATAATTTTCTGAAGTACGTTATCATCAGATATGCCTGGAGTAATGCTGATTACTTTTTCAACTGATGGTTTTCCCTCTGTGACGGTTCCTGTTTTATCAATTATGACTAAATCAATTGAGTTCATTTTTTCCAGAGCTTCGGCATTCCTGATGAGAATTCCCGATTGGGCTCCTTTTCCTACCCCAACCATTACAGACATTGGTGTTGCCAGTCCGAGGGCACATGGACAGGCGATGATAAGTACCGCGATGGCATTTACAAGGCCATATATGTACGCATGTTCCCTTCCATATATTGCCCAAACTATAAAAGTAATAACTGAAATACCCACCACAACCGGAACAAAATAACCGGAAATTTTATCAGCCAGATTCTGTATTGAAGCTTTAGAGCGACTTGCAGTATTGACCATTTCGATTATTTGGGAAAGCAAGGTTTCTGAACCTACTCTTTCTGCAATCATCACAAAAGTTTTGTTCCCGTTAATGGTACCGGAGCTTACTTTATCACCAACCCTCTTATCAACAGGAATGGGCTCACCGGAAATCATTGATTCATCAATTGTCGATTCTCCATCCTGAATACTTCCGTCCACGGGTATTTTTTCACCTGGTTTTACACGTAACAAATCGCCTTTCTGAATAGAATCTATGGCAACAATCTGTTCTTTGCCATCAATAATTTTTGTTGCTTTATTCGGTGCCAGTTTTAACAACTCTTTAATAGCGCTGTTGGTCTTACCATGAGCCCGGGCTTCCAGAAGCTGACCTAATAAAACCAGTGTCAGAATTACCGTAGTAGCCTCAAAATAGACATATACTGTACCGGCATGTGATTTAAACTGATCGGGAAATGCACCAGGAATAAGAAGAGCGGTAACACTGAATAGCCAGGCTACTCCCGAACCTATTCCAATTAGCGTAAACATATTCAGATTCCATGTTTTAACAGACCGCCAGGCTCGTTCAAAAAACATCCATGCAGTATAAAATACTACAGGAATTGACAGGATAAACTGTACCCAGTTCCAGTATTTCCATGGCATTAGTGCCATAAGCGGGTTGTTGTGAATCATTTCTGACATAGCGATCAGAAAAACAGGAGCAGTGAATAATATTGAAATCTTAAATTTTCGCAGCAGATTCTTATAGGTTTGGTCTTCCTCTTCAACTCCAGCTTCAAGGGGTACCAGATCCATACCACAGATCGGGCAATCGCCGGGTTTGACATATGTTTTATCTCCTTCGCAGTGCATTGGACAATAGAATACTCCTGAACCTTTACGGGAGGATTTTATTTTTAGCTTTTCTTCCTTAAATTTATTTGCAAATGCGATATCTCCGGGAAGTGAAATACTATAATTCCCTCCTTCAATTTTCAGAGCCAGCTGAAACCTTTCCAATGGTATATGCGATTCCATCTCTATTACAGCTTCTGCCTTCTGCAGATCTACTGAAACATGGGCTACCCCATCAACCTTTTTAAGCGCCTCCTCCACATGAGCCCGGCAATTATTACAGCTCATGCCATAAACAGAATAAGTATGTGTCATTTTTAAAAATTATTAGTCGACCTTTCCTGTTGATTTCTATTTTCAGAATTTTTCATAATTCTTTATTGACTTATTAATATACCATTATCACTCCAACTCCAAAACCATAATCATTGTCATAAATAACAGTCAATGAGTTGTTTTTTGTCAGATTGAATAGAACTTCTTTTAACGGAATAGTCTACTTTCGATTGTTGTTTTGATTTACAAGTTTAACTACCACCCAAATAAGAACAACAAGAACGATAAAACCGATAATCCAGCTATATCCCCCCATTCCCCATCCATTATGTAATCCGTCCATCATAATTATAAGTATTTAATTTTAAATGATCTTTTATTGCCTCTTTTACTTGTGTTTCGGGTTGATGTTTATGTTCCATTTTTGTATTCTTATTTAATTACCGAAAGACTGTCTATTGATTGCTGTGCCCAATTGATTAAAAGCGACTTTTCATCTGTACTTAGCTGTGCAGATTTGTGCATTATTTTATAAGATTTAAGGGGCATAATATCGTCTTTGATGCTATTGGCAATTCCATTCAGTTTGCTTAATTGTCTTCTTGGTGAATAGCCGCCAAATTCACTAAAATTCAATTCGACTTTTCCTTTTTTAATATGATTAGCCATTAACCAGCCAACAGGCTGTACATTTGAATACCATGGATAGATAGTATTATTGCTATGGCAATCACAACAGCTAATTTTTAATATAGCCTTAACACTATCAGAAATGCTTATCGTTTTTGAAATATCAGTTGCCAATACCTGTTCACTTGTGTTATGGGCCGGTTGAATAAACTGAATTATTATCATAACAATGCCTACTGCTAATAATATTTTTTTTGCAAGATTCAAGGCTATTTTATTTCTTCAATAATTGAACCGCTTGTGAGCATAGCTTTTCCCATATATGGATTTCTAATTTCCTTTGTTTCGCTTAACCAAAAAGCTCCCTTCCCCTTATTAAACATTGAATCAAAATCTTTGTACAAAACCTGGCCACCGCCAAATGCTTTTACAAGATCGTAAATGTCTTTGCTAAGCAGGTCAAAATGCTCCCTTTGATGTGCAATATTTCCCCCGTTAGCACCTATGTGCTCAGCATGTTCTCTTGCATCGGCTTCTACATCTTCATACGTTTTCTTTTGAGCAGCGGTCAGAGCGGATTTATCGAAACTTTTAAATGCTGCTTCCAGTTTTTTCCCGGCAGTTGCAGCACCGGTGGAATTGTCTTCAGTGAAGGCGTTTTTCATTTGTAAATAAGAGCTTACAATTTCTTTAATCGATCCGGAGCTATTCGTATCTGTAACGGAAGATGCTGTTAAAGTTGTGGCCGCTATTGTCAGTCCGAGAATTATGTTTTTCATTTTAATATAGTTTAATTTGTGAAGATTGAAAATTTAAAGCTTATTACCTTCAATAATTGGTAATAGAAACCAGAAAAGGCTTTCGCTACTCTTCTACTAACGCCTGATGACGCAATTTGTTTAAGCTAATTGTTCAGATTGTCTGGCTCCGGCTCCATAATCTGTCACAGGCGCTGCATTTTAAAGCTACCCATGGTCGCAACAAAGGTAATACGTCGTCTGGTCATTTTTTTGCTTTAGGTTTAGGCTGAGATCCGTCTTTGGCTTCTGTTTGAGGTTCTGCTTTGGTACCAGATTTAGGCTCGTCTTTCAGTCGCAGCATTCCCGCGTTGATGGCGACGACAACCGTGCTGACAGACATCAGTGCCGCACCAATGGCAGGAGTGAGCAGTATGTGCCAGGAATAAAGCACTCCGGCAGCCAGGGGCAATGCAACAATATTATAACCTGTTGCCCAGATCAGGTTTTGAATCATTTTGCGATGAGTTGCCTTCCCAAACAAAATCAGGTTTACAATATCCTTTGGATTACTGTTTACCAGAACAATGCCAGCAGTTTCTGCCGCAATATCACTTCCTGAACCTACAGCAATGCCCACATCAGCCTGTGCCAGTGCCGGTGCGTCATTTACGCCATCGCCTGTCATGGCTACAAATTCACCTTTGCCTTGAAGTTCTTTTATCTTTTCTAATTTCTGGTCGGGTAATACTTCGGCAATAAAACTATCCAGACCCAAAGTGTCACTGACACTTTTTGCTACCTTGCTGTTATCACCGGTTAGCAATATTGATTTGATATGGTTTTCTTTTAAAGTTTTAACAGCATCGGCTGATTCCGGTCGTATCTCATCAGACAAAGCAATGTAACCTGCCAGTTCATTATTGATTATTACAAATACAACCGTTTCAGTATCATTGGCAGTGAATCCATCTGGAACCGGAATCTTATTTTCTTTCAAATATCCGGGACTGACAACCAGTACCTTTTTACCTTCTACTGTGGCTTCAATACCTTTCCCGGTGATAGCTTTAAAGTTTTCTGTTGACGGAACATTGATAGATAAGTCTTTTGCTTTCAGAAGAATACCTGTTGCGATAGGATGCTCTGATTCTTGTTCCAACGCAGATGCTATGCGAATGACTTCATCTTCAGTAATTTCACTTTTAAGGGGAACAATTTTTGATACCTCAAATTTCCCTACAGTAAGAGTACCCGTTTTATCAAATACGATTGTCGTGATCTTTCTTGCATTTTCAAATGCTGATCTGTTCTTGATCAGCAATCCGTTTTTAGCCGATAATGCTGTTGATTTTGCTACCACCAAAGGTACCGCCAATCCTAAAGCATGAGGACAGCAAATAACTATTACCGTAACCATCCTTTCCATGGCAAAGGCTAAAGTTTGCCCTGTTAAAAACCAAAATAAAAATGTACCAATACCTGCAACAATTGCAATAATGGTTAACCATTTTGCAGCCGTGTCTG
>Ga0209429_10001688_pt1 | contig 13380 bp, 12 predicted proteins | sample BarGraNGADG00212_3_FD_184493 | JGI IMG/M metagenome (GOLD analysis project Ga0209429, IMG submission 184493) | Arctic peat soil microbial communities from Barrow, Alaska - Barrow Graham LP Ref core NGADG0004-212 (SPAdes) (version 2) | ecosystem: Environmental > Terrestrial > Soil > Wetlands >... | reverse complement strand
GTCGCTGAACCTTTTCGGTGACGGACTTAGAGATGCCTTTGATCCGAAGTTAAAAAAATAAGGAGACCTGTCATGAGCGAACTATTATTGGAAATCAAAAATGAACGTCTTTCCTTTTTTACTCCTGCAGGAGAAGTAAAGGCTTTAAATGATGTGTCATTCAGTATGAAACAGGGCGAAGTCCTGGGCATCGTTGGGGAGTCCGGCAGCGGAAAATCCGTTACAGCCTATTCCATTATGGGAATAACCGCGCACCCGGGCCGCCTGATAGGCGGGGAAATACATTTTAACGGCCACCGTATCGACCTGTTAACAGAAACTGAAATGCGCAAAATCCGCGGCAACGAAGTCAGCATTATTTTTCAGGACCCGATGACCTCTCTGAACCCGGTTTACACGATCGGCAATCAGATCTGCGAGGTGCTCCTTCTTCATACGCATTGTTCCAAAAAAGAAGCCCGTCAAAAGGCCGTTGAACTTCTGACGCTTGTTGGAATCAACGAACCCGAGCGCCGGGTAAAACAGTATCCGCATGAACTCTCCGGTGGTATGCGGCAGCGTGTTATGATAGCGATTGCCCTTGCATGCGAGCCCAAGCTTCTGATCGCAGATGAACCGACTACTGCACTTGATGTTACGATTCAGGCACAGATACTTGAATTGATGATGGACTTGAAGAAGAAATTGGGAATGTCCATAATCATGATTACGCACGACCTTGGCATTGTGTCGAGCATGTGCGAGAAAATCGCCGTCATGTATGCCGGTAAAATTGTCGAATACGGCACGATTGACGATATTTTTTACAATCCGTGCCACGAGTATACAAAAGGCCTTTTGAACAGCATTCCGAAGCTTACAGAGGTCGAGCACGAGCCGCTTGTTCCGATTGAGGGCACACCGGTAGACATGCTCAACCCGCCTGCCGGTTGTCCTTTTGCACCGCGCTGCAAGAGCTGTATGCAGATTTGCCTCACCACAATGCCGGATTATACATACTTGTCTGACGACCATTACAGCGCCTGCTGGCTCCTGCAGAAGAAAGAATTCGAAACGCAACAGGAGGAAAAGTAAATTGGATAAATTAGTTGAAGTTCAAAATTTAAAGCAGTATTTCCGTGTCGGCGGAAGCCTTTTCGGCAAGCAATATATTAAAGCAGTGGATGACGTCTCTTTCCACATCGGCAAGGGCGAGACTTTGGGTCTCGTTGGAGAGTCAGGCTGCGGTAAAACGACCACCGGGCGTGCCCTCCTGCGGCTGTATGAACCTACGGGCGGCAAGATTTTATATGACGGAATCAATATAACACACGCCAAAATGCAGCCTTACCGCAGAAAGATGCAGATCGTTTTCCAGGATCCGTATGCATCGCTGGACCCGCGAATGACCGTTGGTGACATAGTCGGCGAACCGCTGGATATCCATAAGCTCTCTGCCAGTAAAAAAGACCGCTCAGACAAAATCATAGCGATGCTTGAAAGAGTCGGACTCAATAGTGAGCATGCCAACCGGTATCCCCATGAATTCTCAGGCGGACAGCGTCAGCGCATAGGTATTGCACGTGCACTGGCCGTTGATCCTGAGTTCATTGTATGTGATGAACCTATTTCTGCACTGGATGTCTCTATTCAGGCGCAGGTTATCAACATGTTTGAGAAACTGCAGGACGAAATGGGGCTTACTTATTTGTTTATTGCCCATGACCTCTCTGTAGTCAAACATATCAGCGACCGTATCGGCGTCATGTATCTTGGGAAGCTGGTTGAATTGGCCAATAGTTATGAATTGACTTTCCACAATGTGCACCCCTATACCCGTTCCCTGATTTCAGCCATTCCGATTCCGGATCCCCGGATTAATCGCGCAAGGCACAGAATTATTCTGCAGGGAGATGTACCAAGTCCTCTGCATCCGCCTTCCGGATGTAATTTCCGCACGCGCTGCCCGTATGCAACAGCGATCTGTTCAGAGCAGGAGCCCGAATTCAGGGAAGTCGGGGCCAATCACTTCGCTGCCTGTCATAATCTGGACAAAATACCCAAGGCATAAACGTTACTAATTAATATTAAAATCATAACCACCCGTCAAACGGGTGGTTTGCTCCAGGGCTATAAGCCCTTGTTACCTGCCAGCGTCTCAAGACGCTGGCTTTTCACTTTCGTTCAAGCCTCTACAGCAATTGCCGCTTTGGCATGTCCCTTAAAGGGACGCTTGTTTTACTTGCTACCCTTAAAAGGGTCCTCGTACTCTTTTACATTCAGTTTATCTAAGGCTAAGTCGTGTTTCTCTTGCTCCTGAATGTATTTTTGAATGGTTGCTTCATTGAGTCCGACCGTGCTTACGTAGTACCCTTCCGCCCAGAAATGTCGGTTCCCGAACTTATACTTTAGGTTTGAATGCTTCTCGAAGATCATGAGCGCACTTTTGCCCTTTAAGTATCCCATGAAACTTGAAACACTGATTTTCGGGGGTATGCTTACGAGCATATGTATGTGGTCCGGCATGAGTTGACCCTCGATGATCTCTACTCCTTTGTACTTGCACAGCATCCGGATGATTTCTGCTATGCTGGCCTTGTATTGATTGTAAATTACTTTCCGTCTATACTTTGGGGTAAAGACGATATGGTACTTACACATCCATCTTGTGTGCGCTAAGCTGTTCGTCTGATTTGCCATTGAATCACCTTTCTATTGTTGTAGAGGCTTGAACATCTCTACTCTAATCCGAAGGGTGATTTTTTGGTATAACCTATGGCCCTCCACCCGCATAGCAGGTGGTTTTCTGTTTCGCGCTCGTTGGCGCTCAACTGACTAAAGTCACAAATAAAAATCAAGAGCCCCCTGCCTTGCAACAGGGGCTCTTTTTGCTCTATAATGAATCCATTCAGTTTTCATTCACATTTCGTTATGTTTTCACTCACAATCTGTTTTAGTCCGAGAAAGAAAAGAAATGGGAGGAATATTATGAAGAAATTAGCACTACTACTATCTTTGGTTATGTTGACGTCGGTATTTGCCACCGCCTGTACAAAAGCAGCACCTGCCGTTGCACAGAATCTCGTTGTCAACATCGGGCCTGATCCGGACACCATTGATCCGGTACTCAACTCCTCGGTTGACGGCGCAACGCTTATCATTCATGGTTTTGAAGGTCTGTACACATTGGATAAAGATGGCATACCAATTCCCGGCCAGGCAGCATCCGTAAAAATCAGCGATGACGGCCTGACATATACCTTTACACTCCGTGACGGTCTTAAGTGGAGCGACGGTAAGGCTTTGACAGCCAAAGATTTCGTATATTCATGGAATCGTGCCATTGCCCCTGAAACAGCAGCTGATTATTCTTACATGTTTGATGTCATTAAAGGCTTTGCAGACGGTAAGCTTGATGTTACTGCGACAGATGATAAGACCCTGGTTGTTGTTTTGAATGCCGTAACACCGTATTTCCTTGAACTTACAGCTTTCCCGACATACTCACCAGTTCGCGAAGACATTGTTACAGCCAATCCCGAAGGATGGGCGATTGATGTTGCAACATATATCGGCAACGGCCCATACAAAATGACCGAGTGGGTTCCGGGATCCTATATGCTTTACACCAAGAATGAAAATTACTGGGATGTTAAGGCTCTTGGACCTGATTCCATTAAGTTTGTCCTCATGGCGGACGATGTGGCTATTTTGAACGCATTTGTCAACGGCGACATTATGTTTGCCGACACCATGCCCAATGATGAAATCCCGGCATGGCAGAATAAGCCGGAGTTTCACAAGAACGGACAGCTTGGAACCTATTATGTAAGCTTTAATGTGACCAAGGCTCCTCTTGACAACGCCAAAGTACGTGAAGCACTGATTCTTGCTGTTGACCGCGACTTTATCGCGACCAATATCGGCAAGTCCGGCCAGATTCCTGCCGGTGCCTATGTACCGGTCGGTTTGACTGATGCAGATCCTGCAAAGCAGTTCCGCGATGTAGGCGGCAACTATTACGATCCTACAGCAGCCGGTAATGCAGCCAATCTTGAGAAGGCGAAAGCACTTCTTGTTGAAGCCGGATATCCGAACGGTGAGGGTCTCCCGAGCATTGAGTATGTATACAACACAGGAACTGGCCACCAGCAGATTGGTGAAGCACTGCAGAACATGTGGGCCAAAATCGGTGTCAAAGTTGATCTTGTTTCTCAGGAATGGGCTACTTTCCTCAATACCCGTAAGAACGGCGATTACCAGATCGCACGTAATGGCTGGCTTGGCGATTACAATGATCCCATTTCTTTCCTTGATATGTGGGTCACCGGCGGCGGCAACAACGATGCACAGTGGAGCAATCCTGATTATGACGCCCTGATCAAAAAGATCAAGTCAAGCTCTGACCAGAAAGAGAGAATGGCTCTTATGCACCAGGCAGAAGACCTCATTTTCAAGGACTGGATGCTTTGCCCGATCTATTATTATGTTGATATTTATCTGCAGTCCACAAAGCTTGAAGGCACATGGTCTTCTCCTCTTGGTTACAAGTACTTTATGTATGCCAAGATCGTAGCCTAAGCTGTTTGATAACTGGTTTATGTCTTTGTCAACTGAATACGATTAGAGGCTGCTGCAGCTGAACTTACATGAGTTCAACTGCAGCAGTCTCTTTTTACGTGAAATACTGTGGTTTTGAGAAATGGGCGGCAGACCGGGGAAAATCCACTGTTTTTGAGAAGATAAAAGTCCTTTGCCTTGACACGTATTCATTCTCCACGTAATGTAGTATGTAATTGTATTTGTGCCCATTCATCCTTGTTACCTGCTGATATGATATGTAAGACAACAAAGGAGCCAAAATTGATGACGTCATGCAATCACCACCCTACCTTCAAAATCAAAATGCTTTTTGCGCGTAAGACTGTATATATTTGCAAAAACTGTGGTGCTGAACTGGAAATGACCGCACAGACCAAGACGATCAGTAAAATCATCAACGCCCTTACGATCGGAGTTCTTGTATATCTGGCGCTGAACGGCAACTTCTCCAAAACAGAATCGAGTACCAACTCAACGATCTTATATTTTGCAGCTATGGCCGGCATCGTCGTTGCCTATTTAGCTCTGCAGTCCCTGCTGATGACGTTTGGAAAATTCGATGAGATTGAGTCGGACCAAACGATTTCGGAAACCTCCATAACTACAGATGCTTCCAACACTGCCGACACTGCCGACACTTCCGATGCGGGATCGGACCGGCAATCCGGCGTGGATTCTACTGCCCCTAAATCACAGTACACACAGGAGCAGCTGGAACTGATGGCCCTGTATGAATCCTATGCCAAACTGGACCGCGAAGAAAACGGGGAGAATCCCGGCAACACAGATATGCCGGCTGTAGATGTACCTGCTCCTGTGGAAGATACCTGTGAGCACGTTCCTGCAAAAAACTGGAAGAATTATATCCCAGGCGTTTATGATTTCAAATGTGATAAATGCGGCAAGGTAATTACTTTTTCTATGGCCCGCAAAAAAAATCTGAATCTGATACTTCTCGCCTTTTCTTCGGTTATCCTGATTGCCAGTTTTTCAACCCAGAACATACCTTTCTGGGGATTAGGCCTTATGGCTGTGGGCATTGTGATTATCTGCTCGTTTGTACAATATTACTTCGTTAAAAATTCGGTATTCGAAATAAAGAAATAACATATTCTCTTTCGTATTATTTGCTGACAGCAGGAGCCTGGTTGCCCAATGGGAACTAGGCTCCTGCTGTTGAACTGCGCGTCCGGACACCCATGCCGGAAAAGTTCCTATACTTCTTCCATAAAGCCCGCAGAAGGCACTCCAAGGGCCGAATTCAGCCTCGCCCAGCGAACTGCTCCGAAAAAACCGGCCGCCCTCTTACAAAGGCAGCCGGTAAAAAGGAGGGGAAATCCCTTCACACGGGATTATGCATGCCAAGAACTGCATATTCCGTACATGAAGAAAATTAAGGGGTTATTTTATTTCCGGGTCAACGGCATAAAGGTAGTCATCTATATAGTTGCCGATCCGGTCCTGAATCAGGGCCTCCGCAGTCAGAGCAATACGGCCGGCGCGGACAGACTGGTACTGCAGCGGCATATACTGGCTTAAAAGTGTCAGCGGGATCTGCGCTTCATTAATGTTTTTGATCAGGGTGCTGATGGACGCATCGACCTTCGAGTCGGGCAGATAATAGCGCGCTCTGTCGGAGTAACTGAACTTCCTGGCAAAATGAAGTTCCCACGCATTACCGTGATAGTGCTTCTGCCAGTTTTTCGGCTGATCAAGCATAGCCTGCTCAAATACTTCCTGAAAGTTGGAGAACTGGCAGCTTTTTCCGAAATACAATTCCTTTTCCATCATTTCAAGGGAGAAAAGCGCTTCGCGCAGGCCAAATGTCAGAGCGGGTCCGACCTTAAGGATTGCGATGCCGTCTTCAACCATCGCCCTTAAGGCTTCTTTGGGCTGATAATCCGTGGAATGACCTTCAAACACACCCTGCGGCCAGTCTTTCAGGGATTTCGTAAGCTCTGCAGCCTTTTCACGGTCATATACAAATACCTCGCTGTCACCGAACTCAACACCCGGCTGAACAACAAGTCCGATGACTCGCTTCCAGGCGTCGCCGAGACCGTTTACCCTGTAGGCTTGCTCAAAATCGGCCAGTGTTTTTTGGCAGTCGGCCGGACGGGTGACGTTGATGCCTTCTTCGTGCTCCTGTGCTCCTCCGGGAATAGGAACTTCGCTGCCGATAATATAGACCGGCGAAGGGGCATCCGGATGCTTTTTCAGGCGGGCTGCATAAGCTTCCTCGGCAACAACGCAGAGACGGGCTCCGCGGCGGGCGATCACGGCATCACTGAGCTGCGACGAAGTATCGTCGTCCAGAAGGCGCATGGAAGTATCCAGGTGAATTTTGGTGAAGCCGGCAGCAACATACTGCCGAACCAGTTCTTCCGCGAAAAGCATCGCTTCCGCTTCCGACTGATGTGAGCGGGTAAGCGGACCGAGATGATCGCCTCCCAGAATCAACTTATCCATCGGAAAATGCATCTGATCGGCAATCTCTTCAACGTATGTGACAAACATCTCCGGAGTCATGCCTGTATATCCGCCGTCCTGGTCGACCTGATTGGCCGTTGCCTCAATAAGCGCCGGCTGTCCGGCCGATGCGGCACGCTGCATGACAGCTTTCAGGACATACTTGTTTGCAGTGCATGCAGAGTATATTCCCACAGGATGGCCGGACTTCTGCAGTCTGACCAAATCCAATAAATAATTGTCCATTCTTTTCCTCCTGATGACTTAAGCAGCATAGTACGATTCGTTTGCTTACTTGACGACGCCCTTCTTCAAAATGATATTGGCATACAAGGCAGCCTCACTTGTGGTTATTACAGCATATGATTTTACAGCACGGTCGTAGAAATCAAAGCGGGGGATCGATATTTCGCGAAGTCCGTCTTTCTCGTGCTTTTTGCCGATTTCCCTGTATGTGTCCCAGATTTCCGGAAGGTAAGGATCGCCGGGTGTTACTGCCATTAAGGCTACCGGGTGATCCACGTAAGTATCCAGCGGCATAAACTGCAGAATTGCATCAAGAATCTCCGGAACACCGTGGCCGTCGAGACGGACGACGCGTGAAGGATGTCCTAATCTCGGGTAGTTTCCGTCAGCGATAACAATTTCGTCGCTGTGTCCCATTTCCATCAATATTTTCAAGAGTTCCGGTGTAAGTATGCTTGGAATTCCTTTTAGCATTTTCTTTTCCTCCGATTATTTGGTGATTGTTCCATCGATATCCCACAGATCTTCCCAGCCGGCAGCGCCTTCCCACAGAAATACCTGTCCTTTAATTAACCGGCAGTTGCAGTCGGCTTTCTTAAGGCTTTCCATTTCGGCAGCACTAAGCGGATCTTCGGTGACACAGCGAAGGTTGCTGATGTAGAATTTCTCGTCAACAGCGAAAGGAATCGGAATCTGTCCGCGCTGCACGGCCCACTTCAGGCAGATGATGGCAGGATGCACATTATGTGCCTTGGCAACAGCAACAACTTCAGGCTGCTCTATATCAGCAACATCGGTCTCTGTCTTGTCGCGGTCGGGGCGCGTGGGGGACCCAATCGGGCAGAAACCTATCGGCTGGATGTTGTGTTCGATGCAGTAATTGAACAATTCTTCCTGTTGGAAACTGGGATGCAGTTCCATTTCAATAGCAACCGGCTTGATCCTGCATAGGGGAAGGACAGCTTCGAGCTTAGGGATCGTCATGCTGGACATTCCGATATAACGGACAAGACCCATGTCTACAAGGCTCTCCATCTGTCTCCAGGTAGCCATGAAGCGGTCAACGGAGAAAGGTTTGGAATCGGGGTTTCTCGCATCACCGGAAGCAAACGGGGCATGGTAGTTCGGGAAAGGCCAGTGGACGAAATACAGGTCTACCGCATCAAGCCGAAGATCCTTAAGTGTCTTTGCACAGGAAAGAAGAACATCTCCCCTTCCGTGCATGTTATTCCATACTTTGGATGTGATAAAAAGGTCTTCGCGCTTAACTGTGCCTTCTTCAATAGCGTCAGCAAAGACTTGGCCGATAAGGTCTTCGTTGCCGTATACAGCTGCGCAGTCAAACATGCGGTATCCGCAGCGAATCGCTCCTGCAACTGCGTCAGCAATTTCCGTAGCGGTAAAGCGGTCGGAACCGAATGTGCCCATTCCGATACAGGGGATTTTTTCGCCGGAGGTAAGTGTCTTCTTAGGTACCTTGTTGGGATCGATAAAATTAGTCATTTCGTTTACCTTCTTTCTCACTCGTTAATCAATAGAATCTTGCCGTGAACCTGGGATGGATCTTTATATAGTGCAAAGGCCTCGTCAGCTTTTGACATAGGAAACTTCCTGAATATCAGTTCTTTATCAAATGCCAGCTGTCCGGTTGCAAAATAATGCGCCGTCAGCTCCCATTCCCTGCCGGGGAACGGCGCGCTGTAACTCATCCAGCTGCCGGTAAGCTTGAATTCCTTACGGTTCATGTTCTCCCACATGCGGGGAGTAAAAGTCAAGTCTACATGCGGTGTACCGATGAAACAGACTCCCGCTTTGTTGGCAGCGAGCTCGAATGCCATTCTCATCGTTACCGGGTTGCCGGCTGTCTCAAATACAAAGCCGTAACCCTGGCCGGAGGTGAAGTCCATTGCAGTATTCATGAAGTTCTCATTTCTGGTATTGATCACTTCATCGGCGCCCATACGTTTGGCCAACGCCAGACGGCCTTCGTCGATATCAAAAACGACAACTTTTTTGGATCCGAATATTTTGGCCCACTGCATTGTGAATATGCCGATTGTGCCGCCGCCCAGGATTGCGACATATTCGCCGCCCCTGTAGTCGTTGCACAGCACGCCGTGGAGAGCTACGGTAGAAGGTTCGAACATCGCTGCCTGCTCATATGGAATCGACGGATCATACTTAACTGCATTCAATGCGGGAAGCACGACATATTCGGAAAAGCTGCCCTGCTCACGTGATCCGATGAAGCTGTAGAATTTACAGAGCGAGTAATTCCCGTTCTGACAATCCGCACATTTCATACAGGGGAGGAGCGGAGCACCCGATACGGTATCGCCGACTTTTAAATCGGTCACACCTTCGCCAACCTCGACAACATCGCCTGCAAATTCGTGTCCGAGGACAACCGGGTAAAAATGTGCACCGTTGTGCAGGACTCTTGGTACATCGCTTCCGCAAATACCCGTTGCCCTCACTTTTACCTTGACGGTACCCGGCTTGATTTCCGGTGTCGGAAAATCATCGTACCGGATATCTTCATTACCATACAAAACTGCTGCTTTCATTAAGAATCCTCCCTTTTGTCCGGGCCCTGAGCCCGATCTGTCTGTGCATTTAATTCTGCTCTATATCCGCAAATATTACCGGTGCATGATTCCTTTGAGATTCTCATACAGTAATAGATATGTGTGATACGAATCCTGGTATTTTTTGAATTTTTCCATATCAGGCAAGTGCTCGCGTTTTATCGCAACCGTCCGTGCAACGGCATCTTCAAAGCTTGAAAAGACGCCGGTCCCGACACCGGCCAGTATGGCTGCCCCGAGAGTTGTTGCTGTATCCGAGGAAGGAACAACTATTTTTTTGCCGGTAACATCGGCTTTCATCTGCGTCCACACTCTGCTGTTGGCAGCGCCTCCCATTGCACACAGGACCTCGACATCCGCCCCTGCACTGCTTGCCGTATCAAGATTGTGCTTCAATGAAAAAGCGACGCCTTCCATGCTCGCGCGGATAAAATGCGCCCGTGTCTTAGCATAATCAATCCCGTAATACACGCCTTTGGATTGAGTATCCCAAATCGGGGAGCGTTCCCCTGCCATATAGGGAAGAAAAACCATGCCATCGCTTCCCACAGGAATCAAATCGGCTTCCCTGTCCATTTCTGCCATGGAACTTAAGCCGCCTTTAGCCGCAGTTTCACGCTCATATGCGCCAAACTCCTGTTCAAACCAGCGTATAACACCGCCTCCGCCAACTGTACCGCCCTGCAGAAGCCACAGGTCAGGCACAACATGGTAACTTAATATCAGCCTGGGGTCCGATCTGTAATCGTCAATACAGATGCTCATTCCGCCGGCCTGTCCGCCCTGTTCCTGGGTTTCTCCGGGGTGTATTACACCGGCGCCCAATGTACCGCAGGCTGCATCGAGACCGCCTGCGACGACCGGGGTGCCCACAGCAAGTCCTGTCAGTTCCGCAGCTTCTTTTGTCACTTCACCGACTACATGGTGGCAGGGATATATGTCGGGAAGCATATTGATATCGATCCCCAGAAGATCACATGTATCCTTGTCCCAGCAGCCTTTTCTCATGTCAAAGCACTGGTAGGCATACCCCTGCGATACATCCTGCGTTATGGCGCCGGTAAGACGGTATGCGATGAAGCTGTTGGATTGGAGAATTTTATATGTCTTCTGATATACCGCAGGACGGTTCTTTTTGTACCACAATATTTTGGGAAGAGTGTAGGCAGGCTGGAGCGGATTTCCGCATACCTCGAAGATTTTCTCCTCGCCGATTCGATCCCTTAGCTCCCTGCAGATCTCATGCGCACGGGTATCCATCCAGATCGGTGTATTGCAGAGCACAGTGCCTTTTTTATCTATAGCAATCGCCGACCAGCCCTGCCCGTCAATTCCTATTCCGGCAATATCAGAGGGATCAATTTGGCTTTCAAGGAGCATGGTACGAACAGCGCCGCATATAGCCTGCCACCAGTCTTCCGGGTTCTGTTCCGCCCAGCCGGGTTCCGGATAGTAGACTTTATAATCCCCGCTCCCCTGTGCGGCCACCTGACCATCCGGCGAAAACAGAGCTACTTTACAGGCTGAGGTACCGACATCAATTCCCAATAACCACTTCTTCATGCCTTTTCTCCCCTTAGTGCTGCTTTTGTACCGATTCGCCCAGCTGTAACCGGGTGGAAAGAGTAACGATGCCTGCTGCTTTAGAACCGCCGCCTGAAAGCCGTTCAAGCATTCTGGAAGCAACCTGTTCACCAATCTCTTCAAGCGGCTGTGTAATGATAGTCAGTCTTGGCTTAATAACCTGGGACAACTGAAGATTGTCAAACCCGATGATGGAAAGTTCCAAAGGCAGCTTGATGCCGGCTTCGTTAATCGCAATAATGGCTCCGAGGGTCATTTCGTAGTTTGTTACAAAAACGGCTGTCATGCCGGCGTGTTCTGCAAGCAGCCGGTTCATGCTTTCATGCCCGCCGTGTACGGAATATTCACTGAAGGAAATATAGCTGCTGTCGTACTGCAGGCCGCTCTTTTCATAAGCCTGCTGATATCCGGCAAGACGCTGACGGGATGTGAATACATCGCACGGTCCAACAATGATTCCGATTTCCCGATGTCCGTTTTCGATGAGATACCGGGTTGCGTCTTCTGCTGCCCTTACGTTATCTACAACAACAGCATCAACGACGTCCTTGAGGTTTACTATCGAGCGGTCAAAGAGAACCACCGGAAGATCTTTGTCGAGTGCCGGTTTCAGATGACTTCCGTCTTTACAGACAGGCATATTAATAATTCCGTCCACATTTTTCCGGACAAGAAACTGTACTGCTTCTTTTTCGAGAGTTTCATTTGTACTGCAGTCGCAGATAATGACGCCGTAACCGCTTTTACGCAGGATGTCTTCGATAAGCGTGATAATCGTCGCGACAAAGGTATTGTTCAGTTCGGGAATGATGACTCCGATCGTTTTGGATTTACTTGTTTTGAGGCTTCTGGCAAATTCGTTGACAGTAAACTGAAGGTCGGAAATCGCTTTCTCTATGGCCGCACGGTTCTGTTCTTTTACTTTTCCGCCGTTCAGATATCTGGATATTGTAGCCAGTCCGAGACCGGTTTGCCTGGCAATATCCTTCATTGTAGCAGCCATATTTTCTCCTGTTCCACCCGGTGCTGTGTGCTGAATACACCGGTGTATGAATTTCGGTAACGTTTCCGTTTTCTAGAGATTATCATTTTCACAAGCCTGTGTCAACAGTAAAACACAATAATTCACAGATGATTTCCGGGGCTTCAGGGATGATTTTTCAGTGTTCCATAATTTGCCCTCCCTGTTTCTATTCTCCCGTCAGACTGCTAAAATGATTATATTATGACAGGCCTTACCCGCCTTCGAAATATGCCTGCCGGGAGTAAATCATGGAAGAAATCAATATATCTGTACCTGTCAGGAAAATGAATCAGGCACTACTGGATGCACTGGCCGATATTACGCCGGAAGAACAGCGGCTTCTGTCCGGAAACCCTGTGGATATGGCAAATTACGCGTCCGGAAAAGTCTTCGTTATCGACAGCGCAAAAATGCTCGAAAAAGGCAAGCTGATTGCCATTCGTCCGCACACGCGTTTCGCTGATTTTCCGAGGCACATGCATAATTACATTGAAATCATCTATATGTGCAGCGGCAGCACAACGCATATAATCAATGACACCACTACGATCACGCTTCAGGCCGGAGACCTTCTGTTCCTGAATCAGCACGCCAGCCATGCTATCCAAAAAGCGGGAGCCGATGATATTGCGGTTAATTTTATCGTATTGCCGCAATTTTTTGATGTGGCTTTTTCCATGATCGGGTCCGATAACCTGCTGCGCAATTTCCTCATCAGCAGCCTGAGGCAGGACAGCGACGAGATCAGCTATCTGCATTTTCAGGTCGCGGATATTCTGCCTGTGCAGAATCTGATGGAGAATCTGGTGTGGAGCATTGTCAATCACCAGCCCAATAACCGCCTGATCAACCAGACAACCATGGGGCTTCTTTTTACTGTCCTGCTCA
>Ga0209429_10001687_pt1 | contig 13390 bp, 9 predicted proteins | sample BarGraNGADG00212_3_FD_184493 | JGI IMG/M metagenome (GOLD analysis project Ga0209429, IMG submission 184493) | Arctic peat soil microbial communities from Barrow, Alaska - Barrow Graham LP Ref core NGADG0004-212 (SPAdes) (version 2) | ecosystem: Environmental > Terrestrial > Soil > Wetlands >... | reverse complement strand
TTTGGTAAGGTTACAGGACCCATACCGTTTACATTGGATAAACTTGCTGCTAAATAACTTTCACCAAGTGGTTCGAATTGATCTCTTTCGTAACTTTCGTGAAGTTCAGCATATTTAGATAACCAATTCAATTTGTAAGGATCTGTGATGCTTACGTTTTCTTTTAATATTGGTGACCATTTTTCATAAATTCTTTTCTCTAATAACTTATTTGTCTTTGTCATTTCTTAGTTTTTAATTTTTGTAACGATTTAAACTGCTCTTAACCGCATCTACGAATGGGTTAGATTCTACACTTTTGGTGTATGTCTTAGTCTCGTTAAGTTTTTGATCTTTCAACAGATCTAATTTTTCACATAGGACACCACGGGTTTCCCAAAATTCAATCATTGACTTTTCGTTTTTATGATTATAAAATTCTGCTTGTCTAAGGACTGCATTTTGTTTTGCTTCCGTTAAAGCGTTCCATGCTTCTTTTAAATACTGTGGCATACAATTTAACAACGTAGTTCTATAATCCGTTGGTTCAGATTGTTCTGTATATTCTTTCCAAATGTTCAAGAATTGGTTTTCATTTACGATACCACGATTCTTGCATTCGTTTAATACTGCCATTTGTATATCTTGATGAGCAACATTAAATTTAGCTAAATTGTTTTCACTTAACAAAGATTTGTAAGGAAACTCTCTAACTGCATCTTTTTCTGCTTGTAATTTTCTTTGAACAGATTCGATTATACTGTCCACTTTAGTTACTAAGTTTTCTTTGCTGATGCTTTCTACTATTACATTTTCTGTAATTACATTTTCTGTAATTAGTTCAGGTTGCTCTTCAACTATTGTTTTTTTAATTTCAGAAACTTCTTTGACAACATTTATGTTTTCAAAAGCTTCATTTACTTTACTTGTGATGTGATCGGAATAATTAATATTCTGATCTACTTTTTCAGCTACATATTCACTGAATTGGATGTTTTGGTCAATCTTTTCTGCAAGGTAATCATCGTAATTAAGACTAAGATTCAATCTCTCACTTAGATAATCGTTATAATTCAAACCGAGGTTTACTTTCTCTGCTAAATAATTCAAATATTCTATAGATTTATTCGTAAAGTCAGAACTGTATTCTGTGTACGCTATAGTTTGATTTAATTTTTCACAAAGATGATCTTGATAAGCTGTTAAGTTATCAACCTTGTTTGAGTACGTTTCTACTTGTTCGATTAGTCTCTCGAAATTTTTAACTATGTGATTTGCATGCTGTATTGACTTGTCTAATGTTTCTCCCAAGTACTCAGCATAAGAAGTCGAAGCTTTTGTTTCTTTTTCAACTTCAGATAAACCATTATTAACACTTTCAGTTAAAGAATCTAAATATTTCTCTAATACTTTTTTGTCTTCTTTTAGTGTGTCAACGTTTATGGTATTTAATCCATTCTTAATAGTAAGAATTTCTTCGTTTAATTTCGCCAGATGGCTTGCCAAAATTTGATTGTCCGGTGTTTTGGATAATTTGTCCATACTCATACTGGATTCCCTATTTTTGGTAATATTGTTTTTTGAAATATTTTTTTCTAAAGATATCTGTGTATCTTCTGTTAGGTTATTTAAATCGTAAATAGCTACATTCTTATTGAATATACCTAAACTTTCATTTACTCTATGTAAGGATGCTTTTGCAAAACCTGGTTCAGAAACCAAATCGTAAGCAAAAATTTGTTGGATTTTTACTTTCTTTGTTTTTTCGTTTACCGAACCTGCTGATCGAGATGAAATATTTAATTGTATGCCATCGTCGACTAAACGTTTGGCTATTTCACCCGATGGCGTACTTAATAGTCTAATTTTTCCTTCTATTGTACGGTTAGATTTATTGTATACTAAATCTTCTACAACGTGAGACACTTTGTCTAATTTAACTTCGAATCTATCTGGGTGATCAATCTCACCGAATAAATTTCCTTTCTCGATCTTTTCTTTCAAATAATCAAGATGTGGAAGATATTCGTTTTCCTCGTAGATTCTTTCGTTATTATTTTCTACACCAAACTCAGCGAATACACCTTCTAAGATGTAATCGTTACCAGTTTGATTTAGTTTTAGATTAGTGCTGGAATTCTCAACTATTAGATAAATTTTTTCTTCTTGTTGGATCATTTCTTGTTTTGTGTTTTAAAATGTAATGTATATATTTGTGGTTTTTATCTGTATCTTACTGCTTCAGATGTCCATTTTTCTGTCTCATAGTCGAACCACAGACCTCTATAAAAAGTGATACCGTTATGTCCACCAGATGGATGATTGTAATCAACGTTACAACTGAACCCAATTGTGGTAGAATCTTTAATAATACTACCTATAAATAATAAATTTATTTTTGTAAACATTATTTTTGCTAATGCTTTGCCCATTTGATCTAATAAATCGTTAGATGTTATTTCAAAATAAGTATCATGTTTGTAATTTTTCTGTCCTTCTATTTCCAAATTTACTTTAACACCTGTATCTTTGTCTATTAATTTTTATAGATCTGGAAGACTATTTCGAAGTTTTTGTAATACTTCTTCATCTAATTCTGACGGAGCATCCTCATTCAATTTACCTGAACGTGTCTTTGGTTTTTCGCTTTCGGTTACAAAGCTTTTGAAATCCTTTACTTGTGTTTTCATTTCTATTTTTTTTTTGTAATTTCTTTAATTATATTTAAGATCAACATCTTTCAGTTTAAAATCTTTAATCTCATTTTCGCTGTCTTTAATAGTTACAACGTCTTTTGATATGTTAATAATTTTACCAGAAAAAAGTTCTTTATCGTTGTCTACAACCGTTACCATATCTCCAGTTTCAAAATCTTGAGAAGTGTCTAAATCTTCTTCTGGTTTGGAATTTACAACGTTGGATGCTTCAAGTTTGTTGTCAACGTCTGCCACGTGAGTAGTAACAGTGACTGTTCTGATATCTCCTTTCGATCCACCTAAACTAAATTCTGTCAATGTTTGCATTAAGTTATTTCTTTTTATTGTCGTTTGAGCAATCTTCTTCGGTGTCCTCAATATCTTCCACGTTTTCGATTTCTTCTGGTTCTTCTATGAAGTCTTCGTCATCGTATTCCAGATCTGGATCTTCAGCATCTCCGATTCCGTGCTTTATGAAATCTTTAACGCCACCTAAAGCGTGTGATATTCCTTTTTTAAGTCCGAAAAGTTCTTGCATTGCTGTAAACTCCTCGAATGTTTCTATCGTTTTTGATGTAGGTTTTTCCATGTTCTTAGTATTTTTAATTGTTTTAAAATTTATTTATTCAAGTAAACTTTTTATCTTTCTATATACATCTTCTGGTTCGATTGTCTTTGTACAAATGAAATCGGATTTTGTAGGACACCAAGCCCAATTGCCACGGTCAAAGTCGTATTTGTTAAAACAAGAATTGCACACCTTCGGATTATGTATTCTAACCGTTGGTGTAAACTCTGTAAACGGATTCGAGAATCCTGAAATTAAAACTGTAGGAACATCCAAACTGTTTGACAACCAACTTAAACCACTACCCAATCCAATAAACAATTTAGATTTTTTAATGTAGTTAATTGTTTCTTCTATTTTCAATCCTACCTTATCTATAACGCCGTCTAACTCTGACCTGTTCTTTCCTAATAATACAATCTTCAAATCTGGATAATCTTTCCTAATTAGGTTAACCAAATCTTGCCATGCACCTTCTTTATTCCATAACTTTGCTTGTGCTGTACTATCTATTCCTAATGTTATATATTCGTCTTTTTCAAAATCTATTGGCATATCAACAACACCGATCCGTGCGTTCTTTTCCATGTAATCTAACCCGAGTATATCCGTTGCTATTTGTTGCATTGGAATACGATTCCATTTTATTTTGTTTCTTGAATAGTCATTATCAAAACATCCAATTTGATAACTAACGTCATATCGTATCAAGTTTCTATCTTTTGGTTCTACAAATTTTAGTTCTGGATATTCTTTTTCAAATATATGATTCCAAAATGATGAAACGTGAACTTGACAGTTATGTTTCTTTTGAAAATCTTCGGCGTATGGCATCCATGAAATATTATCACCTAATGCTGATGAACTAAATATGAGAAGAACTTTTTTATCTTTTAAATCTAATTTAGAATATTCCTTATCATTTACTTTGACTTTCCAATTGACGAAGTATTTAGGACTCGGAGATGCCCAACTGTTTGTTGCCAATTCTGTTCTGTAAACTAATTGGTCGGTGTCTTGGTCATAAAATTCAATCTCATAATTCTTTAGCGTGTCTCCACCTGTGATTTCAATTTTGCAACCATCAAAATATGTCAAACTAATTACATTTCTGGATTGCCCATACGTTGGAGAACCTTTTTGAATTGTGTCTATGCTACCAGAATAAATATCATTTGTCATAACGTCTACCATTTTATTTCTTCTAATAGACGATTCGTAAATACAAAGTAGATTGTCAACAATCTTACTCCAAGAATGTTCTTTACCTGTTTCTTCTGCTAATGTAGCATACTTGTCATAATCCAACGAGATTTTATTAATCTTAGCACATGCTTTTTCAATACTAAAATATTTTAAAACTATTTGTCCTGGTAATGTTTCGTACCCATCATACAATCCAACTACAGGTAGGCCACACGCCAAACTTTCTATGAGTGTTAGATTTGGATGTCCTGCTTCTAATTCACTGAAGTTTAAAAATATGGCATGGCGATTGTATAATTCTACAATTTCTTTTTCATTTGGATCGTAGATTATTTTAGCTTTTCGATATTCTGAAAACTCAGGATGAACTTTGAAAAATTCTTGATTCTGTCTTGGACCCGCAAACGTAATTGACATATCCAATGCTTTAGCAACGTTAAGTGCTTTTATAAAACCTTTTCTGTCTGCTGTTGGATCATTTATGTATCCGTTGTTAGCGAGACACAATATACCTTCTCGTGGTAGATTTAAATTTTTATATTTATCTGTATCTACACCGTGAGACAAAAATCTAACGTTTTTTCGATCTAACTTTTCAGCAACGTTTTTTCCATGGACGATTGTAAAATCTGCATGGTCTGAAACTTCTAAACATCTTTTTAACATTTCTTCAGAACGAAAAATATGATGATCGTGAACTGATAATATATATCGATTAGGAATAAAATTATTAAAAGTTAATATCTCTCCACCGTCTGAACTATATTGTAGCGTGTGGGTATGAATTATATCATACCCTTTAGTGTGCATAGCATCTTTCAAATCTACAATATCAACAACGTGACCTTTCTTTTCTAATTCTTTTTTGTAGCAATCTACTATCTTTTCAATAGCACCCCACTTATCTAAATTAATCTCCATGTATCCTGGATTAACTAAACAAATCTTCATTATTTTTCCTCTTTATAATTTTTTGAATTGATACAATACATTACCGAATAGCGAGGTAACCCGTTTCCATCTATAATTCTTTCAGTTTCATTCAGATTACAATCTTTATATAGATCAAAACCGTTTTTTCGTAATTTATTTATAACAGGTTCAATACTGAAGAAGTTTCCGTTGACATTATCACCGTTGTAGTGATATTCCAATATAATCTTATTAATCTTTGCTAAAGTTTCGTCTTCAATAGTTTCAAAAACTTTGTACTCAGAACCTTCAATATCAATTTTCAGAAGATCTAATTTTTCAATTTTATTATCTTCCATTAATTTCTTCAAAGTTATTTTTTCAACCCTGTCTAAAACTTTTTGTTCTTCTTTCAAATTTTGTAAGAAAATTGAAAAATGTCCTGTTCCTTCTTCTAACCACCTGTCGTTTTGAATCTCAATAAACCCATCATCTGTGTCAGACATTGCATATTTCAAAACTCTTATTCTGTTTTCGTCTGAGAACGTTTCTTTAACTAACTGAACTAAATTTTCTTGAATGTCAACTGCTACAATTTGTTCATAATCTTTATTTACGTTAGCAAAATAATCTACGTATGCTCCTACATTGCACCCAAGATCTATTGTATTCTTGCAACCTTTTATAAAGTCACCGTAAATGTCTAAATAGTTGAATTCAATATAAGGATAAGAAACTGAACGATCTAACGGTAAAGATTTTATTCGTCTTCTTTTATTAACGTGTTCAATTTTTGGAAACTCTCTAATTGTAAGTAAGTTTTTATTACTATCATATATTTTTAAAGTGTAACCGTTATTATCTCTAATGAAGGTATCTATAACGTCATCATTTGTGTAAAAAAGACTAATACCAAAATCGTAAGAATTATTTAATCTAAACTGCTTACCAAGAATTGTTAATCCACTATCGTAATCGTTAATACTAAGGTAATACGTTTCGTCTTGTTTAATTACATCGTTATGCTTAACAAATATATTAAACTTGTCTTTTGTATTAATGTAAACCTGTTCAAACCTTAAACCGTCTATCTTGCTACAATTTTCACTAACGATTTGTCTAATGTGATGAATAACAGTTGAAGGTTCTATTTCACGTGAGCAAATGTAATTATTACCAAACGGACATTTGTCATAAATTTGTTGACCTTCAGCGTAGATTCTCTTGTTCCAACAACCACGGCATTTTGAACCTGTATAAATTCGATGTTTGTTTTCAAATTCTGTCTGTGGCTCTGAGAAACCTGAAATTACAACTACTTCTTTACCAAGTGCCCAACCTAACCAACTCATACCTGATGCTAACGTTACTACAAATTCTGAGTATTTTACAATCTGTGCCGCTTCTAATATACTTGCAGAATGAACTTTGGTTACATTTTTAAGATTTAACGTGTCATCTTCTTTTTGTAATAGAACAACTTCGTAGTCATATTCTTTCCTGATGTAATCTATAACTTGTTGCCATCCGCCGTAGTAATGCCACTTCTTAATATTATGAATACAAGATGTATTAAGAACAACGTATTTTTTATCTAATATGAAAGGTTCAGAATCAGGAAGTTTCAACTCACATTTTATTCTAACGTGTGGATCGTGATTGAGAAAAGTAAAACACAGTTCTTCAACAGATCTTGCTCTCCAATTTTCAAAATCATCTGGTAGACCCAAATCTATAACTTTATCAAAATTGACTTCGGAATCTTGTTCGATATATTTAACTTCAGGATACGAATCTTTAAACAGATCTGAGTATGGCGTTTTAAAATATACATCCAAATTGTTCTTTTCTCTATAATAATTAATGTAAGGAATCCATGCTATACTATCACCTAACGTTCTTGGTTCAAATCTCATTAAGATTTTTTCTTTAGAAGCAAAAAACGTTGGGTGATCGTTCGGGTCTGTGGATACTACTTTTTCTTTATATTGGGTTGGATATTTTATTTTATATTCTTCAGTTGGTTCTTCTTGAACTTCGTTTATGACTTCACCTAAAAATTTATCACATCTGTCTGTAATCTTCTGTAAGTTAGCACCTAACTCATCGAATAACAAATATTCTACATTTTTTTCGTTATCATATTTGCCAAGATAAACATCAAGTGGATATAACAAACAATCCATCTGCCAAGACAATGCTTCTTTTATGACTAATGGGTTTGTTTCTTTGTCTCCTTCTCTTCCTAAAGATGTAAACAAAAATAAATCCATTGCTCCGTAAAATAGATCTACATCTGAACGTTCTTTCCAAACCTTACAATTTTTCGGTACGTTTGCCATTAATGGTGCCCAGTACGATTTGAAATTGTCTGCTTGATTCCCAACAAAGTGAAATTGTATTTTCTTGTCTGTTAGTTGTTTTGCATACTCAAATATTTCTGCTTGATTCTTTCTCGACGTGAAAAGACCAACGTTCAAGACGTGATAACAGTTTGGATCTAATCCAAGATTTTTTAATGCAGATTCTCTATTTGGACGAATGTTTAAGTCAATCGGAAATTCTACTAACGACATAGGAATTTCTAAACTTTTGAATTGATCAAACGACCAATCAGAAACAAACGCGAATTTGTCTGGAAAGAATATCTTTTTCTCGGGATCAAAAGATGAATCGTGTGTGGTTTCGATGATCACATACTGTCTATCTGGATCGTTGTAAATTCTTCCTGCTATGGTATTATCCATGAAAAATTCTGGCATCTCTTCGAAGTGTATATAATCCGGTTCGATATCTTCGATTAGTGTGTGGATGAACTCTCTTGAGTTTGGAGATAATGAGTATAACTTATCTTTCAGTATATCTTCTAATTGTTTTCTTTGTACGTTGTAAATAGGGGCTATATTTTGCCACTCTATCAAGTATATGTCGTACGTGTTTTTTAGTAACTCTATCTTTTTCAACAAGTAGGCTGGAAGACCACCAGTCGAGAGGTGTGGGCAAATGTAAAGAATTTTCTTCAAATCTATTTCCTTAATGTGTTTAATTTCTTTGTTTTATATTTATTTGATCTGTCTTTTAGCAAAAAACGTTGCCATGTGATAACCGTTTAATTCTATTCCAGTTTTCTCAAAATTTGGAGTATCTGAATAGATGAAACCTGCTTCATCTAATTTATCCAAAACCTTTCTTAGTTTTATATCTTCTTGGTCATTGTGGTGATACTCTAAAATTATCTTGTCTATTTTTTGAAGAGTTTCAATATTCAGTGTTTCGAACACATCAAATTCCGCTCCTTCTATATCAAGTTTCAACAGATCAAAATTACCATATTCTTCTACTATAGATTCCAAAGTTATAGTTTCAACATCAATAAACGTGGAATCATTATCGTTAGATTTTATAATTGAAGATCCAACTGAAGCGTTATCAGATGAAAAAATTTGAATAGTTGTAATATCAGAATATAAAGCTTTGTTTATTTTTACTAATTCTGGAAATTCAAAATTAGAATTTAAATATCCAAACGTTTCAGGAACAGGTTCTATTGCTATAATTCTTTCTATATTTTTATTTTTTAATCTAACGTATTCTATAAATGCTCCAATATTCGCACCTGCGTCTATAATCTTTTTAGAATTTTTAATAAAATCACCATAGATGTCATTGTACATAAAATCTATATATGAATTTATTGGTGAATCCATATGATTATAATTGTATTTAGTGTTAAAATTGTTTTGTCTTAACCTAAATTCTTTTTGTCCACAAAAGTTATATTCTTCATCATAGATTTTTATCAAATAACCTGCCTTTAATAATCCATAATTATTAAACATTTGATCTTGGAATGGAACACACCAGTGTTCACCATAATCAACATTCATATTAAATCTATAAATTGGTAACGTGCTTGTAATATCACATACTTGAACCTGATATACTTTGGAAGTTAAAAGATTTGGATTATCATAGATGAAAAATAATTTATTTGTTCCCTCTTTTCTAATATTAAAATTATTAATATTGAATTTGTAGTTTATCAGATTTTTAAATTCTTCTTTTATATTGTTTGGTATTTTTACTGTATTAACAGATATTTCTTTATTTAAATTTTTAAAAATTCCATTGTCTTTTATATCATCGTACGAAAAGATTTCAATTTTTTTATCTTTCAAAATTTCATCGTTTTCATTTTTTACAATACATTCTATCTTATATACAGATTTTTGATCGTAGTCAATAATTTCTGTAAATTTGAAGTCTGTATCAATAGGTAGACATTTTCCAAGTATGATATATTCGTCTTTGTATACTTTAATATCTAAATTTCTACTATCAATCACGTTAGACGAATTATACCAAACTACGAATTTATCTTCTTTGTCTTCGTATGGCAAAACAGTGAAATATTCTATCATCGAAAATGAATTTATATCGCTATTAGGAAATAAGAAATCTTCTGTCATTTCGTCTGTTGCTAAATCTTCTAAATTGTCTTTTAAATTGTTGTAAAAATAATTTTCTAATCCGTTACTTTCTGATCCGCTTTCTAAAATAAATTTTGTATATTCTTTTTCCGAATGTGGATATTTGAAATGCTGTAAAAAATATTCAGGTTTACAAGAAAAGAAAACTGTTTTAAAAGTCATTCCTTCTTTTTCTACAGGACTTAAAAAATATCCTTGTTTGTTATTTTCTGATATCCATTTAGAAATATCATCCAAAACATGAATATCCGAATTGCTAATAATAATATCGAAATTTATACAATGTGCCAACTCAAAACCTAAATCTTTTGCTAATGACATTCCATTGTAATAATTAATTAGACAACCAATCCCGTGATAGGAATTATTATTATTTTTTGTTAGGTCTATTTCAGCGTAATAATCTTCAGTTGTAAACCATGACCTACTATAGAAATCGTGGGTTGTGATTGGATTGTTTTTATCGTATATGTAATAATCTACAATTTCTTGAAGTTTGTTACTAACAGGAAAATGTGATGTTAATATAATCTTCTTTCCTGTTTTTTTAATAGCGTTAATACATTCTATTGTCTTGTCTTCAGAAGCATTAGTGTTAGAATGACAAGATATAATTACAACTTCTTTACTTTCTAAATTTGTTTTGTCGCCGTGTCGGCCTATGAATAAATCTGTGTATTGGATCTTCCAAGAATTTTGAATACATATTTCTTCTAACTTCTTCGCGTATCTAAAATCGTGTGCTCCATTTATATCGTCCCATTCTGTTTTTTTAGCCAAAATGCCAGAGACACACATACACAATGTATCTATCTCGGACATTATTATATTTTCTGATCTTGGAAATATATAATTCTTACCTTCCCATGAATCTACTAATATATTTGATATAATCAATTTATCATTATTTTCGATCACTGTATTAAGTTCAGATAAAGAATCAGGAAATAAGAAATTATCATCATCTAAAAATATTACATAACTATCATCTTTTACTAAACCTAACATTTTGTTTCTGCTATGTGCACCAAGATCATTATAATTTTTTGAATTGAAATAATAACTAACATTAGGATAATAGTTGGATAATACGAATTTATTATATTCTTCAGATAATCCATCGTGACAAACTAATATATTTACATTTGGATATTTTTGATCGAGAACAGAATCAATAGCAAGTTTTAAAGATTCAGTTCGGTTATACGTTGGTATAATAATCGAAAATGATTTACATTCTGGTTTTTCGATATTTATCATTTCCTGTTTTCTAACTGACCACGAACTGTCTTGAAACGTTTTTACATTATCGAATATTTCATCAACAGCTTTTGAGACACTTCCCCAATTATAATCGTGACCTGCAATTACACCACCATTTTTAACTTTTGGTAACCAAGACGCTATATCCATTTTAACAGATTCATAAGAATGATCTGCATCTATATAAACAAAATCTAATGAATTATTTTTTATTTTTGAAGCAGCAATATATGATCTTTCTTTAACCTTTATAACGTTTGGATTTCTTGTCATTACTTTGTCGAATTCTCCTTCGATTATTTTTCCTTTTTCAGGTGGCAATATGTATTCTTCCCAGATATCCACACATTTTAATTCTTTTACGTACTGTGCAATTATTTCACTCGATGAACCTGCATAAGAACCTATTTCACATGCAGACATAGTTCTATCTATATTATAAAAATCTAATAAATCTTTAAGACCATATAATCTATTTGCCGTTGGCATATCATCTGATTTCCACTCGTCACTTATTAATTCTATAATTCTATATTTGTCTAAATTTCTTATTTTTGTTTTTGTTGTGGTTGAATATTGTTCTTCTTTGGTAATTGAATTATCTTCCAATATTTGATAGTTAAATCCTTGAAGATCTGGAATGTCTTCATCAGAGTACAACGTGTTAATATCTATTAGACTCAATAGATCTGGAAGGTCAGAAGATTTGAAATTTTTGTGATAGTAGATTTCATTCTCTACGTCTTCAAAATATTGATATTGATCGTTTTGTTCTTTCTTTAATTCTATTACAAACGAGTTCTTAAATCTATTTGGGTTGATATCTTTAATTGGATTTGAGAAGATAAAGACATTCGGCATTTTCTGTTCCTAAACAATAATATGTGTTTTGTATTTATTTTTACAATTATCTACCAGATTTTTACAGAATCTACAATAAAAACTTGGTTAATACGTTTATAAAATATAACGAAATTTATGTTTAAAAAGGTAGTAAAATGAAAAAAATAATGTGTATGATAGCAATAGCGTTTTGTATAGCGTTACTTAGCAGTTGTACAAATAGTGTAGAATATAGAAAGACAACAGAAGTTTCAGGTCAAGTTGTTAATAGTGTAACCGGAGAACCATTAGATTCAATTATAGTAATATTAGAATTTACTGGATGTGATTCTAAAGTTTATGCTATAGATACAACGGACAATTTAGGAAATTACAGTTTCAACAATATTCCTGGAAATTCTGAACATAGAAGATTATGGTTAATTGTTAATGGTGGTATTTATTATGAATATCGAAAATTGTTAGATTTATTAACAGAACCTGTAAGTTATAAGATTATAAAGTTAACAAATATTTAAAAATACAAAAAACTGTAAAGTAAATAATTAAGTGTAAAATATTTTATGGTGGTGGTATGTACCAATTTCCTACTCCGCCATAGGTTATTCGACAATTATTTAATAAATCTAATAATTGCCAACATGCTATAGTTGACCCACCAGGTTCACCGTTTATTCCTGACGTTCCAGAAGACCCAGAAAATCCTGGTGCTCCTAACTGTCCATCCATACCATTAACACCGGATGTTCCATTTGTTCCTGAAGAACCACCTGCACCATTTGTTCCTGAAGAACCATTTATACCGGAAGTTCCACTACTTCCATTACATATAGGTCCTTGAAAAGTAAACTCACAATCACCAAATTCGTTTTTTGTTACTAAATATGTTACAGAAATATTATTTGGGTCAAAATAACAAACTACTAATGTACTTGAGTTGTTACTTAACTCATCACAAATTCTTGCTGAAGTTCCGGATGTTCCATCTGTTCCTGTTATCATTATCATCTCGGCCTGTGCTCTCATAGCGCTTCGAGTTTCTTCATCTAAATCACAATATGAACCCTCAACCATTGGCCACGGAACATCTCGACTTTTTACTCCGACAGATTCTCCATTTATTCCAGAAGTTCCACTTGAACCGGTCGTTCCTGAAATACCACTTGATCCAGATGTTCCACGAGTTCCAGACGAACCTGAAAGACCCGTAGAACCAGATGTTCCTGAAACACCGCTGGAACCGGATGTGCCACGTGTTCCAGACGAGCCAGATGTACCAGAATTTCCACTTGATCCAGATGTTCCACGTGTACCTGAACTACCAGATGTTCCTGAAACACCGCTTGAACCAGATGTTCCACGTGTACCTGAACTGCCGGATGTTCCGCTTGAACCAGATGTACCGGAATTTCCTGAACTGCCAGATGTACCAG
>Ga0209429_10001686_pt1 | contig 13390 bp, 16 predicted proteins | sample BarGraNGADG00212_3_FD_184493 | JGI IMG/M metagenome (GOLD analysis project Ga0209429, IMG submission 184493) | Arctic peat soil microbial communities from Barrow, Alaska - Barrow Graham LP Ref core NGADG0004-212 (SPAdes) (version 2) | ecosystem: Environmental > Terrestrial > Soil > Wetlands >... | reverse complement strand
AGCGAGGTCCCGGCCGAACGCGCCCACCAGCTCGAGGGCCTCCGCGGCGTCCGTCACGCAGACCGCGCAGCCGTCCCTCAGCAGCCGGTGGCAGCCGGCCGACGCCGCGGAGGTCACGGGCCCGGGGACCGCGCCGACCGGCCGCAGCAGACCAGCGGCATGCGTCGCCGTGCTGAGTGCCCCGGAGCGCCATGCCGCCTCCACCACGACCGTCGCCCGGCTTGCCGCGGCGATCAGGCGGTTGCGTTGCAGGAACCGGACCTTGCTCGGCACGCTCCCCGGCGGGACCTCGCTGACCAGAGCACCACCGGACTCCTGGATGGCCGCGAGGAGGTGGGCGTTCCCGGCGGGGTACAGCCGGTCGACGCCGCCGGCCAGGAACGCCACAGTCCTGCCACCAACGGTGAGCGCGGCCCGGTGCGCGACGGCGTCGATGCCGTAGGCGCCACCGGAGACCACCGTCCAGCCGGCGTCGGCCAGCCCGGCGGACATCGCCGCCGTGACGTGCTCCCCGTAGGAGGTGCACGCCCGGGCGCCGACGACGGCGACCGACCGGGCGAGCGCGCCGGACAGGTCCGCGCTGCCCCTGACCCACAGACACACCGGCGCTGCCGGTCCGAGGTCCGCCAGGCCCACCGGCCAGTCCTCGCTCTCCGGGACCACGACGGACCCGCCCATCCGCTCGAGCACGCGCAGCTCACGCCGTGGATCGAGCCCGTCGAGCCGGGTCGACCAGCGATCGACCGACGTCGCCAGCCGACTGCGCGCGGCATCGTCCAGGCGTGGCACACCGGCCGCGCGCCACGCGGCACCCGGTGACGAGCCCCCGCGGCTCCGGGCGACGTCGCGCAGCCACCCCAGGGCGTCCACCGGTCCGAGGGCGCCGATCACCGCGCCCGCGACCACGTCGCCGGGCTCGACGACCCGGCTCCAGGCCGCACGGGCGAGCAGCGTCGCGTCGTCCGGCGCCTTGGCGGTCACCGGCCCACCCGGCCGCGCGTCCGCAGCAGCAGCGCCTGACCCACCTCGGTCGCCCCGGGCTCTTGTCGGCCCGCGAGGTCGGCCAGCGTCCACGCCACGCGCAGCACCCGGTCCACCCCGCGCAGGCTCAGGGCGCCCGAGTCCAGCGCCAGGTCCAGGTCACGATCGGCGGCCGCGCGGGTGTGCGCCCGCAACCACGCGCCGGGCACCTCGGAGTTGGTGGACCAGGGGGTGCCTGCGAGCCTGCGGCGGGCAACGGCTCGTGCCTCGGCCACCCGTGCCGCTATCGCGTGGGTCGGCTCGGCCGACAGGCCACGCATCCGGTCCGCGCGGGTCACCGGCAGGACCTCGATCTGGATGTCCACCCGGTCCAGCAGGGGCCCGGAGAGCCGCGAGAAGTACCGGCGCCGCGCCATCGGGGTGCAGGTGCACTCCAGCCCCTTGCCGACGGATCGCCCGCACGGGCACGGGTTGGCCGCCAGGACGAGCTGGAACCTGGCCGGGTACCGCGCCGTCCCGCCGGCCCGGTGGATGACCAGCTCGCCGCTCTCCAGAGGTTGGCGCAGCGTCTGCAGCACCTGTGGGGAGAACTCCGGCGCCTCGTCCATGAAGAGCACACCGCGGTGGGCGCGGGAGGCCGCTCCTGGCCTCGGCAGGCCAGAGCCGCCGCCGATCACCGCTGCCGGGGTCGCCGTGTGGTGCGGGTCCTCGAACGGTGGACGCCGCAGGAGTCCCCCGGCCGGACAGAAGGTCCCGGCCACCGAGTGCACGGCCGTCACCTCGACCGCCTCCTGCTCCCCGAGGTCCGGCAGAAGACCTGGCAACCGGGCGGCAAGCATCGTCTTGCCGGCACCCGGCGGTCCGACCATCAGCACGTGATGGCCCCCGGCGGCCGCGACCTCGAGGGCCCATCGGGCGTCCCGCTGGCCGAGCACGTCGGACATGTCGAGGACGGCACTCCCTCGTGCCGCCGCGACGTCCGGGCGCACCGGCTCGACGTCGGGCACCTCGACGTCGGCCCCGTACCACCGGGCGACCTCAGCCAGGTGCGTTGCCGGCCGCACGTCGGCACCCGGCACGAGCCTGGCCTCCTCGGCGTTGCCGACCGGGACGACCACCTGCGGGCACCCGGCCGCGACAGCCGCCACCACCGCCGGCAGCACCCCGCGCACCGGCCGCAGCCGGCCGTCGAGCCCCAGCTCCCCCAAGTGCACGACCCGCGCGACGGCCTCGGCATCACAGACTCCGGCGCCGGCGAGGGTGGCGACCGCGATCGCCAGGTCGAAGCTCGACCCTGCCTTCGGCAGCGACGCCGGCGAGAGGTTGACGGTGATCCTGCGCTGCGGCCAGGCCAGCCCGGACGACGTCATCGCGGCTCTGACGCGGTCCCGCGCCTCGGCGAGGGACGCGTCCGGAAGGCCGACCAGCGTGAAGCCGGGGATCGAGGCGGCGAGGTGGGCCTCGACCTCGATCATGTGACCGTTGAGGCCGACGAGGGACACCGCGACCGTCCGACCGAGGCCCATCACAGCACCCCGGCGAAGTGCTCCACCCGGGCGGCGCCCCGGGGCGAGGTACGGACTGCGATGACATCGATCCGCACGCTCGTCGGTCGCAGGTCGTGGGCGTCGAGCCACTGGGCGGCGAGCCGTCGCAGCCGCGCCAGCTTGCGGGCCGTCACCGCCTCGGCCGGGTGGCCGAAGCCGTCCCCGCTGCGCGTCTTGACCTCCACCACGACCAGCTCGGTCCCCTGGAGCGCCACGATGTCCAGCTCGCCGGCCGGGCCGCGCCAGTTCCGGTCGAGCAGCTGCCAGCCGGCCCGGGCGAGGTACGTGGCGGCGACGTTCTCCCCGTACCGCCCGACGGCGTCCTTGGCGCGCATCGGCGACCACCTCCACCGCGAGCGTGCTGGAGGTGCCGCACGCGAGGCGGCACGGGCCCTCGCGGGCTGTGGGGCGTCAGAGGGCAGGGGGCCGTCGGTGGATACCCGACCGCGGCCGCCCGCGCGCACGGGGGCCGGTCAGCGGCGGAAAGGGCCGGTCAGCGGCGGAACGGGCCGCCGTCCGCCAGGTCGAGCTCAGCCTTGGCGAGCTCCTCGACGTTGACGTCCTTGAACGTCACCACACGGACCGACTTCACGAACCGCGCGGAGCGGTAGACGTCCCACACCCACGCGTCGTTGAGCATGAGCTCGAAGTACACCTCACCCGCCGCCGACCTCACCTGCAGGTCCACCTGGTTGGCCAGGTAGAACCGCCGTTCGGTCTCCACCACGTAGGCAAACAGGCCCACCACGTCGCGGTACTCGCGATACAGGGCGAGCTCCATGTCGGTCTCGTAGTTCTCCAGGTCCTCCGCGCTCACGCCTCCATCATGGACCATCGCGGCTCGGCCCCTCCCTCGGTCGGTCCCTCGGCCAGCCCCTCGGCCGGTCCAGCGGCCAGCGGCAGCCGCCAGCTGCACCGGTGCAGCGGCGAGGGGCCCAGCTCCCGCAGCGCCGCGAGGTGCTCAGGCGCCCCGTAGCCCTTGTTCTCCGCCCACCCGTATGCGGGGTGGTCCTGGGCGAACGCGACCATCAGGGAGTCCCGTTCACACTTCGCCAGCACGCTCGCGGCGGCGACGGAGGCGCAGAACCGGTCGGCCTTCACGCGGGTGCTGACCACGACGTCGTCCGGACCGGCCACTGCGGCCCACGGGTCCTCGACCGGTACGCCCAGGTCGAACAGGGCCGGCCGCGGCAGGCTCAGCCAGTCGTGCGACCCGTCCAGCAGCACCACGTCCGGGACCACGCCGAGCCCGACCAGCGCCCGGCGACCGGCCAGTCGCAGGGCCGCGATGATCCCGAGCGCGTCGATCTCCTGCGACGACGCGTGCCCGACGGCGCGGGCGATCCCCCATCGCCCCAGTGCCGGCAGCAGCCGCTGCCGGGCCCCGGGGGTGAGCAGCTTGGAGTCCGCGACGCCCTGCGGGCAGGAGCGCGTCCGGGCATCGACAGCGACCGCCCCGACACTCACCGGCCCGGCCAGCGCCCCGCGGCCGACCTCGTCCATTCCCACCACGAGCCGCGCCCCGCTCCGGAGCAGCGAGCGCTCATGGCGAAGGTCGGGTCGTTGGGGCATCAGGGAACCCCGGCGAAGGTGTCCCCCGGGTTGCGCAGCGCGGTCCACCGGTCCACCGGCCACAGGGTGACGAACGCGACGCCGACGACGTTCCGCAGCGGGATGGAGCCACCGCCGGGGTCGCCCTGGTGGTAGCGGGAGTCCTGGGAGTTCTGCCGGTTGTCCCCCATCACCCACAGCCGACCCTCCGGGATGACCACCGAGAAGTCGATCTCGCTGGGTTGCGCACCGGGTGCCAGGTACGGCTCGTCCAGCGGAACGCCGTTCACCGTGAGCCGACCCTGCGCGTCGCAGCACGCCACCGTGTCGCCCGACAGGCCGATCAGCCGCTTGATCAGGTGCTCGCCGGAGTCCTGGGGCAGCAACCCGACGAAGGTCAGGGCGTCGACAGCGACCCCCTTCCACCCGGAGCGCCGGACGGTCTCGGTCGGCCGCAACCAGCCACCCGGGTCCTTGAAGACGACGATGTCGCCGCGGTGCAGGTCGAGCGGACCGGGGGCGAGCTTCGTGACCAGCACCCGGTCACCGATCTCGAGGGTGTCCTCCATCGACCCGCTCGGGATGTAGAAGGACTGGACAAGGAAGGTCTTGATGACCATGGACAGCACCAGGGCGCTGACCACGATGATCACCGTCTCCTTGAGCCACGCGCCGAACCGTCCCCTACGGGCAGGCTTGCGCGGTTCCGGCTCGACAACCACCTCGGCGGTCTCCTCGTGCACCGGGGCAGTTCGGGACGTCACGTCGTCCACTGTGTCACGGCTCCGCTCGGGAGACCTCGCGCCGACACGACCGGGGAACCAGCGGCTCAACGACCGGCGACGGCCTGGCGCTTCTCCTTGATCTTGGCCTTCTTGCCGCGAAGGTTGCGCAGGTAGTAGAGCTTCGCGCGGCGCACGTCGCCGCGGGTGACCACCTCGACGGAGTCCAGCGACGGGGAGTGCACCGGGAAGGTGCGCTCGACACCCACGCCGAAGCTGATCTTCCGCACGGTGAAGGTCTCGCGCACGCCACCCCCGGACCGGGAGATCACGACGCCCTGGAACGCCTGGATGCGCGAGCGGGCGCCCTCGACGACCTTGACGTTCACCTTGACGGTGTCGCCAGGACGGAAGGCAGGGATGTCGTCCCGCAGCGATGCTGCATCGACGGAGTCGAGGATGTTCATGGATGTCGCTTCCCCGCCCTGCCACAGGTCAGGCGCGTCATGGTGGGCAGCGGTGCTGCCGTGTCGGAAAGAGGTCTGATCGGGTGGGCGTTCCAGGCCGTGATCGCCTCCCCTGTGGCAGAGGCGCAGCCGTCGCACACCGAGCGGTCAGTCTGCCACACCAGGTGTGCCCCGGACGATTTCGGGCTCCGCCGGGGCGACGCCGTCGTCGGTCGCGACCCAGCCGAGCACGGACAGCATCTCGCGGTCGTTGCGGTCCAGCAGCCGGGGGTCCAGCCGCGTGAGCAGGTCCGGACGACGACGCGCGGTGCGCTCCAGCGCCCGGTCGCGGCGCCACCGTGAGATGCGCCCGTGGTGGCCGGACAGCAGCACCTCGGGCACCGCCAGGTCCCGCCAGACCGGTGGCCGGGTGTACACGGGGTACTCCAGCAGGCCGGCCGCGCTGTGCGACTCCTCGACAAGGGACTCGGGGTTGCCGACGACGCCCGGCAGCAGCCGGGTGACGGCCTCGACCAGCACCAGGGCGGCCACCTCACCGCCGGCCAGCACGTAGTCCCCGATCGAGTACTCGGTGACCGGGACGCCACGCGCGCGGTAGTGCTCGACGACGCGCGCGTCGATCCCCTCGTACCGTCCGCAGGCGATCACCAGGTGCCCGACGCCGGCCAGCCGCTCGGCGGTGCGCTGGGTCAACGGCTCGCCCGACGGCGTCGGCACGAGCAGCTCGACCGCGCCCGGACCCGCGGCGTCCGTCGCGCTCGCCAGCACCTGGTCCAGTGCGTCGCCCCACACGTCGGGTCGCATGACCATCCCGGCGCCGCCGCCCATGGGTGTGTCGTCGACGGTGCGGTGCCGGTCGACCGCCCATCCGCGAAGGTCGTGCACCCTCAGGTCGAGCAAACCGGCCTCCCGCGCCTTGCCGACCAGGGACAGGTCGAGCGGGGCCAGGTACTCGGGGAAGATCGTGACGACGTCGATGCGCACGTCAGTCCTCGCCGGCATCGGCGTCGGAGGCGTCGCCGAGCAGGCCGTCCGGCGGGTCGAGCACCACGCGGCCGCCGGCCACGTCGACCACCGGCACGATCGCGCGCACGAACGGCACCAGCGTCCGCGTACCGGACGGCTCGCGGATCACCAGGGCGTCGTGCGCCGGCAGCGGCTCCAGGCCGACCACCTCACCGACCACCGTGCCGTCGGGCAGCTCCGCGCGCAGGCCCGCCAGCTCGTGCGGGTACCAGGCGTCCTCGTCGTCAGCCGAGTCCTCCGCCTCGACCACCAGGCCGACCCCGCGCAGCGCCTCGGCCGCGGTCCGGTCCGTCACGTCGTCGAAGCCAAGGAACCAGCGGTCGCCCATCGAGCGCGTGCGGGCGACGGTCAGCGGACCGGCGTCGGGGGGGTCCGTCTGCAGCACCGTCCCGACGGCGAAGCGCACCTCGGGGGTGTCGGTGCGCAGGTCGACGGCCACATCCCCGCGCAGGCCGTGCGCCCGGCCGATCGTCGCGACGACGAGCTGCATGCGCACTCCCTCCGACGACGACGGCCCGGTCCCAGGGTAGAGGGACCGGGCCGTCGCAGGTCACGGGCTGCGGCCGTTGGGGGCCGCAGCGTCCAGCTCAGCGGTGGTCGGCGTCCACGACGTCGACCCGCACCGGAGCGGTGGACAGGGCGCCCATCACGGTGCGCAGGGCGCGGGCGGTCCGGCCACCTCGGCCGATCACCCGACCCAGGTCCTCCGGGTGCACCCGCACCTGGAGCAGCTGCCCCCGGCGCAGCGGACGCTCGACCACCCGCACGTCGTCCGGGTGGTCGACGATGCCGCGGACCAGGTGGTCGAGGGCGTCGGGCAGCATCAGGCCTGCTCGTCCGTCGCTGCCGCCTCGTCGGCGGGAGCGGCGTCGGCGGGAGCCTCGGCAGGAACCTCAGCAGCGTCGTCGGCAGGAACCTCAGCAGCGTCGTCGGCAGGAACCTCAGCAGCGTCGTCGGCAGGAACCTCAGCCGGAACCTCGGCCGCAGCCTTGGCGGCGGCGTCGGCGGCAGCGGCGGCAGCGGCGGCGTCAGCAGCATCGGCGGCAGCAGCAGCAGCCGCGGCAGCCGCCTTCTCCTTGGCTTCGGCGGCGGCAGCAGCAGCCGCCTTCTCCTTGGCGTCGGCGGCCTTGGCCTTGGCCCTCTCCGCGGCGTCGGCGGCGGACTTGATGGCCCCGGCGGCGTCGGCGGCGCCCGCCTTGGTGCGCAGGGTGCCCTCGGTGCCCGGCAGGCCCTTGAACTTCTGCCAGTCACCGGTGATCTTGAGGATCACGAGGACCTGCTCGCTCGGCTGGGCGCCGACACCGAGCCAGTACTGGGCCCGCGCCGAGTCGACCTCCATCAGGGAGGGCTCCTCGGTGGGGTGGTACTTGCCGATCTCCTCGATCACCCGGCCATCGCGCTTGGTGCGCGAGTCGGCCACGACGATGCGGTAGTAGGGCGCCCGGATCTTGCCGAAGCGCTTGAGACGGATCTTGACGGCCACAGTGGTGGTCTCTCCTGGTTCTGCTGGGGTGGTTCCTGCGAGCCGACCCGTGGGGCGAGGAGCTCGAGGGAACCGAGGGACACAGCATCGTGCGGCTAGAGGGTCCGCACGCGCCGGGTACAGGGGGTCAGTCTGCCAGATCCAGCCCGACCAGGGCGCACGACCGCCTCGCGGGCCCCTGAGAGCCCGTCTCCGAAGGCAGACAGCACGCGGCGACTGGGCTCCCCGACGTGCTCGAGCGACGCCGCCGACGTCGGCGGTGGACCCGGAGACTCAGCTCGAGGGCTGCGGCACCACGGGGCAGGTGGCCTTGGGGTTGATCCCCAGGTAGTTCAACGGGCCCGCCACGATCGTGACGACGACCGTCGCGGCCCCCGCGCAGTTCTGCGGCGACGAGTTGAAGTAGCCCCGCTGACCGGCCGCCAGCGCGCCGATCACCAGCCAGATCACCAGCACGATCGCACCGATCCTCATGCGCTTGAGGGTATTCCGATACAGCAGAAGCGCACGTCGGGACCTCGACCACGGACCGCGTCACCGACCTCTCGGGTCACGAAGGCTGGGAGCCTGCCCCCCTTCCCGGACACCTGCCGGGAGGTGAGGATGTCACTGGGACTCCCGACGAGGTCGCACGAAGGCCACTCCCCGGCCCCCGTACCCACCATTCGGCGTCGATCCCAACCCACGCCAGAGGTCGGAGGCAGCAGCGATGACATCAGACACCTCCCCGTCCCAACCCGCCGGGCCGTCGGTCAACCCGCCGACGAGGCCAGACGCGGCGGCTCCCCCACCGAGTGTCCGCGCGACGACGCGTGCGGCCGGCGCTTGGTTCGCGACGACGGTGGCGCTCATGCTCCTCGTGCTCCTGATCATCCTGATCCTGCAGAACCCGGACGTCGTCGCAGTGCACTACCTCGGCTTCACCGGATCCCTCCCCCTGGGGACAGCACTGCTCATCGCTGCGGTCGTCGGCGCTGCCGTGGTCGCCATCGTGGGCGTCGTCCGACTCACGCAGCTGCGTATCACGAGCCGGCGGGCACGGCGCCGGGAAGCGGATCGCGCGAAGAAGCCCTGATCGCCACCTGCGCCTGCAGCCGCCGACAGGTTCCCGTCAGCGGCCTCGGCCGCTTCGGGGCCAGCCTCAGGTGTCGGCGGACAGCTCACGGACCAGGCGCTCCGACGCGGCACCGATCCGGTGGCCCAAGGGCTCAGCAGGGGCCGGCACCAGGTCCTGGAACTGGCCACCGACGGCGATCCGCACCCCTGGGTGCGCGTCGTGCACAGCTGCCACCACCGAGGCGACCGCCTCGACGTCGAGGCTGCGCGGTACCGGGAGCACGACGGCGCTCGGCCGGTCCTGCCCGACAGCGTCCAGCCAGCTCTCGACCGGCAGGTCCGCCCCGAGGTAGGTGACGGACAAGCCAGCGCGACGGGCCGCGGTGGCGAAGGCGAGGCCGCCGAGCTCGTGCCGGCAGCCGGGCGCGAGGCCCACCAGGACACGCGGTCCGATCCCGCCGTGGGAGGCCGCCTCGAAGGCCGCAGCCAGGCGCCGCAGCACCGCGTGGGCGGCCAGGTGCTCCGCCGCCGTGGACAGCTCGCCGTCGGCCCAGGCGTCGCCGATGCCGTACAGGGCGGGCATCAGCCACTCGTCGACGACGCTCTCGAACGAGCCACGGCTGAACCGGTCGTCGAGGATCGCGGTGAGCGCGGCGGTGTCCAGGTCGCGCGCCGCCCGGACGAAGTCGGCGGCCGCAGCGTCCGCGTCCGCACCGGCCCAGACCACGGCCGATGTGGCCGGCTCCCCCAGGTCGTCGGACCCGGTCGCCCGGGGTGCACCGGGCGCGGTCGCTCGGGACCCACCGGACCGGCGTCGCACCGCCTCAGCGGCTGCCTCGCGCGCCGACCAGCCGGTGGCGACGAGGTCGGACATCGCCCGGATGGTGGCGATGCTCTCCTCGTCGTAGAGCCGGTAGCGGCCCTCGGTGCGCTCCGGTGCGACGACGCCGTAGCGGCGCTCCCAGGCACGCAGGGTCGCCACCGGGATCCCGGTGAGCTCCGCAGCGTGCTTGATCGTGTACATCGTGTCCTCCGCCGTCAGAGCTCCGCGAGCGCGGTGCGCAGCCCGGCCTCCGCCTGGTCCCCGAGCCTACGGAACGCGGGGGCGAGCAACGGCGCAACGAACCGCCAGACGCCCTTGAAGGTGAACTCCGCCCGGTAGGTCACCCGCGTGCCGTCGGGGGTCTCCGCGAGCGTCATGGTGTCCACCGCCACGACCGTCGCGTTCTCCCCGCGCAGCTGGATCAGCTCCGGCGCCCGCACGCGAGTCACCACGTAGGTCAGGTCCGTCGTGCGTCCGGCGAACGTGGAGGTGTTGCGGTACACGGTCCCCACCCCACCGTCGCCGTCCACGCGGGTGGTCCGCACGGTGCCGGGGTCCCACTGCGTCGTTGTCTCGAAGTCGCTCAGGTAGGCGAAGACCTTCCCGACCTGCGTGGCGGTAGTCACCTCTCGGCTGACGATCATGGGCATCTCCTCGGTCTGGTGGGCGCCGACGGCACCCAGGTCTCCACCAACCTTAGACAGAGGTTTGACAAGAACGCAACCGGTGTCTATGGTTCCGGTCAGACGCTCGACAAACCCTAGACGGAGGACGCTGTGCCGACCACCACCACCCCGACGGTCGCCGTGATCGGCGCCGGAGTCTCCGGGCTCACCGCCGCGTACGTGCTGCGGAACTCGCACGCCGTGACGCTCTTCGAGGCCGACAACCGGCTCGGTGGCCATGCGCACACCCACGACGTGCGCACCTCCGACGGCCAGGAGCTGGCCATCGACAGCGGCTTCATCGTGCACAACGAGCGCACCTACCCCCACCTGCTGCGCCTGTTCCGCGAGCTCGACGTCCCCACCCAGCCCACAGAGATGTCGATGAGCGTGACCTGCGCCGAGTGCGGCCTCAGCTACGCCGGCTCGCGGGGTCCGGCCGGTCTGTTCGCCCAGCGCCGCCGTGCCCTCGACCCTCGGTACCTGCGGATGCTGACCGAGGTGCCGCGCTTCCACCGACGGGCCAGGGCCGTGCTCGCCGGCGACGCGCCTACGGACCTCACCTGGGGCGAGTTCCTCGACCAGGGCGGCTTCTCCACCTACTTCGTCCGGCACTTCGCGGTCCCGCTGGTGGCCTGCGTGTGGTCCTCCGGTGACCAGGACGCCCGCAGCTACCCGGCCCGGCACCTGTTCCAGTTCCTCGCCAACCACGGGATGCTGACCGTCGGCGGTTCGCCGACCTGGCGCACGGTCACCGGCGGCTCCCGGACCTACGTCGAGCGGGTCGCTGCCACGCTCGGCGACGTGCGCGCTGGGAGCGCGGTGGTGGCAGTGCAGCGGCACGATGACGGGGTGGACGTCCGGACCGCCGACGGCACCCTCACCACTTTCGACAAGGTCGTCATCGCCACTCATGCCGACGACGCCCTCTCCCTGCTGGTCGACGCGTCCCCCGCGGAGAAGACCGACCTGGCGGCGATCGGCTACTCCACCAACCAGACCTGGCTGCACCGCGACGGCTCCGTGCTGCCCGGCAACACCCGGGCGCGCGCCTCGTGGAACTACCGCAAGGACGCCTGCGAGGTCGACTCCTCGCAGGTGCTGGTCAGCTACTCGATGAACCGGCTGCACGGGGTCCGCAGCACCGACGACCTGGTGGTCACGCTGAACGCCGAGCACCGGGTGGCCCCGGAGTCGGTGATCGCGCGGATGACCTACCGGCACCCCGTGTTCACCCCCGACGCCGTCGCGGCGGCCGCCCGCCTGCGCAGCGCCGGTGGCGAGCGCCTCGCGTTCGCCGGCGCGCACCTCGGTTGGGGCTTCCACGAGGACGGCTGCCGCTCCGGGGTCGAGGCGGCGCAGCGGTTGGGAGCGACCTGGTGACCACCACCGCCCTGGCTCCCCCACCGCTGCCCGCCCTGGTGGTCGGCTCGGTCAGCCACACCCGGCGGACGCCGCTGGTGCACTCGTTCACCTACCGGCACTACCAGTGGCTCGTCGACCTGGACGACCTCCCCCGGCTGCGCCGTCCGCTCGCCTGGCTGGCCCGCTTCGACGCTCGCGACCACTTCGACGCCGGCCGCCTCGGCGGCGGCATCCGCGGCGACCTGGAGCGCTTCCTGGCCCACCGCGGCGTCGCGGTCGACCCTGAGGACCGAGTCCTGATGCTGGCGCACGCCCGCGTGCTCGGGCACACCTTCGACCCGATGTCGGCGTTCTGGTGCCTGCGCCCGGACGGCACCCCGCGCGCCGTCGTGATCGAGGTGCACAACACCTACGGCGACCGGCACGCCTACCTGCTGGACGTCGACGAGCGCGGCCGGGCGACCCAGGACAAGGAGCTCTACGTCTCGCCCTTCAACGACTCGTCCGGCACCTACCAGATGCGCCTGCAGCTGCGGCCGGACCTGGTCGCTGTCGCGATCAGCCTGAGCCGCGACGGTCGCCGGATCCTGGACGCCGGCCTGAGCGGCGTGCCCACCCCGGCCACCCCGCGCACCCTGCTGGCCACGTTCGCCCGGCACGCCTTGATGACCCAGCGGGTGACCGTCCTGATCCGCGTGCACGGCATCTGGCTGTGGCTGCGCCGTCTGCCCGTCCTGCCCCGTCCCCAGCACTCACCGGAGGCCGTCCGATGACCACCCTCGCCCAGCCCGCACGGATCAGCCCCTTCCGACGCGGCAGCGGGCTCCGCGCCCGGATCGCCCGCGCCGTCGCCGCCCGGATCGTGCGCCGTATCCCGGTCCGGGTCGTTCTGCCGGACGGCTCGGTGCTCGGTCGCTCCGAGGCGCCCGACGACGCGCCGGTGATCCAGGTCGTCCGCCCGGCGGCCTTCTTCGGCCGGATGGGCGACCAGCCCAAGATCGGCTTCGGCGAGGCCTACATGGCCGGCGACTGGCAGCCGGCCCCCGGCACCGACCTCGGCGTGGCGCTGACGCCGTTCGCCGAGCGGATCGCCACGGCGGTGCCGCGCCCGCTGCAGCGGCTCCGCACGCTGGTGGAGCAGCGGGTGCCCCGCAGCCAGCGCAACACGCCGACGGGCTCGCGTCGGAACATCGAGGCGCACTACGACCTCTCCAACGACCTGTTCACGACCTTCCTGGACCCGTCGCTGAGCTACAGCTCGGCGCTGTTCGACGACGCGCGACCGCTCGCCGACCAGTCCCTCGAGGAGGCCCAGCTGCGCAAGGTCGACGCCGCGCTCGACCTGGCCGGCGTCCGCGCGGGCATCCGGGTGCTGGAGATCGGGACGGGTTGGGGAACGCTGGCGATCCGGGCGGCGCAGCGCGGCGCGCACGTCACGACGCTCACGCTCTCCCGCGAGCAGGCCGCGCTCGCCCAGCAGCGGGTGCGCGAGGCCGGCGTCGCGCACCTGGTCGACATCCGGCTGCAGGACTACCGCGAGGCAGAGGGGACGTACGACGCCGTCGTGAGCGTGGAGATGATCGAGGCGGTCGGCGACGAGTACTGGCCCACCTACTTCGCCACCATCGACCGGCTGCTCGCACCGGGCGGGACCGCGGCGGTGCAGGCCATCCTGATGTCGCACGAGCGGTACCTGGCCACCCG
>Ga0209429_10001683_pt1 | contig 13410 bp, 14 predicted proteins | sample BarGraNGADG00212_3_FD_184493 | JGI IMG/M metagenome (GOLD analysis project Ga0209429, IMG submission 184493) | Arctic peat soil microbial communities from Barrow, Alaska - Barrow Graham LP Ref core NGADG0004-212 (SPAdes) (version 2) | ecosystem: Environmental > Terrestrial > Soil > Wetlands >... | reverse complement strand
TGTTTCATATTTTCATGAATTAAAGATTAATTTATTTCGGGATGTTTTCAGAACTTTCAGGGTCTCTTTTTTGATTTTTACAACAACTTTACCAGAAATTTTCAAAGGTTCTCCATCGATATGGAACCTGGTTTCATCTGTCTCGATAACTATCTCTTTATCAGTTTGAATATGCCTGACATATTTAGATTTATTTATTCTTTTTGTAAAGAGGCGGATAATAAACAGTGAGCCTAAAATCTTAGGAAAAGGTTTAATTAATACAATATCAATTTTCCCGTCATTAGGTAATGCCAGGGGTGCAATGAATGCGTTATTACCGAATTGCCGGGTATTGGCAATTGTGAGGACGAATAATTTTTCATTAACAATAACTTCTCCTTCACTTTTAATGGTTACATGAAACGGACGAAGCTGCAAAAAAGTTTTGAATGTCAAAGCCATATAAGGAAGGAATCCTCTCAGTTTAAGGTTGCTAAAAGAATGTGCAACAAAGCTATCCAAACCAATTCCGGCTACATTCAGGCATAATTTTTCATTAACTTCAATAACATCGATATCAACGGTATCGCCTCTTTTAATATTCGATATAAGCGATCTGACGTTCAGACTAAAACCGAATTCCTTTGCAAAACCATTTCCGGAACCAAGAGGCAAAACGCCCAGAATTTTGTCACTGCCAACCAGTTTTGATGCAACGGTATGAACAGTACCGTCTCCTCCGGCTGCGATAAAAACGTCATAATTATCAAGGTTCTCTTTTATCAGCGATTCAGTATCAGCAACGCTTAAGCTTTTTGAATATGATATTTCATGTTTTCGGAGATCCAGCTCTTTTGATACCAGGAAGTTTACAGGAGGAATACCTGAAGTTGGATTCAGTATGATCAGTGCTTTTTTCTTATTTTCTGTACGGGACATTTTCATGTCCAAATTTACAGAAGTTTTTGTCAATGTAGCTTAATAAGAGGTTAAGAAGTTTTGGGGATGACGTATTTCTAAAAATGAGTTCCTTATTCCATGAACGGATATTTAAAATCAGTAGCAGGAATCAGGGTTTCTTTAATTGTTCTGGGACTTACCCATCGTATGAGGTTCAGATGACTTCCGGCCTTGTCATTTGTTCCGGAACCCCTTGCACCGCCAAAAGGTTGTTGTCCTACCATTGCTCCCGTAGGCTTATCATTTATGTAGAAGTTCCCGGCAGCATAACGTAAAATACGGCATGCCCTGATCATTGCATATTTATCGTTACTGAAGATTGCTCCGGTAAGGCCATAGGGTGAAGTTTCATCACAAAGTTGAAGAGTCTCCCCGAACAGTTCGTCTTCATAGATATAAATTGTCATAACAGGCCCAAAAATTTCCTCCTCCATAGTGAAAAAGTGAGGATTTTCGGTAACTATAACTGTAGGATCAATGAAGTATCCTTTTGACTTATCACCTTTTCCTCCGGCAATTATTCTGGCATCGGAGGATGATTTTACTTTATCGATATATGACATTATTTTATCATACGAAGCTTCATCAATCACTGCATTAACAAGGTTTTTGAAATCAGTAACGTCGCCAACCCTTATTTGGGAAATCATCTGTAACATCTTTTCTTTAGTTTCATCCCAGATCGATCGGGGAATATAGGCCCTTGAAGCCGCTGAACATTTCTGTCCCTGATATTCAAAGGACCCTCTCACAATTGCCGTTGCAAGTTCGTCCGGATTAGCAGAATTATGAGCAAAGATGAAATCCTTTCCTCCAGTTTCGCCAACCAGTTTTGGGTAAGATTTGTATGAGTTGAGGTTATCAGAAACCTGTTTCCATAGAGTATTGAATGTTGAATTTGAACCTGTAAAATGTATTCCTGCGAGATCCCTGTGTTTCAGGACAATACTGCTTATCAATGATCCTTGTCCCGGAACAAAATTTATGACCCCCGGAGGTAGTCCGGCTTCTTCAAAAATCTTCATCAGGAAGTAATTTGAAAGGAGGGAAGTGGTAGCCGGTTTCCACACAGTTGTATTTCCCATCAATACTACACTGGTATTTAGATTCGATGCTATAGCGGTGAAGTTAAAAGGGGTAACGGTATATACGAATCCTTCAAGCGGACGGTATTCGAGTCTGTTTATTGTTTCATTTTCTGAAATTGGCTGATCCATGTAAATGAGCGAAGCAAAGTGAGTATTAAACCGAAGATAATCTGCCACTTCGCATGCTGAATCAATTTCTGCCTGCATCACATTTTTCCCTTGTCCGAGCATTGTGGCTGCATTTATCTGATATCTGTATTTTTTTGAAATAAGTTCAGCCGCTTTGGCCATTATTGCTCCTCTTTCAATCCACGAAAGTGTCATCCATTCGCATTTAGCATCAAGAGCAGCTTTAATAGCGAGGGAAACTTCTTTTTCTGTTGCCTTTTGATATGTTGCAAGGACATGATTGTGGTTACAGGGATTTACGATCTTTCCTGTTATACCCGTCCGGATCTCTTTCCCCCCGATAATAAGTGGAATATCAATTACTTTGTTGCTTTGAGCGATCAGCTCTTCTTCAAGTAATTTTCGTTCAGGGGAACCTGTTTTATACGAAAGAACCGGTTCATTCTTTGGTTCCCGGAAATTATATATTGCGTTATTCATCCTTCTTCTTTATTCATTATAACTATAACAGATCCTCTGTAGAAATGTTTAATTTAAATTGTGAATGAAATTTTCCTCAGGAATTGATTATTTGAAGTAATTTTGTTTCGGATTTAAAACACCTCTTTTACTTACCTCAAAAACCAGACTTATGTCAGAATCAAAGTTCTATCATTTTTCTTCAGAAGGGCAATCCCATGGAGTTGAAACTCTCGAAAAGGCAATTGCCGCATCAAAGGAAGGAGGATTCACCTGGTATAATTTCTTTGATCCATCCAGAGAAGAGATAAATTCCCTCGTCGACACAATTGGGATACATCCTTTATCGGTCGAGGACTGCTTCGATGATAAGCAGGTTCCGAAGATTGATTATTTCCCGAATAATTCTTTTATTCTTTTTAATGCATTTTCCTATGATGAAAAGGCACTTATAATTGACGAAGTAAATCTTTTTCTCGGACAGAATTTTCTTATAACAATCAGCGGTCATAATTCAGGAACAAGAAGGCCATTAAATAATATAGAAGCGCTGATTGAAAATGGTCCGGCGAAATCCAAATCAGGTCCCGATTTTCTGATGCATACTGTTCTCGATTATCTTGTTGATCAGAAGTATAAAGCATTCGACGACATGGAAGATGAGCTTGAAAATGCAGAAGAATTATTAATTTCAGATGTTGAAAAATTTCAACCTGTAAAGCTTATCCGATTAAGAAAAGATTTGTTGAATCTGAGAAAAAGCCTGTATCACGAGAGAGAAATTCTTGTTAAAATCTGCAGGCAGGATTGCCCTTATATATCGGAAAAAGCCATAGTTCACTTCCGTGATATTTATGATCATCTGGCTAAGTTTTTTGAGCTTACAGAAACCTACCGTGAGATTGAAACCAGTTTGATGGAGTTATATACATCACTTCTGAATAACCTGATAACAAAAATGTCAAACGACACCAATATTTCCGTAAGGAGACTTACCCTGATTGCAACAATTTTTATGCCCCTGACGGTGATTTCAGGTATTGGAGGTATGTCGGAATGGTCAATGATGACAGGCCCTGATAACTGGAAAATATCATATCCTCTCTTTATTCTTGGAATGGTTATAATTGCAGTATTAAATTACCTCCTGATAAAGAGGATTGAAAAAAGGAATAATTCCAAACCAATTCAATAATCAGGTAATTATAGGGTTTTTACATTACCAAGGTCGAACATTGCAAAATGTTTCTCTCCATAGGAACGTATAGCGTAGGAAAAGAATATTCCGGAAAGAATATCGATACTATAATGCCCGTGTGCCAGGAATAATGTAATGATCACAATAACCAGACAAATACCTATTATCCATTTGTACGTCTGGTCATTAACAAGCAACAAAATTAGAAAGACAACTCCTGCATGTCCTGAAGGATAAACCCCAAGTTCGTAGTTGGCAAAACCGTGAAAAAGAGTGTCAGATCCATTAAACATTGGAGGATTACCAAATGGAGTTAAGACGATAAATATTCCACGGACAATATAAAAAAAGCCGACCATGAGTAAAAAGAAAGGGATTCTTTTGAAGTCTTTTTTATGAAATATGTATACAATAGCGAGGATTAAAGGAATTAATGCAACGATATCATAAATCAGTGACACATCAATAACCGGCAGGTTGTCGAGAATTAAATCGGAAAGCATTGGCAGTGATTTTCCCATGCTTATGTAGTTGTGAAGATAGTTCTGAGAGGCAACATTTAATCCCAATCCTGCTCCAAGAGCCATAAGGCCAATATAAAAATACTTGCTTTTTATTACCTGAATGAGGGAATTGATCATTTCGGAAATATATGCAAAGAATTTACTTTCCCCCTTAACAGCCTTATTCATTGTAAGTTATTATATAAAATGTACTACAGCATTACCAGATCTGGTTTGCATTAAAATAAATGCGACCAAAGATAATAACTTTAGTTAATTCTTCAGATGTTATAAGATTGAGGATTGACGCGACATTTCGTCATAAATGTTCAGAATCTCTTCCCGGTATTCTTCTTCTGCTTCAATATGGCCCCATCCGGACTTCAACTGCCATAGACCATCATAAGCGGAATCGTGATATGATCGAAGTAAATGTGGAATTTCCTTGTCCGTTAGTATTTCATCGAGGAGCAGTGCTTCAACTTCGTTTTTAAACACAAGTATTTTAACTGAATTTCCCATTTTTCCTATTTTTTGTTTTGAATAATAGCGCAATTATTCAAAAGAACATCCATTAGAAAACCAGAGCACTCTCCCCGGAGAGTAATCTCTTCTCCGACACTTAACGTTGAAGGATCGGAAATTGCAGGAAAAGTACAAATAACAGAAGATAAGTCGCTTCCGGTTACAAGACTGATACTTATAAACTTGTTCTCTGCGGGTGGTTTTACTGAAGCTATTTTGCCGGTTACCTCAAGAATTTTATTAATATATAATTTTGATGCAGCCGTCTCATCATCTTCAAATGCTTTCTGCAGAATAGTGGAAGTGATTTTGAAATCAGGTCTGGCTTTTGCCATATCTGTATGCTTAAGATTAAACATATACAGAGCAGCCAGAATTCCAGCCAGGGCAATAAAGACAACAAAACCCAATGCAATTTTAACGTATGTATTCATCTATTTTAAGTTATGTCGTTATGTCGTTATGCCGTTATGCCGTTGCACCTTTATTTCCCAGCAAGCGGAGCATACTTCATAGTAACCGATACCTCCAGATTTTTGTTGATCTTTTCTCTTACCACACCGGGAATAGTTATCTTATAATCTTCAGGGACAATATTGAATTTTGCGTTTGCATTTATTCCTCCGGCTGCAACCTCCAGGGTTCCTTTGGTACTTATCTTGTTGGTTACATCGTGAATCGTCAGGTCACCTTCAACAGTAACATCATAGGTTCCGTTCTTTGAAAAATTGACAGAAGAAAGATTTGTGATCTTGCCTTTAAAAGTTGATTTGGGAAACTTATCCGATTCCATGTAATTTTCATTGAAATGTTCTTCCATGAGCGCTCTGTCGAAGTGGAATGATTTTACCAGAGCCTGAAAAACCATGTCTCCGGTTGAAATATCCAGCACTGCTGCTACCTGGTTATTATCTCCTTTAATATCTTCCATTGCGGTATGTGAAAAGAAGCCTATAAAACCATTTTTGGTCATGTATTTCTGTGCATTGACAGTTATTGCAATTTCCAACAGGATGAACAATAGAGATAAACGTTTCATAATGATTCTATTAAATATATTTTAAACTTACTTGTTTTACTTTTTAAACGCAAAGATCGCAAAGGAAAATCGCAGAGAACCGCAGAGAAGTTATAGTGCAATACTCTGCGGCCCTCTGCGCCTTCTCAGCGTAACTCTGCGGTTAATGGATTTCATTATCTTCAATTAAACAAAAAAACCCATCTAATAGTTTAGCTTCTCCTTGTTTTTCTTCAACGTAAACACTCTTGAAATATTGAATCCGAAATGAATATCTCCTTTTCCCCAGCTGCCTGTAGTTTCACCTATAAAGCCTTTTTCGATCATGGCAATCGAGTTGGTAAAAATAAACTGAAACACATGCCCCCCTGTTTCAAGATCAAGTCCTACTGATAATGGGTTATAAATCTGCTGGCTCATATAGCTTTTAGGGTTTGCCATATAATAATACTCTGCATTGAGACTGATCCTTTTGGTAAGTTTAAACCGGCCACCAGCCCCCATCGCATACATGTCATTTGGATCAAGTTCTGTGGTAACCATGTTGCGGTGAACATAAGAAGGGGTCAACTGGAAAGAAAATGATTCATTGAACTTTCGTGCAATAAGTACTTGTCCAACATAAGATAACCTTGATGAAAAATAATTGGGTTTTGTCGGGTCAGTCCACTTTAATGAATTAACAGCAACGGAAGAAAAAATTGAAACAGAGACAGGCATTACTTTAGCTCCGGAAGATTGTCTCAGGACAGAGAATTTTGTAAATCCGTCAAAGGTCTTTTCATAGTTTCCTCTTCCTACTCCTACCATAAGCCAATTAAATATTCCGTATTCGAGGCTGAGATGCGTATTTGCCTGATCGAGGCCATAGAAGTTATATGCACCTGTGTTAAGTGTTCCGAAACGGTGCGAGATTCTTACATCAAGTTGTCCGGCTGGCATTCTCTCTATTGAATGCCCATTCATTATCCGGGTCGATTTGAAAGTGGCAGTTGTTAAAAGTGTTTCCTTAGCAGCGTTTTCGTTAAGCAGATTCATCAGATCATCCTGAGCAAAAATTCCAACAGGGATCAGGAAAATCAGAAATGAAATAGATATTTTTCTCATGTTATGACTATTATAAAAATTCCTTTAATATTCTTCAGTGTGTCGTGCGTCGTGTGTCGTTGTGCCATTGCGCCGTTCTTTAATTATTAGGCATCCCATTTCTTACCCAGATATCAATCTGGTTAATTGAACAGATATTTATAAAACCACCGCTTTTTGGCATAGCGAAAAAAGTATCGAGATGTTTTATTGATCCGACAATCCTGTCTGCCCTGGCAAGAACGTCAGCATAATTCTGAAGACGAATGTTATTCCCGTAAGCTGCTGCGGTATTGTTTGAATGGCATGAAGAGCAGTTATTGTCGAGTATCGGGACAATTGTACCGCTGAAAGTGACATTAGTCGTATCGCACGAATTAGAAAGAGCAGGATATAATGCCTCTTCACTATCATAATAACAGGAGACGAAAAAAAACAAAAATATGGCAACAGTTGCAAGAGATATTATTAATCGCTTCATGTAAGTGAATTTATTTTTTGTTTAATGGTCATTTAGTTGAGGGTGGGCAGGTTGTTTCCGTAGCGCCCTGTTCAATCCATACTCTGATTAATGTTCTGTTTTCAAGAGAGAGTGGTTGTTTTGGCGGCATTCTGTAAAAGCCCCAGGTATCAATTAATACAGTATAAAGATTGCTTTTATTCGGATTCCCCGGAACTACTTCCCGGCTGATACTGGCATAACTATTAAACCCCCTTCCTCCATGACTTCCTCCGTCGTGGCAGCCGGCCATCCCACAGCTGTTAACAAAAATTGGCAAGATGTCCCTGTCAAAACAAACTATCGGCTGATCTGTGATCTTGGCATCGTGAGTACAGGAAGTAATCCAGGAAATGGTTGTTAAGATAATTAGAAGAGTCAGGGATAAGTAAATTTTATTGGGTTTCATAAGACGAGATGAATGGTTAAAAGTCCAAGTAATTGTAAAGATACGTTAATTTCCAATTTTTATTGTTGTCCGGGAAAGGATAAAAAACATCCTGAATTCATTCTCAAAATTTGGCGTGAAGATCTCTTTCCCGAGGTTCTCCTGTATCTCTTTAAGTGACCAGAACCTCCCCTCGTCAATTTCATCTTTATTAACTACCGGAATTTCATCGGATGTTGTTGAAAATGAATTAACAAGTTCCTTTTCGCGGGAGGATTCCCAAACATATCTGCCTATGAATACTGGCTCAAAACTTGTCAGTCCAAGCTCTTCTTTTGCTTCCCTTGAAAGAGCTGTTTCAATTGTTTCTCCAAGGTCAATATGACCGCCCACAGAGGTATCCCATTTGCCAGGTTGAATATCTTTTGTCAGAGCACGTTTCTGAAGATATAATTCCCCTGAATTATTGAAAAGATGAAGATGCACGACCGGATGAAGCAGCATACTTGTTCCATTGTGACAAACGCTTCGCGGAGCTTTGCCGGTAACTCTCCCTTCTGAGGTTACTATAGGGAACCATTCCTCCTTGTCATACCTTCTGTTCCTGATTTTATTTTTTATCCAGAGGGATACAAAATATGCTGCAAAAAGTATATAGAACAGGCCTCCACTGATAAAAAACCAGGCTTCCTTAGACATATAAAGAGCTGATAATAATACTAGTATAATATGCAAAGCAGTTATCCAGAACATAGCCAGCATATTGTTCCTCATAGCTTTTTCCTGTTCTGAATCGAAGTGCATCTCTCCCAGATACCTTTGCGACATTGCCATTATAAGGTTTTTTGGACCCCAGAGTGAAAAGCCAATAACTGAAAGGAGGATTGCTTCTATAAGTGCAGGCTTAATTTTGAAAAATATATCATTTTCCAGGGCTATCGAGACAATACCAAGAATCAGAAGCAATCCTGTATCGAGGAGAATGAATTTATCGATTATTTTGTCTTTGATGTAGTAAAAAAGAAATTCCCCCACTCCCGAACCAAGTGCAACATAAAGACCAACTTTAGTTCCCCATATCTCGTCAGCGAGAATAAAAATAAAAAGGGGGATCAGACCCGGAAGAAGTTTTTTGAGAAGGGAAAGGTTCATTATAAGAGCATCTATTGTTTTACTAATGCCTCATGCCTTTTATGGTGTAACCATTTCTGTCCTCAGTTCCTTAACGTAATCGCGTATTTTATTGAGGTTTTCAACGGTTACAGTCATCTCACTGCCTGATGAACGGAAGATTTTTCTTGTTTTATCAATTTCAAGATCACCTTTTTTGAAGTAGATGTCGAAAGTGTCGAAATAGTTCTTCAGAAACTTAAGTTTTTTGGTATAGAACAGAACAACCGGATCGTCATAATAATTTTTCATGTAGCTGAGAAGGGAAGTCAGTGTATATTTCTGTTCAGCAATCTTTTGTATCACTTCAGGATCAGGTTTTGCCGGATCATAAACCATTTGTGTAGCAATATATAAAGCTTCAACCCATCCCCCTGTTACCATAAGACCAGCAGTGCTCTCACGTCCGCTTGTCCTGAGGTGATCTTCCATTTTGGTAAAAGCATTATTCATCAAAGTCATAATTGTATCGGGATCGGACATGTCGCCCTCAATTCTTTTGATTGGTTCTGTCAGGTACTTATCGGGGATCCCCAGCTTATTGCTCATTTCGCGGATCGTAACCATATAATCTATCATTTCCTGTCCGACACCAAGCATCTTTATATATCCGAAATCAACACCATATATTCCTGCATTGAGTGCCGCTTTGGAACTGCTAAGATATTTATCTCTGTTCGAAATGGGATTCAGATTTGTATAATCATGAGGAACACCAAGGCGATTAAAAATTGCGCATATCTCAACCGGTGTAAGAAGGCCATAAAAAATCTCATTCTTTTGTACGGGAGGTATTAAGCCTGTTGAATCGGTTTTATATGTTGAGAATGACGGTTTAAAAGTATCTTTTTCCTGAGCTCTTGGCTTGCAGGCAAAAGTTAATAGCATCAAAAAGATTATCAGTGTTGAGCTGATGAGTTTCATAAATTCAAAAATATAAATCAAAAATAGTAATAAATATGAATGAGGGAATAATGATTAGGTAAATTCTGCTGTTTCAGAGTAATATTCTGTTCCCCAGCTTTCTTGAAATTAATCCAAGGACAACATTTAGGTTCGAATATCTCTTCTGCAACAACAGAACCTTTTCGGTATCATTTGCTTTTACTGCTTCTTCAAGCTGGGACATGATCTCTTTTCTGATAATCATAATTTTATCGCTTTTGAACTTGAGGACAGAGTCACCTACCATCTCTTTTAGCACCATCTCCTCTGTTTCAACGTAAGTTTGTTTCTCTTTCCAGATTTTGCTGAGTTCGTGGGAGTCGGCAAGAAGATCAGCTGAAAGGGCAGAAATCTCAGGATCTTCGTGTTTAACAAATTGTTTATCTCCTGCAATCAGACCATGTTCCACATGAAACCTGAAATCAGCAAAAATTTTAGAGCAAACCCTGTCATCAAAAAGCAAATCGTCGGATGTAATTTCCCTTACAACATAATCTGCTACAGTCAGAACCTCTTCCTTTCCATCTTCCTTGTTTAGTATACGCTCAAACTCAACGCTTCCGAATTTCAAAAGCAAACGGATCACTTCCTTTTCAGAATAGTATGAAACAGCTTCGTGCTGAATAGGTTTGACTATCACTTGTGGCATAACAGGAAGATCTTCCGGACCCGGATATTTATTCCTGTCCTGAAAATTTTTCTGATGTCTTAGCTTATTCACCTCATTGTAAAGGATTGGCTCAGCTACTTCCAGCACCGTACTGCACTCCTTTATATATACTGTTCTGGTAATAGCTTCGGGTATAACTGCTATCGATTTTACAACATCCCTGATGAGATCGGCTTTTTTAACAGGATCATTATTTGCTTCCGAAAGAAGAAGTTGCGTCTTGAAACGTATAAAATCAGTTTCATTATCTTTCAGAAATCTGAGGAACTCCTCATTACTTAGTTTCCTGGAATAGGAGTCAGGGTCCTCGTTATCAGGAATAAGTACAATCTTGACGTTCATTCCTTCTTCAAGAACCAGATCAATACCACGGAGAGATGCTTTAATTCCTGCAGCATCGCCATCATAAAGAATTGTAATATTCTGGGTAAATCTTTTTATCAGACGAACCTGTTCCTGGGTGAGAGAGGTGCCCGAAGATGCAACCACATTTTCTACATTGGCTTCGTGCAGAGACAGCACATCGGTATAACCTTCAACAAGATAACACCTGTCTTCCTGGGTAATCGCTTTACGGGCCTGGTAAGCCCCGTATAATATTCTGCTCTTATGGTATATTTCCGATTCGGGCGAGTTGAGGTATTTTGCACTTTTAGGATCAGTTTTAAGAACCCTGCCTCCGAAACCAAGAACCTGTCCCGATAAGGAGTGAATAGGAAACATAACCCTGTTTGCGAACCTGTCGAAAATACGATCCTCATGCTGTATTGAAAGGCCTGTCTTTACCAGGAAGTCCTTCTTATATCCGTCTTCCAGGGCCTTCTTTGAGAAGGCATCACGTTTCTCAAAGCTGTAACCAACTTCAAATTTTTTAAGTGTATCCTGACGGAAACCTCTCTCTTTAAAATAGGCAAGTCCGACAGAGATCCCTTCGTCGGTCTGAAAAAGATTTTCGGAGAACTGCCGGGCAGCATACGATGATACAATAAGCAGACTCTCCCTTTCATTCTGTTTTTCAAGTTCTTCCTGGCTCAGTTCTTTTTCAACAACCTCAATATGATATTTCCGGGCAAGGTATTTAAGAGCTTCAGGATAGGTGAGGTGCTCATGCTCCATTACAAAGTTGACGGAGTTTCCTACTTTCCCACAGCCAAAACACTTGAATATCTCTTTTGACGGAGAAACAGTAAAAGACGGGGTCTTCTCGTTATGAAACGGGCATAGTCCAAGGAAGTTAACACCACGCTTCTTCAACTGAACGAATTCCTGTACCACATCAACTATCTGAGCAGCATCGAGAATACGTTCTATCGTGGAGCGATCAATCATAGTGTTTTACTGAAGTACTCAATAGTCTTCGCCAGCCCGGTTTCGAGATTCACCTTAGGTGCCCAGTTTAGTTCTTTCTTAGCAAGTGAAATATCCGGTTTACGTTGTTTCGGATCGTCCTGTGGGAGTGGCAGGTAGACAATTTTTGATTTTGATCCTGTCATCTCTATCACCATTTCGGCAAGAGAACGGATGGTGAACTCAACCGGGTTTCCAAGATTAACCGGACCGATGAAACTATCCGGAGTATCCATAAGTTTTACAAATCCGTTGAGGAGATCGTCGATATACTGAAAGCTTCTGGTATGGGTTCCATCGCCGTATATTGTAATGTCTTTTCCTTTCAGAGCCTGAACTATAAAATTCGAAACTACCCTGCCATCGTTGGCATTCATCTTCGGGCCGTAAGTGTTAAAGATTCTTGCAATTTTAATCCTGACCTTATTCTGTTCATGGTAATTCATGAATAGGGTTTCTGCACATCTTTTCCCTTCATCATAACAGGCTCTTGGTCCGAGAGGGTTGACATTTCCCCAATAACCTTCATGCTGAGGGTGTACCTCGGGGTCTCCGTATATCTCACTGGTTGATGCCTGCAGGATCTTCGATTTTGTCCTTTTCGCTAAACCCAGAGTATTGATGGCTCCCATAACCGAAGTCTTTATCGTTTTGATGCCATTATACTGGTAGTAAACAGGCGATGCAGGACAGGCAAGGTTATAGATCTCATCAGTTTCCACAAAAAGGGGCATAGTAACATCGTGCCGTATAAGCTCAAAATACGGGTTGTCAAGCAAATGGACGATATTTCTTTTTGAGCCGGTGAAATAATTATCGAGACAGATAACTTCATGTCCCATATTGAGTAGCTTTTCGCATAAGTGCGATCCGATAAATCCGGCTCCTCCGGTTACGAGAATTCGTTTCATTTGATATGACTAATAATTATATGACGAAAACAAATATAGTCAAAAATACAGTTAAAATAATATTGGTTCGCCTACTGGATTGGACATTTGCATTATTGTGTTTGATATTTTGATCAAACGATTGCTTCGTCGCTTCGTTCCTCGCAATGACTTAAATGTTATAAGACAATGAGTCATTGCGAGGAGGCACGACGAAGCAATCCTTAAATCGTATCCACAAACCATCTTACGTATCCGTCATTGCGAGGAGTGAAGCGACGAAGCAACCCCTGTCTCTCAATACGAACCTATTAAGTAACACTGTTCAACAATTCTTCTTTACCAATATCTTCATCACTACCTCATCAATATCAACCTCCATTACATTTTCGCCTGTGACATTCTCTGCCAGATTCACTGAGGTTGCAAGTGTCTGTGCACCTATATAATCTGCATGACGGGTTACAGCTTCCCTTACAAAATCATTATCTTCGATGAGTACAGTTATCTTATCTGTTACATCGAATCCGGTTTCTTTACGGATATTCTGGAT
>Ga0209429_10001682_pt1 | contig 13420 bp, 9 predicted proteins | sample BarGraNGADG00212_3_FD_184493 | JGI IMG/M metagenome (GOLD analysis project Ga0209429, IMG submission 184493) | Arctic peat soil microbial communities from Barrow, Alaska - Barrow Graham LP Ref core NGADG0004-212 (SPAdes) (version 2) | ecosystem: Environmental > Terrestrial > Soil > Wetlands >... | reverse complement strand
TAAATTTGACATTCTTTCCCTCCCGGCTCTTACAGCTAAAACCTTTGAGACTGAATTCAACGATTCCGGTCGCTTGCAGGTTAAGATGTCTGCTCCTCTCATGCAGAAATATGAGACTAAAGACAATCCATATACTGAATTCACTTCGGGGATCCATGTGGTTTTTTATAATGGTAAAATAACACCTGAAGGTTATGTCACAGCAAAATATGCAAAGTACACTGATACAAATAATTTGTGGGAACTTAAAGACAGTGTTGTTGTGGTAAATGAGACTAATGGTAAGCTCGAAACTGAACTTTTGTACTGGGATCAGCAAAAAGACCGCATTTATACCGACCGCTTTGTACGAATAACTAATCAGGACCAGATTACACTCGCAACAGGATTTGAATCTGATTCAAAGCTTAATACTCAAAAGCTAAAGAAAGTAAGTGCAATAATCCCTCTGAAAGATGAGAAATAGTTCATTATTCATTCTCGAAATCTAAACAGAACACAAACAGAGAAAAAAGAGTTAACTTTGGTTCATGAGCGGACTTCTTATCATATTCCTGGCGATAGTTCTTTCTGCTTTCTTTTCCGGTATGGAGATTGCGTTTGTTACTTCAAATAAACTCCGTATTGAGCTTGACAGGAAACAGGGTGTATTCGGCTCGGAAATATTAAAACTATTCACAAATAATCCGGGCCAGTATATTGCAACAATGCTTATCGGCAATAATATTGCTCTAGTTATTTATGGATTGGTCTTTTCCAATTTACTTGGACCACAGTTATTGAAGTATGTTGATTCTGAGCTATTGGTTCTTATACTCAATACATTAATTTCCACAACAATAATTCTGTTTGTTGCTGAATTTCTTCCAAAAACCATTTTCATTATTTCACCGAATTTTTTTCTCAAGTTCTTAAGTATACCTACACTGTTTTTCTTTTTTCTTTTCTACCCGGTAAGTAAATTTACCCTGGCTGCTTCTAATCTGTTTATCAGGGTATTTTTCAAGTTCAAACCAAGAGAAAAGAAACAGGAGGATCTTGTTTTCAGCAAGGTTGATCTCGACCATTTTGTAAATATAAGTAAGCAGAGTAAAGAGGAATCGGGTCCCGATCATCACAATATCAGGATCTTTCAGAATGCCCTCGATTTTTCAAATGTTAAGCTCAGGGAATGTATGATTCCGAGGACTGAGATTGAGGCTGTTGAGTGTATGAGCCCGGTTGAGCTGCTTAAAGAAAAATTCATCGAAACAAGACTTTCGAGGATATTAGTCTATCAAAGTACAATTGATAATATTGTAGGATATTTCGAGCTGAAAGACATATTTAAAAATCCGAAAGATATCACATCCTCAATACGTAAGCTTGCCATTGTACCTGAAACAATGCCGGCAAACAGACTTCTGAAATTGTTTGTTGACGAGAAAAAGAATATTGCTCTTGTTGTTGACGAATTCGGAGGCACATCGGGTATGGTAACTATCGAGGATATTCTTGAAGAGATTGTTGGCGATATTGAAGATGAGCACGATACTAACGACCTTATTGAAAAGGTAATCAGCATAAACGAATTTGTTCTTTCCGGAAGAATAGAAATTGATTACCTGAATGAAAAATACCATCTTCATCTTCCTGAAGAAGACGATTATGAAACCCTTGCCGGGATGATAATGTTTTATCACGGCAGTATACCGGGAAATAATGACGTTATCAGGATAGGTAAAATTGTAATAAAAGTTCTTAGGGCCACAACCACAAGGCTTGAGTTGGTCAATCTGAAGATAGAGTAAAAGGCGTGAGGCGTGAGGCTAACTCCCTATTATCTCCCCACCCCAAAGCATGTTCAGGAATACCTGCCATGGAAGTACTGTAATATTGTCTATTTGCCTGGGATATGGATCTGTACTTACTATGATTGACTTCTTTACTTTATACTCTTCAGCAAAACTTTTTAACCCTTTAAGATGACGAGGGTTAACCATGCTGGTTGACTTTGTTTCAATAGTCACCTCATTCTCTCCCAGGATAAAATCCACTTCAATCTGAGATGTTGTGCGCCAATAACTGATTGGATAATTAATACCGGAATAGTGACTATGAGCATATATTTCCTGATAAATAAAATGTTCAAAGGCCTTTCCAAATGCCTCGCTTCCCTGTTCTATCCGACCTCTTTTCAGTAAATAGTTTGCAACTCCGATATCAAAATAATAAAATCTGGGTGCAAGGATTACCCTACGCTTTGGTTTCTTTTGATATGATTGTAAAAACCGCCCTGTCATAGTATCCTCCAGTATCTGAAAATATTCTTTAACCGTCGGGGAGCTGACTCCACATTCTGTAGCTATATTTGAATAATTTACCATTTCTCCATTCGAGAATGCTGCTGCTTCCAGGAATCTGGAAAACGATGTGATATTTCTGATTTTAGCCTCTGTCATTATTTCATCACGTAGGTAACTGCCAATATATGCCGATAATAGTTTATCAGGATTGCCAGCTAAATAATGCCTTGGTAATAATCCCCAATTCAGAGCTCTCACCAGATTAAAATCAGGAATCTCTACCGAAATCAGAGGATATAATTCATGCCTGAGAGCTCTGCCTCCCAGTAGATTACCTCCTGAACGCAATATATTTCTCGGACTTGATCCACTAAGTATAAATTGAATATTCCTATTGACAATTAACCAGTGAATTTCATTAAGTAATGAAGGTATCCTCTGAATTTCATCTATTATTACCGGACCATCTGAACTACGTATCAAAAGTATCTCCCTCAGAAGTGATGGATTCCTCAGAAACCTTTCGAATTCGTTTGCAAGTAAGAGATCAAAATAAGGAGCATCAGGATATAAACTTTTCAGTAAAGTACTTTTTCCTGTTTGCCGGGCTCCCCATAAAAATGTGCTTTCCTTACCCAGATCATGAAAACTTTGTTTTCGAACATACATGATATTTTAAATCATTACTTTATTTTAACATGATATTTTAAAGTACAAATTTATAAAAAGTATTTTATCTATCCATACGGAAACTCTGATTTTAAATGGAAGGTGCACAGTTTGTAATCAAAACCACCAGGATTGAGTCGGTTAATCTGAAGATAAAATAAAAGGCGTGAGGAATGAGATGTGAGGTGTGAGGCGGAATCAAAATACATTATTATTTGATGTAGAATCTGCTGTCCGATAATATTAGTACTTTTACTCAAGGTTTATCATTGTTATGTGGTGACTCAAAAGATAACCGAAAAAGAAAAGATAACAATCATAAATAAAACTGAGATGAAGATAATACGTAATTCTTTAGAAACCATTTTATTAACTCTGTTTATTGTTCTCTCATTTAATTTATCGGGTCAGGACAACAAGGGAAATCCACTACCTCATTTTTTATTCCCCTCATTTAAAGAAGGGCTTGTAATAATGAAAGACGGGAAAATATTTTCTTCCTTATTAAATTACAATATGGTAGAAGAAAAGATGATTATCGAACTGAATGGGACTTACAGGTATTCAAAAAATCCGCAGCTCATTGATACTATTCATTTGGGAAACAGAGTATTTGTTCCTGTAGAAAATGCATTCTTTGAGATCCTTTCAAGCGGATTGGTCACGTTTTTTCTTCAGAATAAAAGTAACCTTGTTCCTAAAGGAAATGATATCGGATATGGAATTAAGTCCCGATCTGTTGGACCCACACAACAAAAGAGGTTTGAACTTTCGGAAGTCACGTATCGAGGTGGCCAAGTTGCTTTTATAGATCTCCCTCCTAATGTTGAAATTATAAATGCATCTGTATTCTGGGTACGTAAGAATAATAAGTTAGAAAAATTCAGCAACGAAAGACAATTTCTTAAAATATTCCCTGAATACAAATCTGATCTTATTAAGTATATTAAGAATGAGAACATTAAATTTAATTCACCTGAAAACGTGATCAGGCTGGGTAATTATTTTGACAAAATCAATAGAACATTGTGACTATCCAGGAACCGGGTTCATTTATAACGAACCGGAGTTCACATGTCAGCATTGCAGTCCTGAAGGAATTAGGAGCCTGAAAAGTCACTTTGCCCTTAAACGGAAAAATAATCTGTTCGAATCCGGTAAATGCGGTTGAGTTGCTTTCGGAACCTGAACTACTCTGAAGCAAAAGGTTTCCTATATCATTCGATTCTCCTCCGTTCAGTGCGAATTTAAACTTGACATAAGGCCTTTGGCCAACCATTATGCATGATACTCTGCTTATACCCTTCCGGTACTCGATTACATAAGGAGCCAGCGCAAGTTCTCCAATATATTTATCCTCTTTCCATATCCCTGAAATCACAGAATCTCTGTCCATGTATTTATAACTATATTTACCTTTCCCTTCTCTGACACCCTTTCTCCATTCCCCGGTGTATGTTTCGCCGTTTTGCCATATATAGGTTCCATTCCCATCCGGCAGACCTTTTTTAAATTCTCCTTTATATCGGTCAATTCCCACTGCTTCACCGGTACCATCTGCGAGCCCCTTCTTGCACGATCCGGTATATGACACTCCAATACTTATTTTCAGTACTTTACAATTGTCCTGGGCATTTATCATTGAACCGAATAAAAACATAATCGTGATGCCGGTAAAAAGAGTTTTTATTTTCATACTCTGTTTAATAATTTAATAACAAAAATCGCACCACATAAAGGTAAGGGAATAATACTAAAAAAAGAAGAGAGCCGTTGGGGCTCTCTTCTTTTAAAAATTTACCGATTATATTCTAATGAACATCACTTACTGTTGGGATAGGATTTTTCCTTGTATTCCACCACAATTGGCTTGTTGTTCCATTTGTACTGAACATACCTTCATTAGTTGCCTCAATATTCTGAGATACTCTTGCTGCTGCAACATTATTTGTATTGTAGGTATCCTCGCTAAGGGCATATTGCAACCTTATCGGAAGACCCAGGCTCGGATAATATGCTCCCTCAAGTTCGTATTCAAATACTCTCTCAGGAAAACCGGTCCTTCTTATTTCGCAATAAGCCTGAACACCCTGTCCGAACTCACCTGCCCATCTCTGTTCGCAGATCAGCTGATATTTATGAGTATCAGTGCCTCCCCAAGCAACAAGCGGATCAGCAAGATAAGTGGCATAGTTAACCGGAAAACCGACTGTACCAGTGGTAATTGTTGCTTTTCCCCATGAAGGTAAAACGGTACCACCATCAGTAAGACCCCATCTGTTCATTGAGGCTGCGATACCTGCTTCGTATGCTGCCTGAGCTGAGGCATCATTGCCTATACGTTTATAGTATTCAGCTTTAATAAAATCAACCTCATCTAAACACAATATATAAAGTGGCGCTTTCTCAGTGTATCCGATTTTTGTTCCAAGAAGTGAAACAGCCGGGAACAAAGCTGAAGTGATGCCGCGTCCGTTCTGGAAACCAACGTATGCAATTGTATCAATTGGAGGAACTGCATTCCCATTGGGTGTTGGCTGAGCATAGACGTGAATTCTGGGGTCAGTTCTTGCCTTCAGCCAATCAACCATGGTTTCGGAGCAAGCCTGGTCTGTTCTGGAATACAAAGCATCGAATATCGGGTTTCTGTATGGAAGCCCCGGATAAGACAATGAGGCATTGTCAGCATTAGTCGTAAAGATCGGATATTGTGCCGGGTTACCAAGAATAGCGCCAATCTGTGCATCAGCAGTTGACATTGCTGCTGCGCCCGGAGTAGTCGTGACTGTTGTGCCGCCTGCCATGTTATATGTGAATGACCATGGGGTGCCTGCAGCGCGGTTCAATAGTCTGAGTTTTAATGAATTCGCTAACATTCTCCATGCTGCCGGATCTCCGCCATAAATAATATCACCTGAACCAAAGCTACCTGTAGCTGCGGCAAGAGTAACATTTGCCTCTTCAAGTTGTGTCAGGAGATCAGTATAAATACTTGCCTGAGTATCGTACTTTGGAGTCAATGTTCCGGTAATAGAGAATCCCTGTAAAGCGTCAGTATAAGGAATATCTCCCCATACATCAGTTACGTACATGAATGACCATGCTCTGAGGACTTTTGCTGCTGCTACAAGAGCATCATTTTTCTCAGCGGTACCTTTGGTTATAACAATGGTAAGGTTTTTAAGCTCATTAATGTAAGAGCTCTGGAATTCACCAGACATGTCACGAGGCATATATCTGTCTTCATCAATGTACTGCACTTTACACCACTGTTGGCTCCATACGCCAAGGTAGGTATGTTGGATCCAACCGCCCATCTGGCGGCTAACGGATGTCTGCTCTGCATTAGTGAAAATATTTATTGCAGGAACAACTACCGGATTATTCGGATTCTGGTTCATTGTCTCAAAATCCTTAGTACAGGATGAGAGAAGGCCCCCTATCAGGATTAATCCCGTTATAATTTTTTGTGATTTCATTATATATTTCATATTCAGATACTTTATAGGTTAGAAACTAATCTTTATATTGAAACCATAAGATCTGGTTGAAGGAATAGAGTTTTGCTCAGCTCCCACACTGGTATTACCAGCGCTATTACCAACCTCCGGGTCAATATCCGGAACATTTTTATGTATGATCCACAGGTTACGTCCTACCAGTGACAGGTTCACATCTTTGATCCCCGCTTTATTAAGAAAACCAATCTTGTCCAAAGAATAACTCAATGAAACCTCGCGCAACTTGGTAAAGCTTCCGTCAAATACTGACAATTCTGTTTTGCCATAGGTGTCATAATAGAATGTATTAGCATCAGCGTAAGTTGAGTTATCAACCGGAGTTGCACTTATAGCGCCTGTAGCATCGAGGAAAGCAATTGTACCATCAGCATTTACTTTTCCGTAAACTGAATTTGGAGCAAGCACTCCACCGCCATCAGCCAGAGCATCTCTTACGTTTTTGCCGTTAGCATTGATTGCTGCTGTATTTGCAAGCACTCCGGTATATTCACTGAACATATGAGTTTCAGAGAAAATCTTTCCGCCTTTCTTAAAGTCGATAAGTACGCTTAAGCTAAGTTTCTTATAATTGAATGAGTTTGTAATTCCTCCGAACCAGTCAGGGTAAACATTCCCGAGAGGAGTTCTTTGTCCTGAACGGATGTATCTTCCGGATTTGGTTACAAGAGCTCTTCCTGAATATTCATAATAAGCAAGCTGTTTCTTTGCATCATCATAATAAACAGGTGTTGCATTTTCACGAACTAGTGCATAACCGAATATTGTTCCATAATCTTTACCCGGGAAGGCATAAACATATCCACCCCAACTCAAATCATAAAGATTAAGATATTTCATGTCTTCGTACAGTGATACAACTTTGTTTTTATTTTTAGACCAGTTAACCGATATATCCCATGAAAAGTCAGATGTCTTAACAGGAGTAAGGTTTAACTGTAATTCAGCACCCATGTTCTGAAGGTTACCGGCATTGATAGTTTTATTGCTGAAACCAGTAGTATTTGATACAGCTATGTTCATGATCTGGTTGATGGTATTTTCTTTATAGAAAGAGGCATCAAGACCTAATCTGTTCTGTAAAAATTTTAATTCAAACCCAGCCTCTTTGGATTGCTTATTTTGTGGTTTCAGTGCGGAAGGGGGAATTACAGCTAATGCAGTATTTGTACCATAATTAAGTGAAGGATGACCGTTAAATGGTTGAGCAGCACTATATGTACCTTGAAGTGCATAAGCATTAGCTGTACCACCAACCTGAGCATAACTTGCTCTTAATTTCATGAAGGAAAGAACGTCTGACTTGATCCCAAATGCATCGGTAGCAATAAATGAAAGCGATGCTGAAGGATAGAAATAGGAGTTATTATTAACAGGTAATGTTGATGACCAGTCGTTTCTTCCCGTAAGATCAAGGAATACAAAATTCTTATAAGCTATCGTTGCAGTTGCAAAAACACTCTGTAATTCAGTGTGATTTTCACTCATGTTGGTTGTTGCAGCTACAGCAGCATTACTTACTGAATATAAATCCGGTACAATAAGCTCTGCAACATTAGTATTGCGGTACTGGCCATTATAATGGTTATATTCAGTTCCTAAGCTTCCGTTAAAATTAAATTTACCAACACTTTTAACGAACTCGAACCTTGCGTTAGCATTGATCTCCTGCCTGCGGTTTGAGTAACTGTTGAATTCACCAAGCGGATAACCTATACCAACATCACCCTGGGCAACACGCTCCATAATATCTTCAATCGACCAGTCAGTTCCGGCCATAGCCCTGAATGACAGCCAGCTATTGAATTTCCAGTTTAGATTAACGTTACCAATCATCCTGTCCCTGTTCCTTGAGTTTGTATTATTATAAAGGTTCCAGTAGGGGTTATTATGGTAACTTGAGTTCCAGTTAAAAGGAGTACCAGTTATCGGATTTTTCTCAGTATATCTTGCTTTCAGAACAGACATATCAACCTGGCGACCGAACCACTGTCCTATTGACTGCATCGGGTTACCACCGTTATAACCGTTCTCAGCAATGTTATCACTCTTGTTGCTAATATAAGAAGCAGAACCTCCAATGGTAATCTTGTCTGTAACAGCTATATCGCCATTTAAAGCAATATTATTTTTCGTAAGGTCAGTGTTAGGAAGGATCCCTTTGATTTTTTGGTTTGAAACAGAAAGACGGAAACTTGCACCATTTTTAGCACCGGCAACTGCCAGACTTGTAGTTGTTTTCATTCCAGTCTGAAAGAAACTCTTCGCGTTATTTGGATGAGCAATCCAGGGAGTTGGTGTACGAACACCTGTTACCGGATCGTAAGGACTGTCGAACTGAGTCATTAATCTTCCGTCAAGAGGTGGGCCCCAGCTTTCATCAACAGCGTCATTCACTCCACCATATGCACCATCAACATATCCAAAAGAATATTGTCCAAGACCCGGGCCATCGCTTGATCCCTGTCCGTAAAGGTTCTGGTATTTAGGAAGTACGAGTGGATTTTCCCACATTACGTTCTCTTCAAGTGTTACACCAAGACCTGTCTGTCCTACACGTGATTTACCTGATTTTGTGGTTATAAGAATAACCCCGTTAACAGCTCTTGAACCATAAAGTGCAGCTGCGCTTGCGCCTTTCAGAACGCTGATATTCTCAACATCAGAAGGGTTAATATCACTGGCAGCATTACCATAGTCACGTCCACCATAGGACCCAGCATCAGTAGTTGAGTTATTTATCGGAACACCATCAACAATGAAAAGAGGCTGGTTATTTCCGGAAGCGCCTAATGAGTTCACACCACGGATAAGTACCCTTACACCTGAAGCAACACCACCGTCAGAGTTTGTGATTTGAACACCTGACAGTTTCCCCTGAAAAGCATTTACAATGTTCGATACTTTTGACTTTTCAATTTTATCACCGCCAAGATCCTGTACTGCGTACCCAAGTGCCTTTTTTTCACGTGAAATACCCAAAGCAGTAACAACAACTTCATCCAATCCTAACAGATCGGATTCCATAACAACATTAATTACAGTACGTCCGCCAATCAATACTTCCTGTGATTTCATCCCGATATAGGAAAAAACAAAGGTAGTTGCATTTGAAGGTACTGTAATAGAAAATTTTCCATTAGTATCTGTTATTGCGCCAATTGTAGTTCCTTTGGCTACAACTGTAACACCAGGAATAGCACCTTCGCCTGCAACAGCAGAGGTTACCGTACCTGTAATGACGATTGTTTGCGCTAATAAAGTGTACCCACTTACAAACACAAACAAAACAATCAGCAGAAATAGTTTCTTCATACGAATTAGTTTTAGGTTTTAATTTAACGTGGCGAATATAGGGGTTCTTAGTTAAATATCAAAGTTAATAAATAAATTATTGCCCTAATGAAATGATATTTGTCACTTTTTATGCGGGAATATCGCTTTTAAGCCCTTTTCTTCTATGTTTAATAGCATGTTACTATTTAGAGCGTTAATATTCATCTATTTAATGTATTACATAAGAACAAACCCTTAGCAATAAGCCTAATGATTTCTAGCGTACTTACTTAGAAAAGTAATTTATAAAGAAGCAAAATTTATTTTGTTTAATGTTTTGTCTTCCTAAATTCCACAGCGGCAATGCATAATTCTTTATAGAGCTCTTCTCCAAATGCTCTGATCAACGGTTCTTTCAGGAACTCATATACATAAATTCCCTCTTCGTCACCAGTCTTTCGTGCCGGAGAACAAATAGCGAGCTCTTCATAATTGACTGCCCTGAAATCGGAATAGTATTTGATACGAATAGGAAAAAGGTGACACGACAATGGTTTTCTGAATGCAATTTTCCCGTCTGTCCATGCCTGTTCAATAGCGCACATTAAAATATTACCCCTGTAAACTGTATAAGCACATTCCTCATTTCCGATCAGAGGAGTCACCCTGTCATTTTCAAAATCAGTGATGCTTTTACCTTTCTCTTCTATGGTGGCAATCCCTTTTGGTCTCAGATATGGCTTAACCTCAGGCCATATTTCTTCCAGGGTATGAGCCTCAGCAGCACTTAAAGGAGCCCCCGAATCACCATAGCGGCAACAGTTTCCCAGGCAAGCCGGAAGGTGGCATCTGAATTTCTTTTCGAGAACGTCGAAACTGAATATGGTGTCGTCGATACGGAGCATGTTTATTTGCCTCTCCCTAAATCCCTCCCCCAGGGGGGAGGGACTTAATTAATTGATTATGTTTTTCTTACACCCCTTCTCCCCCGGGAGAAGGGGATGGGGGATGAGGTTTTTTTATACAAGAACCTTCCCTGTCATGTCCTTCGGTATCTCCACCCCCATTATCTTCAGTAGTGTTGGTGCTACATCGGCAAGGATACCTTCTTTAATTGTTTTATAGTCATCAGTAACAAGGATACTCGGAACAGGATTAAGTGAATGTGCCGTATTTGGAGAACCATCCGGATTAACAGCCATATCGGCATTCCCATGGTCGGCGATAACCAGAACATCATATCCATGACTACGGGCTGCTTTTATAACAGCTCCTGCACATTCATCAACAGTTTTTACTGCTTTTTCGATTGCTTCATAAACACCGGTATGACCTACCATGTCGCAATTCGCAAAATTGAGACATATAAAATCAAACTTTCCTGACTCAATGGCTTTAACAACAGCGTCCTTCACCTCGTAGGCGCTCATCTCAGGCTGCAGGTCGTATGTCGCAACCCTTGGAGATGGAACCATAATCCGTTCCTCATTGACAAATTTTTCCTCCCTGCCGCCGGAAAAGAAGAATGTTACATGGGCATATTTTTCTGTTTCAGCAATTCTGAGCTGATGTTTGCCTGCTGCTGCAAGTACCTCTCCTATTGTGTTTTTCGCATTTTCTTTGTCGTATATTATATGCATACCTATAAAGGATGCATCGTAAGGCGTCATTGTACAATAATATAAGGGGATCGTTTTCATCCCACACTCTGGCATATCTTTTTGAGTTAGAGCTATTGTCAGCTCCTTTGTTCTGTCATTCCTGAAGTTGAAGAAAACAATAACATCACCCTCCTGAATTTTTCCTATCGGATTACCGGAGTTATCAGTAACGACAATTGGTTTCATGAATTCATCAGTAACGCCTTTGTTGTAGGATTCCTGCATTGCATCAATCACATTTACTGTTGGGGTGCCGATTCCTCTAACAATCAGATCGTAGGCTTCTTTTACCCTTTCCCATCTTTTATCGCGATCCATTGCATAGTATCTTCCGATGAATGAGGCAACTCTCGCATTCGATTTTTTCAGATGATCCTGGAGGCTCTTCATATACCCAATTCCGCTTCGGGGATCTGTATCGCGACCATCGCCAAAGGCATGGATAAATACATTTTTGAGTGCATAATCCATAGTCATGTCGCAGAGAGAGTATAGATGTTTATCAAGTGAATGGACACCGCCGTCTGACATTAATCCCATAAAATGAACCTGCTTTTTATTGTCCCGGGCATAAGAGAACGCATCTGTCAATACCTTATTCTTTTTGATCTCACCTGTCTTGCATTCCTTATTTATCTTAACCAGATCCTGATAAATAACCCTGCCAGCCCCTATATTAAGATGGCCTACCTCGGAATTACCCATTTGTCCATCCGGTAATCCTACATCCTCTCCTGAGGCATGAAGTCGGGAATTCGGATAGTTATTTTTATACCAGGTAAGGTTTGGAGTTGGCACCTGACTTATTACGTCAGCTTTGGAACCATCGCCAATTCCCCAGCCATCAAGTATCATCAATAATGTTTTTCGGTTCTTCATATCATTAAAAGCTAAATAAATACTAAACAAAAACTAAGTACTCTTGTTCGGGCTAAAAATTAAAATAAATCGCAAATGGGCATTTTCAAACATGGTGTCCATTATCAGGTTTTTAAGTATCCCAGAATAATTGATTTTTTTGAATTTATATCAAGATCAATTCCATTAAAAGTAATTTCAGCCAGATTATACCATTTTTCACGGATAGAAAGTTTATCTTCTATAAACCTGAGCAACTCGTTATTGTTCAAATCCTTAATCAATGGTCTTTCTGCTTTTGCTTCAACAAGACGACTTTTTATCTGACCAGGGGTTAGTTTAAGATAAATGGTCAATCCTGTTTTAAGCATATAATTCATATTTTCGTCATTACATGGAGTACCTCCACCGGTTGATACGACGATATTTGTCTCATTTTTAAAATTTTTGAGAACCGATGATTCAACTTTACGGAAATGATCCTCCCCATTTTGTGAGAAAATTTCGGGAATTGTTTTTCCGGAATATTCTTCAATCTCTTTATCAAGATCTACAAATGACCAGCCGAGAAGCGATGCAAGTTTCTTTCCTGCGGTAGTTTTACCGCTTCCCATGAAACCGATTATATATATCCTCTGGTAATTGAGCATCACAACTCAAGCTTCATCTGTGCAGGATCTTCATGAATATGAGGCTGCTGAGGTTCGGGCTCAGATTCTGGTTCTGCTTTCTCTTCGACTATTGGTGCAGCCTCTTTTATAACAACAGGTTCAATCTCATGTATATTTTCAACCATATAACTTGTGATCCTTTTCCCTTTGGCTTTGTAGCTCTTTACTCCGATGAATTCAGCCACCTCGATAATCTCATTTCCCCTGTTTTTATTTTTCCCTCCAAAATGAATCTCGAAACGGGGGTATTCAACTTCTGTAAGACTAATGAGTTTTGATTCTGGATCTTCATTAATAAAACACTGGAGCTTTTCTGACTCTTCAATGATGAATCTTTTAACGTAATAGAACTTCTGCCCGGCATCCCAGTATATAACCGAATATACCTTCCCTGATCTGAACTTCTCTATTATAAGTATGTTGTCTTCAAAATGATTTGAGAGATCAAAACCAACATTTCTGAAAAATCCGTTCTTTGTAAT
>Ga0209429_10001681_pt1 | contig 13423 bp, 11 predicted proteins | sample BarGraNGADG00212_3_FD_184493 | JGI IMG/M metagenome (GOLD analysis project Ga0209429, IMG submission 184493) | Arctic peat soil microbial communities from Barrow, Alaska - Barrow Graham LP Ref core NGADG0004-212 (SPAdes) (version 2) | ecosystem: Environmental > Terrestrial > Soil > Wetlands >... | reverse complement strand
GCATCCTGACCGACCTCCCTGTCGACGACCAACAGGGACGATCTGAACCGGGGTGGGGCCTGCATTGGTGACGACACGCCGCCCCCACCCAGAGGGCAAGATCACCACCCCGGTGGGGCCAACAATCCGCCATCGGCAAAAGGGGGTCAAGGTTCGCCCGGCGTTGACAGCGTCGCCCACGGCATCGAACCCCAGCGACGTGTAGACGCCCTCCAGCGTGTCCCACAACACCAGCGAGGGCGTGGCGACCACCCGAGGCGCCCCAACGGGCCGACCACCGACCTCCTCGTCCAGCGGGAGCTCACCCTGGCCGACGTGCATCCGCTCACGCGCAGCCGCCACCAGCAACACCAGCTGTGCCTCATCGTGGGCAGAGCCGATGTGCTCGATCCCCAGCACCCGACGGCCCCGCTTGTGCACCACCTGCACCGCCGTCGCCCCCGACGACGTCCTCACGCGACGCACGAACGTCCCCACCCGCCCAGGCTATCGAGGGTTTCTAGTGACCACCCCCACCCGCATCACCCCAGGTCAACGCCCCGCCAACCCCCGAAACCACGACCAGTGAGCGAAGTCAGGCATGATCGAGCGCGCGGAGAAGATCGTCGCCGGGCGCGCCCCGTTGAAGAAGGCCCGGTTCCTGAAGGTCACCGGGGCGACCAAACAGCTCGACCAGGCCACGATCGACCGGGCCCGCCAGCTCGCCGGCCTGAAGGGCTACGTCACGAACCTGCCGGTCGCCACGATGGACGGCGCCGCCGTGATCATGGACACGTGGTGACGGTGGTACGCCACCGAGTCGGGGACGTAGCGGACCCGGTGACCGAGGAGGTTGAGACGCCAGCCGAAGTCGACGTCCTCGTAGAACATGAAGAAGCGCTCGTCGAAGCCGCCGACCTCGCGGAACAGCTCGGTGCGCACGAACATGGCGGCACCGGTCCCGAACAGGACGTCCTTGGCGACGTCCCATGCGCCGGTGTCCGGCTTCTCGACCTCACGCTTGTAGCCCATGCCGTACCAGGTGAGGGAGCCGTCGACGTAGTCGACGAGCTTGCCGTCCCAGTCCAGGACCTTGGACGCCACGGAGGCGACCGTCGGGTCGGCCTCGAAGGCCCCGACGGCGGCGGCGACCCACTGCTCGCCCGGCCGGGCGTCGTTGTTGATGAGGCCGACGTACTCCCCCGTCGCGTGGGCGACGCCCAGGTTGCAGCCGCCCGCGAAGCCGGTGTTCGAGCCCGCCTCGACGACGACGGCGCGCGGCACAGCCTCACGGATACGCCCGACGCTACCGTCCCCCGAGTCGTTGTCCACGACGATCAGCTCGAGCCGGTCAGCAGGCCAGTCGACGTCGGCGAACGCTCGTAGGCAGGCGATCGTGTCCGGGGCACCCTTGTAGTTGACGAGGACGACGGAGACGACGCCGGCACGGACGGTAGGAGCAGCTGGGCGGTCGCTCATCGGCGCGTCCGTCGGGTAGGCACAGTGGTTCCTCTCGTCGGCGGGTGGGCTCCGCAAGGGCGGAGGGCGTCCCCCGCCGCAGCGAAGGTCGAACCCTCGGATCCTACCGAGGGGCGTCCCCTAACGTGCCCGACGTGGTGGCTCGGCTCTGCGCCATCGCGTTCGCCCGGGGTGCGACCGACGTGCCCCGTACCCGTTCCACTGGACACCTACCCGGTCGTCTGGCCGTCCGGGCCGCGCGCCGCTCAGGCCTCGTTCTGGTCGACGAACCGCATCTCAACCGTCGGCGAGAGGAGCGCGACCCCGGTCGCGACGTTGGACACCTCGTGGAAGAGGACGTCCGCCGAGGCCATGACGTAGGCGTCGCGGATGACCTCCCAGGCGAGCCGGGGGGACCAGTTCTCGCTGTCCGCGGCCATGATGTGCTGGAGCTGGTGGCCCTCGAGCGAGCGCTGCTCCGGCGGCAGCTGGTCAAATGCCAGGTCCCGCGCCAGAGGGATCCGGGCGACGTCGTCGAACGAGATGACGTGGTCGCCGAACTCCTGGTCGAACAGCGCCGTGACCCGCTCCTGCTCCGTCGCGACGAAGACGGCCCAGTCCTCGCTCGACTCGCGGATCCCCCGCTCTCGGAGGACGCCGCGGACCAGGTTGACGTACCGTTCCCGCTCGGCCATCGCTCCCTTGGGCTGCTCGACGGCGTGGCTCGGGTGCTTGACGTGCGCCGCGACGAGGAAGCGACCCTCCCGCCGGTTCGCCAGGAAGTCGTCGATCTCCTTGCGGTAGGGCGGGATCAGACGGACGTGCTGGCGGATGGCCGCCGCGTACTGCTGGCGGATCCGGGGGAACCGCGGGTCGTGGTACAGCCGGTACGCGTGCACGTAGGTGAGCAGCGGCTCGCGGACCGTGTTGAGCGCGGGTTCGGCCTCGCGGCCGCCGCCGATGACGAAGTCCTCGTCGTCGAGCTCTTCGGGGGTGAGGTCGTACGGCGGCTCGAAGAGGTGGTTCCAGAGGTTGCCGTGGTCGGGTCGGCTGTAGCAGTAGCTCACCGGCCGCTCGGGGGCGATCCGGTCGAGCAGTCGGCCGGCATCCCAGCTCGGGACCACGAGCTCCTGCGGGGAGTCGTGCAGGCTCCAGGCGAGGTGGCTCGCGTAGACGTTGAAGAGCGAGAAGAACCCGGCGTCGCGCGCCGGCACGTAGATATGGCGGGCCCCGAGGCGCGTTCCGTGCCGGCCGCTGCGACGACGGACGGCGGAACGGTGACCGTCGGACACCACGCCGTACGGGCTCGAGGGCTCCTCCGACCGGAGGGCGGCGGAGTCCGGGTCGACGAGCTCCCAGTAGGTGCGTTCGAGGGCCTCCAGGCCGAAGCGGGCCCCGAGGAGCTTGCGTTGCCCGGCGGTACGCTCCGCCGCCGCGGACCGCGCGAAGTCGGCGGCCGTGCGCAGCGCGGACCGCAACGACGACGGGTCAAGGGCACGCTGGTACCCGAACTGCCGCCCGTCGATCTCCGGGTACACCGCCGGGATCGCGTGCGTCGTCGCCACCGGGTACACGCCCGGGGCGTCGAACAGCGGGGCCTGCGCGCCGATGTCGCTGAGGACCGCGCACTTGCCCAGCGCCAGCGCCTCACGCGGACCGATGGAGTAGCCCTCGCCGACGGCCGCGTTCACGTACACGTCGAACGTGTCGAGGAGCCGGTTCTTCTCGTCCTCGTCGAGGTTCGCCGTGGAGATCGTCACGTTCTGCGCGCCGGACGCCCGTACTGCCGACTCGACCGCGAGCGCGGTGTCGCCCACCGCGAGGTTCGAGTGGATGACGAGCTCGGCGTCGGGTGAGGTACCGAACTCGCGAAGGAAGGCCGTCACGAGCTCCTCGAGGCCCTTGCGCGGGTGGTAGGCGGAGATCGTCCCGAACCGCACGCGGGGCCCGGCGACCGGTCGGTACTTGCGCACGACGAGCCCGGCGAGGTCGATCGCGAGCGGGAGGGCACCGATCGTGATCCGCACCCCCGAGGCCACGGCGACGTCGACCAGATGGGCCGAGGTGAAGTAGACGGCGTCGAAGTCCCGGTTGAGGATCTCCACCCACTCGGGCGGCAGCTCGTCGGAGTCGAAGGCGAGGTAGGCGATGCGGTACCCGTCGGCCGGCGGCGGCGTGTACGGGGTGTACCCGACGCCGTTCCACAGCACGTCGGCGTAGAAGTACACCGCGTAGCCGTCGAGGTGGTCGGTCAGCGGGACGTCCCGGCCGGTGGGCAGTCGTACGACCCCGGCCGCTCGTGCCGGGGCGTGGAGGTCCCACAGCGCCACGTCGTACCGCCGCGCCAGCAGCTCGAGCAGGCTCTGGCTCAGGTGGCCGATCCCGGTGCCGAAGGCCGTCCTGCCCATCACGCAGATGCCGTGCGGCACTGCCACTTCCGCCTCGCTCATCGCCGCACCAAGCCTCGCAGGTAGGCGCGGGGTCGGCGGAGCACCCGGAGCGGGAGGCTCGCACGCCACGACGTGCTGTGCAGTAGGGCCCTGTTGCTCGCCTCGGCGCCCGCCCGCATGGCCTGGCTCACGGCAAGGTGCTCGGCGAACAGGTCGCGATCCTGGGCGACGGCATCCCGACCCCGCCGGAGGTTGTCCGCCTCGGCTGCGTGCCAGGCAATGAGCCTGTCCCGCTCGAAGAGGGCTTGCTCGAGCGCCTCCGTGCGCTGCCGCGTGCCCTGCAACAGCTCCGCCTCGACCTCTGCAGCCCGCTGGGCCACGTCCGCCTCGACCTCTGCAGCCCGCTGGGCCACGTCCGCCTCGACCTCTGCAACCCGCTGGGCCACGTCCGCCTCGACCTCCGCAGCCCGCTGGGCCACGTCCGCCTCGCGGTACCGCGTCTCGAACTCGACCCGGTCACGAAGCAGCGACTCCACCCGCTGGAGCAGTTCCGACGGCTGGACGGGAGGTGTCATGCCGGTCAGCTCCCCCAGCCGGTCGACCGTCGCCGCCGCCTCGGAGCCCACGGTGAAATCGTCCCGGACGTTCACCGGGACGGCGAAGCTCGGCAGGAGATCCGCGCTGCGCTCCTTCGCCACGAGGAAGTCGTTCAGCCCGTCGAAGTACGCGAAGACGTAGTCGTGGGACTCCAGGTGCTCGCGGATGTCGCTCCGGCTCTTCGAGGTGGAGTCCGCCGACACCACCTCGACCACCACAATCCACGGACGGATGCGGCTGAGGTCGAGCGTGCCGAGCACGTCCAGCTCGCCACCTTCCACGTCCACCTTGAGGAAGTGCAGGTCGCCTGCACCCGCCGCGTCGACGACGTCGGTCAGCCGGACGGCGGGCACCACGACGGAGGTGACGTCGCGGCCCTCGGCCTCGAGCTCCTTCCGACGGGCGGGGTCGGTGGTCGACAGCTCGTCCCATGCGTTGACAAGGGTGAGCTCCACGGTGCTCCCCGGGCCCGCTGCGACGGCAGCGTGCAGGGTGATGTCCCGTGGGCGTTGCTTCGCCAGTGCCTGCGCGAGCTCGGGGACGGGCTCGATGTTGATGCCGGACCATCCGGCGTCGTAGAAGAGCTTCGTCACCGAGTGGAGCTCGGGGTGACCGGCACCGACATCCACGTACCTGCCCTCGGGCACGTGCCGCAGCGCACGCCAGAGGAGCACATCCTCGAAGTTCTGTGCGTATGTACGGACCGTCATGCGCTGCATCTCCTATGGCTTCGTGCTGTCCGGGCACGCGTGAACGCCACCATGACTACCACGCGCTGACACCGGGTGAGGGGATGTGACTTCGCCGCGGCGGTGTAAACGGCCACGGGTCGGTCGTCGGCGGTCGGTCGGCGGACGGCCACTGGTCAGTGCCGCGCCCGGTCGACGTGCTCGGCGTACCACTGGTAGGCCAGTGTCAGCCCCTCGGCCAGGTCGACCGACGGCTCCCAGCCCAGGGCGTACAGCTTCGAGACGTCATAGGCGCGGGTGTGCTGCCCGTCGGGCTTGCTGCGGTCCCACTGGACCTCGCCGGTGAACTCGGCGACCCGGCAGAGCGTCTCGACCGCGTCCCGGATGGTCACAGACCGCCCCGTGGCGAGGTTGATGACCCCCGTGAACTCCTCCGTAATGATGCGGAGGGCGCGGGCCGCGTCCGCGGAGTACACGAAGTCGCGGGTCGGCGTGCCGGTACCCCAGACGACGACGTCCGTACCCTCCACCTTCGCGCGGTGGAACTTGGAGATCAGCGACGGGAGCACATGCCCCTTCGCCTCGTCGAAGCGGTCACCGGGCCCGTAGAGGTTCGTCGACAGGGCGACGGCGTAGTCGAGTCCGAACTCCTGGTGGTACGCCTCGAGCTGGGCGATCATCGCGCGCTTCGCGTGCGCGTAGCCTGCCTCGGAGGAGTGCGGCGGCCCGTCCCAGATGCTCGACTCGCACATCGGCAGGGCCACGCTGTCGGAGTAGACGGCCGTGGACCCCATGCCGACGAACTTGCGGACGCCGGCCTTCCTTGCGGCCTCGATCATGTTGGTGTTCATCTGCACGTTGTCGAGGAACGCGCTGCCCTGGGACCCGATGTTGCCCATCAAGCCGTGCACCCGGGCTGCGATGTGCAGGACCACCCCCGGCTGGCTCTGCTCGACGATGCGCTCCGCGACGCCGGGGAGCCTCAGGTCGCCGTCGCCCGACGTCACCGCAACCACGTCGTAGCCGGCCTCGGCCATCTCGCGCACCAGAGCGGACCCGACAACACCGGCCGATCCGGTGATCAGCACCCTCTCACGGCGCACGCCGGCTCCTTCCCCCAGTCGACTTCCGATGCGGCAATGGGAGCGAATGCTGTGGTCAGCACGCATCGGCGGCCGTGACCACACCGAAGCAGGCCCCGCCCGTCATGCCGCAGCGAGTATAGCCACTGGGCTCCTGGCTCCGGGCCAAGAAGCGCCGCAAGACGGTGGCCGGTCGATCAGACGACGCACTTGCCGGCTCGGACCGATACGAGCCGCTCAGAAGGGGTTCGCCCGGCCCAGACGGTAGGAGTGATCGCTCGGTGCGCATGGCCGCGCAGCGGTTCCAGTGCTCACCGGTGACTGCGTCGAGCTGGGCGAGGCGCTACCGGGCCGGGCTGCCGCTGGCGGACCGGTCCCCGCGGCCGGGTGCCAGCACCGTCCTCGACATCACATCGGCGTACACCGCCTGAACCCCGACCGGTAGCGGTGTCCAGGGCATGCCGGCGAGCTCGTCACGGTGCTCCGACCGGAGCCGCAGATCGCGGACGTGGGCACGGCTCGGCGGGACCGCCGCTTGGTGGATCCCGATGTGGCGATGCCCGACAGCCCTGACCCGCGCCGCGAGCTCCGCCACTGTGACGGCTGAGCCAGAGGCAACGACCCGCACTCGTGTCGCAGTGTCCCGCGCTGTCCGCGCCGCGCATACAAAGCGACGGAGAGCCTCTGCGGCGTCGTCGACGTAGATGTAGTCGCGCAGGGTGTCCATCGGGACGAAGATCTTCACAGGTTGTCGGCGCGCCGCCTGCAGGCACATGATCGAGACCAGCCCCTGCCCCTTCGTCATGTCCTGGCCTGGCCCATAAAGCGTCGAGATGCGCCCGATGACGTGCGACAGCCGCCCAGTCAGAGCCTCGGACACCTCAAGTTCCTGGGCATGCTTGGCCATGGCGTAGGAACTCGTCGGGGCGGGCCGCGTCGACTCGGTGAAGGGCGGCCGGATGGCGCCGCCGTACACGGCGGCTGAGGACGCGTAGCTGAAGGCGCCGAATGGAGGGAGGTCCCGTGCTGCGAGACCGTGCACGAATCCGGCGAGGACGGCCGTCTCACGTTCGAAGGTCGCAGCGGCAGAGCCGATCACGCCCGCTCCCGCCGCCCAGTGGATGGTCCATGCTGCGCCCGATGGCACGGAGTCGAGGAAGGTGTCGAGTCCGCGGGCGAGAGTGGACAGGGCCGGTCGCGGATCCGCCCAGGGCACCCGCGGGCCAGGGATGATCACGTCCCTGGCATGCCGGCGTCCCAGCGCGGACCCCAGAAGGCCAGAGCGCCCGAGGATCCAGATGTGCGGCGTCACGCCGGAGGGTTCTGGCGGGGTCCGAACCGGCGGGCAGGGTCGTCGAGCGCGACGTAGTTGGGGCGGCCCATTGACATGGTCGCGGCGAGGCCGACGTACTCGGCGATGACACCGAGAGCCACCAGGATGAGCCCCCCGATGACGAGTGTGGCGACAATGCTCGACGTCCAGCCGGGTACCTCGGTCCCGCCGTTCAGCCGGCCGATGACGAGCCACACCGCAGCGATGAGCCCCGCCGCCGCGCACAGGAGCCCGAAGCCCGAGACGATCCTCAATGGGCGGTTCCCCGAGGACAGGACCAGCCGCCAGAAGTGCGACAGCAGGGCCCTGAACCGGTAGCTGGTCGCGGCACGGCCCTCGGCACGCATCGGCACTGGCACCGAGGCGACATCCGATACGACCCAGCTGAGCGCGACGTCGAGGTAGACCCCAGGCCCGGAGTATGCGGCGACCGCGCGGCCAGCGTCCCCGGCCAGGAGTCTGAACGAGTGAAAGGTCGTGACGGATCCGCCGGTGAGGGTTCTGAGGGCCACTGTCTTCGTGAACCGGGACGCCGTGTTCCGCAGCCACCCGTGCGGCGGTGGCGTTGCGGACGCTCCGTAGACCAGGGTCGCCCGTTGATCGTAGGCGGCGTCGAGCAGGATTCCGATGTGATTAGGGTCGTGCTGGCCGTCCTCGTCCATCGTCACGATCCAGTCGCCACCGGTGGCGGCCATCCCGGCCACTGTCGCGGCGTGTTGACCGAAGTTCCGCGACAGCCACACGACCTTGACCCAGTCGGACTCCTCGGACATGGCGCGAAGGACCACGTCCGAGTCGTCCGGCCCGTGGTCCCAGACGAGGACGAGCTCCGCCACGCGAAATGGCCGCCCTGCTGGCGTGGTGGCGTCGTTGCGGAACTGCGCGAGCTCGTCGGCGACGCCGCGAATCGTCTTGGCGCCGCGGTAGACGGGAACGACGACGCTGACCGCGACCGGCTCGAGCGGATCTGCCGACAGAGCCTCGGGCATCGCGGTGGCCTCTCCTCCTAGCGGACGTTGGCGATCCTCTCACGTTGCGCGCGTGTGTGGAGGAAGCCTGACGGGGCGAAGAGTCCGAAGAGCGGACCGGCGGAGGCCGCAGTCACGATACATCGCTCTCGCTTGTCGCGGCCCCCGCACCCCCGGCTCCCAGCAGGCGCGCAGCCGATCCGATGACGACGTGGAGGGCAGCCCCAAAGGTGTAGGGAATCGAGGGAACGGCATCCCCCAGCGCCGCTCGCAGTGGCCGCGAGCGGCGTCAACGGCCGCAGATCACGGGGCCCGCGGACCCATCGAGGGTGCCCGACACAGCCGAGGCCAGTCCCACGGCTGGAGGACCGTCCGGTATTCTCGCCGCAAGCCGGGGCAGCGAGGCCCCGAACCCGCCGTTTCATGCACGCGAGGAGCACGCCATAGTCGGGGCCACCGAGACCACGTCCACAGATGTGCCCCGCACCCAACCGTCGACGACGGTGGTGAGGCGATGGCGATCGGTACAGGCGTCTCTTGGCCACAGAAAGCTTGAGATCCTCGCGGTGGCCGTCCTGCTTGTCGCGGTCCAGGTCGCAGCCTTCGCAGACTTCTACCGTGGCACGGCGTCTCCGGGTTGGGACTTCCTCGCCGCCTACAACACCGTCGCCTTCGCCTGGTGGCGCGACGGCGGGCTGCTCGACCCACCGCAGTGGTCCCCGTACATCCGGGGCGGCTACCCCGTCGCGGCCCAGGTCCAGAACAGCGGGTGGTACCTCCCGACCGGGATCATGGCCTGGCTCACGCCGTTCGACATCCGGGCGGCCGCAACTCTCCAGGCCCTGCACGTCGCGTTCGGTGGCCTTGGGGTCTACGTGCTCGCGCGTCGCGGCGGCTTCGGGCAGGCGGCGTCGGCGGTCGGCCTGGTCGCCTTCTCGTTCGTCACCGGCTTCTTCACCGAGGCGCCGTACGTCGACATCGTGCGGGGCTTCGCGCTGGCGCCCTGGATCCTGCTGTGCCTCTCCCCACTCTGGCCGTGGCGACGGCGGTGGGCCGTACCACTCGCCGCTCTCCTCCTCTGGCAGGCGGCCGTCGGGGTCTACCCGGGCGTGCTCGTCGCGATCGGCTACGTGGGTGCCGTCTGGGCGCTCGGCTGGCAGCTGGCTCTCCGCCCGCGGCTGCGGGACTTCCTGCTGCGGCTGGGCTTCTCCGGCGCCATCGCCTTGGCGCTGACACTCGGCAAGCTGCTGCCCCAGCTTGTCCTGCGTAGCATCGCCCGGGGAACACTGGAGGACCTGACCGTGCTCAGCCCGGTCACGTTCGCGACCCTCGTCCTCCCGGGGTACCCGGAGATGCCCGGGGTCGGCTCCCTGAACCTCCTGTTCGTCCCCGCCGCCGCAGTGGTGCTCGCGACGCTCGCCCAGTTCCGGCGTCCGATCATGCGCGTGTCGCTCGCAGCGGCCGGAGCCGCGCTCCTCCTCGCCCTGCCCATCCCCGCCCTGCACGCGGTCACCGCGCACCTCCCCGGCATCGCCTCCAGCCGGTTCCGCCTCAACGACTACTACCCGATCCTCGCCCTGCTGTGCGTCGTTTCGGCTATAGCTGGCGTGGAACGGCTCCATGCCGGCCTCGCCGGGCGCTCCGACCTGCCGCGGACGGTCCCCCGCGCGCTCCTCGCCTGCGGCCCGCTGGCCCTCGCGGTTGCTGCCCTGGTCGCCGGCCCGTTCCGGCTCGGAGACTGGGTCCCCACGTTCACCGTGCTGGCGGTCACCACCATCGTGGTGCTCGCGGCGCTCGCCCTACCCCGCAGCGTCGCCGCACGACCCGTGGGGCGCGCAGGCGTCGCGGGCCTGCTGATCGTCTTGGCCGCCGCCTCCGGACTCGCCCACGCGGACACTGCCCGCAACCTCTGGCACGTGGACACCGTGGCCGTACAACAGGCGCAGTGGGGCGAGACCTCGACCGAGCTCATCCGGTATCGGACCGACGACGACATGGTTCGTCGCCCGGCACGGATCCCGCTCCAGGAGCCCGTCAGCCAGGAGGATCTCATCACCTCCGACTACCTCTCGGCCTACTACACGGGCGCGGACTCGGTCGGGGGCTTCCTCCCGGTGAACAACTCGGCCTCGTACTTGACGATCGGCTCGGCGCTCCTCGACCCGATCCGCACCGAAAGGGCACAGGCATTCTGGGAGGCGGCCGGAGCACTCGTCCCCGACGACGCCGGCGAGATCCCGCCCGCCGACGACGCCGAGGAGTGCCTCGAGAGCGGCGCATGCGGCGCGCTCACCGTCGAGCCCGTGTCCTACTCGGCGGGCCACCTCGTATACGACCTCACCGCGCGGAACGCGACGAGCGTGCACGCCAACGAGGCTTACTACGAGGGCTGGCAGGTCGCTCTCACCGGACCGAGTGGTCGATCGACGGCGGTCGTGCCACGGATGGGCACCACCGGCGAGGTTGTCTTCGATGTGCCCGCCGGATCGTGGCGCGTCTCCCTCGTCTACGAGACCCCACTTGGCGGCGAGGCACGCGCCCTCTTCTACCTCGGGCTCGTCGGCCTGATCGGCCCCCTCCTGCCGCACCTTGTTCGGCAGTACCGAAGACGTTGGCGAGAGGTCGCACCGGGTGCGATCCCGATGTCAGCCGAGGAGCTCGACGGTGACGCCTGAGCGGCGGCCGCGGTCGGTGCATTCCTCCGCCTGGCGCTTCCTCATCGCCGGCGGCCTGAACACCCTCGTCACCGGCATCCTGCTGTCACTCCTCGCGACGGTCATCGACCCTCGCCTTGCCTACACGCTCGTCTACGCCTTCGGCATCGCGATGTCGCTGACGCTCGCCGGAGGCTTCGTCTTCGGTGTCCGAATGACCCGCCGACTGGCGGCGCGGTACGTGGCGATGTACGTCGTCGTCTACCTCATCGGCCTGGCCGTCATCTGGGCTGCGGTGCGCGCCGGGGCACCCGAAGAGTGGAGCGGCGCTGTCGGGCTCGTCACGGCCCCACTGACCTTCCTCGGCGGGCGCCTTGTCATGACCGGTGGCCTCCGCGCCGCAGCAGAGACCGAGAGGACTCCATGAGCCTGTTCCTCCACCCCCAGGGCATCTGCGAGTCGGAGTACGTCGGCTAGGGAACGCGCGCGTGAGCGTTCGCCGACGTCCTTCTCGGCGCGGGTCATCGGCCGCGACCGCAACATCTGCGACCACGTGTTCGTCGAGAACGACGACCGCGTGACGGTCAAGAACGGCGTGCAGGTGTGGGACGGGGTGGAGCTCGGCGACGACGTGTTCGTCGGCCCGAACGTCACCTTCACCAACGACCCGTTCCCGCGCAGCAAGCAGTACCCCGAGCACTTCGCCCGGACCGTCGTCGCACCCGGGGCATCGCTCGGTGGGGGCAGCGTGATCCTGCCCGGCGTACGCATCGGCCGCGGAGCCATGGTGGGGGCCGGGGCTGTCGTCACCAAGGACGTCCCCGCCAACGCCATCGTCGTCGGCAACCCGGCGCGGATCCGTGGCTACGTGCACGAGCCCGCGAGCACCTCTGACGTCACAGAGGTGCCGAACGTCCGGCCACGCCCGCTCGTGGGCGGCGCCGAGCTGATCCAGATCACGGTGGCCCAGGACCTGCGTGGCTCGCTCGCGGCCGTCGAGCTCGGCCGGGACCTGCCCTTCACGCCGGCCCGGTTCTTCGCCGTCTTCGGCGTTCCCTCGAAGGACGTGCGCGGTGAACACGCCCATCGCGCCTGCGCCCAGGTCCTCATCGCGCTGCGGGGCTCCGTCCGCTGCATCGTCGATGACGGGGTGCGCCGCGACGAGGTGCTCCTCGACTCCCCCGGCATCGGCCTCTACATGCCGCCGATGACGTGGGGCACCCAGTTCGACTACTCCCCCGACGCCGTGCTCGGGGTGTTCGCCTCGCTGGCCTACGACTCGGCCGACTACATCCGGGACTACGACGAGTTCCTTGCTGAGGCCTCAATCACGTAGCCCCCCATTGGATTGCGGTGTGATGGCAGGCCGGAGGAGGACTGCGCGCCGGCGCGCGCACGGCAGACTCGGGTCCGTGGGAGACACAGTCATTCAGCTTCCGGTGCCGGCGCTGGAGCCGCTGGTGCGTGCCAACCTCTCCCAGGACGAGCCGTGGCTGGTGCCGGCCGACTCCGCGACGATCTGCTCCCACATCACACTCCTGGGACCGTTCTTACCGGAGGAGGACGTCGATGACCGTCTCCCGGCCGACCTGGCCGGCTTCTTCGCAGCCGAGCGGCCCTTCATGGCGCGGCTTGCCAGCGCGCCAGGCCCTACGGGTCAGGGTGAGTATCCGAGCATCGCGAGGTAGAGGACGTTCACGACCTCATGGCTGACCACCTACTGCTCCTCCCCGGACCCGACGAACCCTCGACACCGGAGGGTATTCCAGCCGTCGCCGGCGCCGACGCCGTGGCCGTGCACCCGGTGGCACGTCCTTCCCCGGTCGGCCCCCCGCCCCGCCGGTAGGCTCGGAGCCGCCGTGCTGGCAGCCGTCACCCGCTCCAGGTCAGGGGTCCCGTGCAGATCGCCCTCGTAAGCGCGCAGCGCGACGTCACCCGCGCCCGCCTCACGGTGCGGCATGCGCAGACGGCGGTCCCTGGCGCGACGGTGCACGTCGTCGACGTGGACGGCACCTACCGACCGGTTTCCGGCGAGACCGTCCACCCCGTCGAGTCGCTCGGCATACCGACGACGGAGCTGCACCGTCGCGCCGTCGTGCACGGACCGGACGGCCTCGCCGGATCCCTCCTCCCCCTCCTGATGCCGCGGATCGCCGTGCCGGCCCGTGACGTCGTCGTGCTCCTGTGCCCCGGCGTCCTGCTTCTGCGGCCGCCTGCGGTACCGGACGGCCCGCGCCTCGCCCTGGTGTCCCGCGCGGCGGGCGCGCTGCCCC
>Ga0209429_10001679_pt1 | contig 13440 bp, 13 predicted proteins | sample BarGraNGADG00212_3_FD_184493 | JGI IMG/M metagenome (GOLD analysis project Ga0209429, IMG submission 184493) | Arctic peat soil microbial communities from Barrow, Alaska - Barrow Graham LP Ref core NGADG0004-212 (SPAdes) (version 2) | ecosystem: Environmental > Terrestrial > Soil > Wetlands >... | reverse complement strand
ATTCGCGTTAAAAGAATTCTTGATGTACGTGATTTTTCTGATAGTCCGTTTGCGCCGCTCTTTACAAAGAATGCTGACGATGTTTTTGATGATAAAGAGATTTCTGTAGTTGCAGAGACAATCGGGGGTTCATCTATTGCATATGAATTTACAAAGCGCGCCCTGTCGGCAGGCAAATCAGTAGTTACATCCAACAAAGAACTTGTATCAAAACATGGTGTTGAACTGATGCAGCTTGCAAGTGCGAATCACTGCATATATCTGTTTGAGGCATCCGTCGGCGGCGGTATTCCGATCATTCGTCCTTTGCACCGCTGTCTTGCAGCCAACCGTATATCAAAGGTCGCAGGTATTATTAACGGAACAACAAATTATATCCTTACGCAGATGACGGAGAGCGGTGCGGATTTTAACTCGGCTCTTTCTGAGGCACAGGCAAAAGGTTATGCGGAAAAAGACCCGAGTTCTGATATTGAAGGGGTAGATGCAAGCCGTAAAATCTCGATTCTGGCAAGCATCGTTCTTAACGGCGCATATGTTGACTCCACATTGATATATGCAGAGGGCATTGCTCAGGTTTCACAGGAAGATATATCCTATGCACGCTATCTGAAAAGCAAAGTAAAACTGCTTGCGATTTTTCTTCATCCGGAAGGAAAAGACAACAGTGCAATTGTAGCGCCGCATATTGTATCTTGTGATGAACCTCTCGCTGTGGCCAGCGGTGTATTTAATTCAATACTGGTTAAAGGAAATGCAATCGGTGACGTAATGTTTTACGGGCAGGGAGCAGGCAAGCTTGCGACGGCTTCCGCAGTAGTCGGGGATATTCTCGATGCAGCCCTCCATCATGATCGGTCTGCCCATATAACAACATGGTTTTATTCAGATAAGCCAGTACTTGGGGCACACGGCAAATCACTTGTGAAAGCTCTGATCCGGGTCACTGCAGACACAAAAGATTCTGCTATATGCGCAGCTTTTCCCGGCATCCTTTTTGATCGTATTGACGGAGTTGTCGAAAATGAAGCGGCATACCTTGTGGGAACCGACGGTTTGCTCACAGAAGAGAAACTTGAAGAAACAATTAAAATAATACCGGGATATATCAGCCGAATACGCATCTATTAGGACACGGGTGTGTGTTTCTCACCCATTCCTATATCTGATTCTGGCAGTACTCCAAATATCGTGTCAGGAGTTCGGTCTGCTGGGCTGACATGATTATCTGAAGTCTTGACAATTCTTTGAGATTTCTTGCATCGATGGCCATTCGAATTTCGGTGAATACTGATACATAATCCTGCGTATCTTTTGCCAGGTGATTCCTGATCCGGTTGATTTCTTTCCACATTGCTTCATCATATTGATTCTGGGGGTTGTGGTATGCTACCAGATCCCTGATAGCAGAAAGATTCTCCGGGATAATACGCTCTGCCAGCTCTTTTTCCCATATGTCAAGCATGGCACGCGCATAAGATGCAATAAGTGCATCGGTAAATACATCCCCTGCACAGAGGACGGTCATAAGGCTGTCATAATGTAAAAGTGTCCTCAGCGACTCATAAACGGTCGCCGGCGGCCTGCCAAACAATCGGTCCCTTTCTTTGGCGGAGTAGGCGGTGAAAATATCGTCCTCGGAACGATATATCCGGTCCTTCTGAAGATAATCCGCAGCATCGCCGTATCCTTTGCAGAATTCTTTCTCAAGTTCCTTTTCGGTTCTGCCGGAATGAACGGCATATTCTATGCCGTCGAGCATGCACTGAAAGACAGCACCAAGACATAAATATGTATTGGTATGCGGGTTTGGTGATCGTACTTCAAAACGAGTGCGTATCGGATCATCAAAATTTCTGATTAATCCCAGAAGGACTGTCCTGTTGCGGGATGGGTTGTCGAGATCCTTTCCCAGGGATGCGACGATATGGGTCGGTGCTTCAAAGCCGGGCTGCAGCCTGCGAAAACTGTCATTGCTGACGGAAATGAAGGGACTTATAATCGAATAATGCTTCATGAAGCCCAACAATGCTCCCCAGCCGATGATTCCCATATAATCAGTTTTGCTGTCTTTGGGGGTAAGCAGATTGACTTTGCTGCCGTCTTTTAAGTATGCAATGGCATTCATATGTGTGTGTTCACCGCTTCCGATGACTCCGGGCAGAGGTTTGGCTGAAAAACTCACCTCAAGACCATTCATCCGGAATACTTCTTTGATGAAAATGCGTGCAAATATTTCATAATCGGCAGCCTGCAGTGCAGGTGCAACCTGCCAGTCTACTTCAAGCTGCTCCATGATATGCTGCAGAACACCCTTGCCGGAAAGGTGCGCTTTGACCCCGCCGACTTCCTTGTGTGCCATTTCAGGTGAAAAACCATACAGATCCATCAGAACCATGACTTCTTCAAGCGCAGTACGCACGACACCTTTGGTTCTTTTCCAATACTGTTCCTTCAGGTTTTCAGAAATTGTGAGCCTTTCGGCACTTATTCTCTCATCAGGGGAGCTTACCCAGAATTCCAGCTCTGTAGCAGCCAGAAGATCAATATGGTCAATATTATCAACTGTACATCCGAAATTACTGCATAGTGAAGGGAATTCAGTGAAAATGCGTAAAATTTCTTCCATAAAACGATCAACGGAACGCTTCAGAATGGAACGCGAACAGACCTGGTTGCCGCCATGAATCAGAAAGGAAGGGATTCGCAGGGTTCCGACAGGCTTCTGTAGAGCAAAATCTATATTTTCATAATTATAGTCAACAAACCAGAAAACACTTCTGTCCGGTTCGAAATCAACTCGTCCGTCATTTAGTGTTGCTATGCCTGGGAGTACAACGGAAGATCCGTCTGTCTGTACCATACATCCATCGAGATATGCCTCGATGTTTTCGAAAAAAAGCGACATTGGGATTTTTTCGTCGGTATCATTTCCGGCAAGATCAATGCCGACGAAGGAAACAAACCGGATTTCAGGATGAATGCCCAGAACCCGGATAAGCTCCTCGGCTGAATGTGTTTCCACAGGCAGGGAATAAAGAAGATCCGGATATATTTTGAATTGCGACATAATTTATCTGCCTTTCTTGAGCGGAAATATTACAATTCAATTATACCATTTGCCGTCTTGATTTCGGGGTTATATAATAAAGAGAATTCTACTTGATATTTCTGATTAATCAGTCGACTTTGGGGAGGTTCCCATGAAATTAAATGATTGTGCCAAATTACTGAACGCCCAAATCATTGTTCCTATTGAGAATATGGATATCGATATTCGTGTTGCCTGCGGTTCCGATCTGATGAGTGATGTGATGGCATTTTCCTGTGAATCCAATCAGATGATGCTTACAGGACTTGTGAATCCGCAGACCGTGCGGACAGCAGAAATGATGGATGTTAATGTTGTGCTGTTTGTACGCGGAAAAATACCGGATCAGGTTATGTGTGATCTGGCAGCAGAAAAGGGAATAGCTCTTCTTTCGACACCTTTTCCCATGTTCACAAGCTGTGGGATTCTTCACGAAGCAGGTGTTCGCGGGAAGGGGGAGAAGTCATAGAACCGCTGATTCGCGAATATCCGATACAGGATAATGACTTCACACATGCCGGAGAAGCATCCAGCAATATGAAGAAAGCACTGACGCGCCTCGGCGTAAGGCCTGAATCAATCAAACGCGCTGCGATCGCGATGTACGAAGCGGAAATTAATGCTGTCATTCATGCGCACGGCGGATTGGCAGTGGTTTATATTTACCCTGATTCCGTCAAAATTGAGATTGTTGACAATGGTCCGGGAATACCGGATGTTGAACAGGCGATGAAGGAAGGCTATTCCACAGCACCTGATACTGCAAGGGAAATGGGATTCGGAGCGGGAATGGGTCTGTCCAACATGAAAAAGCATGCCGACAGTCTGGAAATAGATACTAAAGTCGGGGTTGGAACAAAAGTAACACTTAACATCAAATTCTGATGGATGGGGATATCAGACGTGGGAAAGCTTCATAGCGTAACATTGAATCATGATTTGTGTGTCGGATGCACCAACTGCATTAAGGGTTGCCCTACCGAGGCAATTCGCGTCCGTGACGGAAAAGCCGTCATAGATGATGCGCGCTGCATAGACTGCGGGGAGTGCATACGTATCTGCCCGCATCATGCCAAAAAGGCGGTTACCGATCCGTTCCCGGATTTGACTGCTCCTCATAAGGACCATCCTGCTGTTGCGCTCCTGCCGCCATCCCTGTACGCCCAGTTCGGGCCGCCGGCCACTCGCGCCATGATTATCCGCGCGATGTACACACTCGGTTTCGATTATGTGTATGAAGTTGCTCTCGGGGCTGCTGCTTCGTCGGCACGTACTAAAGAGATTCTGAATGAGAAGAGGGCGTTCGCGAAAACACTGCCGCCTGAAGAAGCCAACAGTATATTCCCTCTGATTTCTTCCGCCTGCCCTGTTGTTGTACGGCTGATTCAGATGAAATACAAAGCACTTATTCCCCATCTGGTTCCGCTGGATGCTCCCATGGAAATAACAGCCCGTTTTGCCCGCGCAGATGTCTCTATAAAAACCGAACTCGATCCGGCAGATATACGCATCTATTTTTTATCACCGTGCCCGTCAAAGCGTTCCGCCACACTAAACCCGCTTGGGCATAAGAAATCGGAAGTTGATTTTGTTCTTGCTATTAATGAGGTGTATCCGCTCCTTCTGAACATGCTTGAAAAATCACTGTCTGTTTCTGCAGAGAACAATAAACTGCCTCCAGTGAACAGTCTCGCACAGGCTTCCGGCGTGCAGTGGGCAGCGGCAGGCGGGGAGGCAGCAACACTGGATACTGAAAAGTATATGGCGGTTGATGGAATTCATAATGTGATTTCTATTCTTGAAGAAATTGAAAATGAGCAGCTTCCCGATATAGAGTTTGTCGAACCTTCCTGCTGTTTCGGCGGATGTATCGGCGGACCGCTGGTTGTTGCAAATCCGTTTTCTGCCAGGGCGAGGATGAGGGGATTTGTCAGGGCAACACAAGTTGAGAAAAATGATAATCCTGAACTGTTTATGAAACCGGAAGCGATGGATCCGCATGTCTGGGATGTCCCGCTGTCGGAGAATAATGCAATGCGGCTGGATGAGAACATTGAAACGGCACTGGATAAATATGAGAAGATGGAACAGATCCTTGCCAGACTGCCCGGACTTGACTGCGGAGCCTGCGGTGCGCCGACGTGTGCTGCCCTGGCGGAAGATATTGTGCAGGGGAATGCCCTTGAAACGGATTGTATCATTTTGCTGAAGGAACATATACGCCGTGTGGCCAGGGAGATTAACATTCTGGATCTCTGATCAAATACTTGCTTTTCAAGGGAGGAATTATGCAGGCACCATATCTCATCTCAAATCTGATTTCGGATCTGAAACTGACAGTCCTGACAGACGTATATCAGGACCGGCCGGTATCGCACGGCTACTGCTGCGACATGCTGAGCTGGGCCATGTCCCGGCTTGGAGAAACATCCTGCTGGTTTACTATACTCAATAGTATAAATGTTGTTGCAGTCGCTTCACTGTCAGGCTGTGCCTGTATTGTACTTACAGAAAAAGTCGTTATGGATGATGAAGTCCTTACAAAAGCCGGAAAAGAAAATATATGTATATGTATGTCAGAGGAATCAACTTTTGAGGCGGCTGCACGCCTTGCGGACGCACTCAAAAACCACTGAAGGAAACGAGCATGAGAATCTCTTATGATCTTCACATTCATTCTGCTTTATCTCCTTGTGCCGAAAATGATATGACACCCGGGAACATCGTAGGTATGTCTTATCTCAACGGACTGGATCTGATAGCGATCACCGATCATCAGAGCTGTGCAAATGTAAGATCCGCGCTGGCAGCGGCAGAACTTCTGCGCACTGAAACCGGAACAGCTCCCGTGATACTTGCCGGTATGGAGATTGAATGCGCTGAGGGCTTTCATCTTCTGGCATATTTTCCTGATCCTGATACAGCAGATTCCTTTGAAGAATATCTTAAAGGTCACCGCTTAATCATTCCCAATCGCCCGGAAATATTCGGGATGCAGTACCTTTTTGATAAATATGATGAGATCTGCGGGACCGTGCCGGATCTGCTTCTTACAGCGGTTAACTTAAGTTCCAACCAGATCGAAAATTCTGTAATAGCCGCAGGCGGGTTTATGGTTCCTGCACATATTGACAGGAGCTCGTACAGCATGCTTGAGAGTTTGGGATGTATTCCTGAAGAATTCGAAGAAAACACTCTTGAACTATCCAAAAACTGCGATCCGATACGGTTTTTAGACAGACATCCTGAACTGAATTCATATTCATTCCTAATCAGTTCGGATGCCCATCGCCTCGGCGATATTTCTGATCCCGGAAGCATACTTGAATTACCTTACTTACATCAGGAGATATTTAATGCATCCGGTGTTGTTCAGGCGTTGCGGGAAAAGTCGTTCAAGTGATATAATGACCAGGTTAATAGAGACATCAGGATATTTCATCGCAATATGATCGGCAAATATGATTTTCGTCATGCGGGCGGTGGGACAGGAGCACATTGTGCGAGATTTATCCCTACATCTGCTGGATATCATTACCAATTCCATTTCTGCCGGTGCTTCCCATATGATGATTCGGATCAATGCGGATCATCGGAAAGATCTGCTTACTATCCGGATAGAAGATGACGGCAAAGGGATGTCACCTGAGTTTCTTAAGAGAGTCACCAATCCGTTTTCGACTACCAGAACCACCAGGAAGGTCGGACTTGGACTGTCTCTTTTTAAGGAAGCCTGTGAAATTACCGGCGGTGACCTCCTGATAGAATCAACACTGGGTGTTGGGACGATAGTAACAGCAGTATTCGGGATTTCTTCTATTGACCGAATCCCGTTGGGTAATACGGGGGAGACTCTGTCCGGACTGATCAGTTCTTTTCCTGACCGTGAATTTGCAGTCGTTTTTTCCAATGATCAGGGCGAAGAATCGGGACTTGATACAGTTGACTTAAGAGAGCGGCTTGGGGATGTACCCTTGTCTGAACCGGATGTCTACGTTTTTGTACGTGACTATATTCAGGAGCAGCAACAAATTATTCTGGGAGGTATCTAACATGAAATCATTATCAGAGCTGGATCAGATCAAGAAAAAAGCACAATTGGATATGTCGGCTAGAAACCGGTCCGGCAAAAGAATTGTCGTGGGAATGGCGACCTGCGGAATTGCAGCCGGAGCAAGACCCGTCATGTCTACTTTGGTCGAAGAGCTCCGTACGAGAAAAATTGCTGATGTTTCCGTTACTATGACAGGCTGTCTGGGCCTTTGCAGGCTGGAGCCGATTGTTGAAGTGATTGATGCTGACGGAGTAAAAGTGACTTATGTAAAGATGGACGCCAATAAAGCAAAGCGGATCATCGCTGAACATATTATTAACGGCCAGGTATGTACGGATCTCACTATCTCCTCGGAAGAAGCCCAGTAAGTATGCTTTTTGCAGGAATAATGATTGATTCATTAATGATTGACCGGCTTAAGAAGAAATGGGCGGCCCGCTGTCTGTTTCTTCTTGTTTTTGCTATATCCGTATGCTCAAATCTCTGGCCTGCCGGTGATTCCGATTTATCAAAATTGTCAGCATGGCTGGTGAAATACAACAAAGATCCGGCTTCTTTTTTATCAGCCGATACGATTGTTCTGCCGGTCATTACAATTAGTAATCTGGTATATTTTGCGTTTACACTTGCTGTCATGATTGTTTATGTTTTTATTGCTTTTCTTTATTCCCGGATTTATGTCGGTGAAAAGAGCGAGCAGAGTCTGGGCACCAGTATTTTGTCATATTTCAGGCGTCTGCCGGTGCTGATTGTATTTTTCATGATTATTGCAGTACCTGCATTATTTTTATCAGGTATTAATCCCGTTGTTTTAATCTGCTGTATACCTGCCCTGATCTTTTCCCCAATTCTGATTATGATCGAGAAGAAGAACCCGATTGATGCCATAGCCGATAGTTACAAGTACACAAAGGGCGCAAAGCTGGCGATTTTCTGGAATCTTCTGACCCTGTACTTTATGTATCAGGCTGCGATGATGCTGCTTTTGAGTTTCATGCCTACCGATTCAAGTGCAGGCACACTACCCGGCAGTTTTTTTACTGCATACTTTATCCTTGCAGCAGGAAGACTGAGCGGAGTATTCTATGACCGTCTGCGGATACATCCGTTACCGCCGGCTTCCGGACCGGTGACCTGATGACTCCTTCTTTCGTTCGAAAATACAGGGCGGATAAACTTTGCGAAATTGATTGAATTTTGAAGAATTTACTAAGAATTGCGTGTTCATTAATCAAAAAATAGTTGTATTTTAAGGGAAAGACCTCTATTATTAGTCTGTTCAAGCATGACATAAAATAATTAACTGGAGGATTTTAACATGGAAGAAAAAAGTGAAGCAATAAGAAAACATATTGAATGGCAGGGGAAGATAGAAGTTATCGCCCGTGCACCCGTTGGCACTAAAAAGGAACTGGCTATCGCTTATACCCCCGGCGTTGCTGAGCCTTGCCTCGAGATTTCTGAGAATGTTGACCTTTCATATTTATATACACGCCGTCATAATCTTGTAGCGGTTGTTACCGATGGTACTGCTGTTCTTGGACTCGGCGATATTGGTCCGGAAGCCGGAATGCCTGTTATGGAAGGAAAGTGTGCACTTTTCAAGGCCTTCGGAGACGTTGATGCTTTTCCTCTTTGCATCCGTTCCAAAAATGTAGATGATATCGTTAATACTGTTGCTCTTTTAGCCGGTTCTTTCGGCGGAGTCAACCTTGAGGATATATCTGCTCCCCGCTGCTTCGAGATTGAGAAGCGCCTTAAGGCGATCTGCGATATTCCGATATTCCATGATGATCAGCACGGTACGGCAGTTGTTACTCTCGCCGGTATGATCAATGCTCTTCGTATTGTTGACAAGAAGCTTACTGATGTCTCTGTTGTTGTCAACGGAGCCGGTGCCGCTGCTACTGCAATTACTAAGCTGTTAATCTCCTGCGGACTTTCTGATGTTGTTCTCTGCGACAGAACAGGCGCAATCTGGGCAGGCCGTGAGAACATGAATGAAGCCAAAGAAGAAATTGCATCCATGACGAATAAAAAGATGAAGAAGGGCAAGCTTGCTGACATTATTGTCGGTGCCGACGTATTTATCGGCGTTTCTGCTCCCGGAGTTCTTACCGAAGAAATGGTTAAGACAATGGCCAAGGATCCGATCGTATTTGCCTGTGCCAACCCGGTTCCCGAGATTCTTCCTGAAATCGCCCATAGAGCCGGTGTTAAAGTTATGGCTACCGGCCGTTCCGATTACCCCAACCAGGTCAACAATGTTCTTGCATTCCCGGGTATTTTCCGCGGCGCCCTTGATGTACGTGCAAGCGATATCAATGACGAAATGAAGCTTGCAGCGGCTTATGCCATTGCAGACCTTGTCAGTGCCGAAGAACTGAATCCTGAGTTTGTTATTCCTGATGCATTCGATCCCCGTGTAGGTAAGGCTGTTGCTGCTGCTGTAAGTGCGGCTGCAAGAAAGAGCGGCGTAGCACGCATCTGATGAAGCCGGTCCTTTCGATTAACAAACAGATAGGAGTATGACTTATTCAAACCAAAATGGACATAAAGAGAAATGACAGGAAAGCAGAACCAATTGTTTTATCTGATCTTCATGTCCACACGGAATACTCGGATGGTTCCAACACGCCGGAAGAGATTATTGAAATGGCTCGTACTCTGGGCATCCGCGACCTTGCGCTGACAGATCATGATACGACGCATTGGCTTACGCAGCACGGAATGGATGCCTTTTCCAGGGCAGAAGCGATGGGAATTTCTCTGATAAGAGGAGTTGAAATTTCTGCACGTGACTATGATACAGGTAAAAAGGCTCACATTCTCGGCTATTGGCCGGGGTGTGAGCCTTTTGAGCCCGTACATCTTTTGCCTTTCTGCGAAATCATGCAGCAAAGAAGAACAGATGTCAGTATTCGTCAGATTGCTGTCCTGCAAAACCTTGGGATCCCTATTACTCTGGAAGAAGTTAAAGGTAACTGCAAAGCAGATCAGGTGTTTAAACATCATATTTTGAAAACATTATTTGAAAAGGGACTCATTCCAGATGTTATGGGTGATTTTTACAGACAGCATTTCCGCATGGGCTGTGATTGTTTCTTTGAGATTGAATATGTTCCCGCCCGCGATGTTGTGGCAGCTATTCGCGCAGATCACGGATATCCTGTACTTGCTCACCCCGGACAACAGAAGAACTATGAAGCGATTCCGGCTTTAACTGATGCCGGTCTTCTTGGGATCGAATATCTCCATCCCGTACACACGGATGCGGACAGGCTTCTGATTGCTTCAATATCCCGGAAATACGGTCTTTTCAGGACAGCTGGAAGCGATTTTCACGGAGCCTATCATAAGAGCCGGGCCCTGGGCTCATACAGTCTTTCCAAAGACGACAGAGAAGAACTGGTCAAAGCAGGACTACTGCAATAAATCAGATAATTCAGAAAATCCTTACGGGATCTGCATTATTTGCAGATTGTATAAGGAGGTAATATGGATAATTCTGAAAAATCGCATAATCCTTTCCGTCGTGCCATCCTGGACACGATTTACGACCGCAGTTATTGGTCAGTGCTTCTGACAATCGGACTCCCGGTTGCCCTTCAGAATCTATTCAGCTCAGGTCTGAATCTTGTTGACAGTGTCATGGTCGGTCGTCTTGGCGATACGTCTCTGGCGGCTGTCGGTATTGCCAATACAGTATTTTTCCTGATGGTAGTTTTCATGTTCGGGATCGGTTCCGGCATTGCAATTTTCATTGCCCAGTACTGGGGAAGAAAAGATTATGCAGGCGTCAGGATGACCATGGCCATAGGAGTTGCAGCCGGATTTATTGTTTCTTTGATTTTTATGATTATCACTTTACTTCTTCCGACACAAATCATGAGAATCTTTACTGCTGATACCGAAGTAATCCGTCTCGGGTCAGATTATTTACGGATTATTGCCTTCAGTTATCCTCTTGCGGCAATATCCAATGTCTTTTACAGCGGGCTTCGCAGTGTGAAAAAAGCAGCGCTTCCCTTATGGGTTTCTGCTGTTTCCATAATTACAAATACTATCCTTAATGCTTTGTTGATTTATGGACTGGCAGGCTTTCCCAAACTCGGTGTGGAGGGGTCGGCCATTGCAACTGTAATTGCACGGTCATTGGAGCTTCTGCTGATCGTGAGCATGGTATATCTGCGAAAATTCCCGATAGCTATACATCTGAGTGATTTTACAGCAGTCAGGATTCCGTTTTTCAAAGAAATTATTCGGGTCACTGCACCGGTTATGATGAATGAAGGTCTCTGGTCTCTCGGAATATCAACATATACTGTGCTTTTTGCAAAAATGGGAACCGTATATGTAGCTTCATACAACATTCTTCAGACGATAGATCGTCTTGCATTTGCGCTCACAATGGGCATGGCTTCTGCAACGGCGGCCCTGGTCGGCCACAAAATCGGTGAGGGAAAAACGAAGCATGCGTACCTTTATGCGGCAAGGACAAATATATTGGGGACACTTCTCGGTGCTTTTATAGGCGCTATTCTTTTCATTAAGAGCAATGATATTGTAAATCTCTTTAATGTATCCTGGCAGGTAAAAGAGAATGCGGTGATTTTGATACGGCTGTTTTCGATTCTCCTGCCATTAAAGACTTTCAATCTGGAAAATCTTCTTGGTGCACTGCGATCAGGGGGTGACACGCGGTTTGCATTTCTTGCGGAAATCGTTCCTTTGTGGTTCTTTGCAATACCGGCAGCATTTTTAGGCGGCTGGAAATTTGCCTGGGCGATACCGGTAGTATATTTACTTACAGCATCTGACGAAATATTTAAAGCTATAGTGGGTCTTAAGAGGTTTGTATCCCAGAAATGGATTAATGAGATGAAGTCGAGTGACGAGATGTAAATCAAAGGTAAGCTGCATATTGCATGCATAATCCGGCTTTTCTGCTGCGGTACCGGTAACAGAAGGGGAGATTGTCCAGCATTTTATTGAACTGTTTTGATCATATGTGATACAATAATCGGAAATTGTATAAAATAAATAAATTTATCAATGGAGGTAAGTTATGCTTGATCGTTATGAACTTCTTCGTCTGATTGAACACAATGCGAGATTAACACAGCCAGAGTTAGCTGTTATGTTAGGGACAACAGAGGAAGCAATTGCTGCCGAGCTTGAAACTCTCCATAATGAAGATATAATTCTTGGATATACTACTGTAGTAAACTGGGAAAAGACGAAGCGCGAATCCGTTACCGCACTGATTGAAGTCAGACTTATGCCTCAGCGCGGCCAGGGATTTGATAAAATTGCCCAGCATTTATACCGATATCCTCAGGTTACTTCCTGCTACCTGATGTCGGGCGGATTTGATCTGATGCTTATCATTGAGGATTCCACACTCCGTGAGGTTGCCTCTTTTATTTCCAACAAGGTTGCTCCCATCGAGGGAGTTGTATCTACTGCCACACATTTTATTTTAAAGAAATACAAGAGTAACGGCATTGTTTTTGATAACAGACCGGTTGACAAACGCGAGGCGGTTATCCTCTGAATATGCACCTGTTCCATATGAATTGCTTATTAGGTGATAAGAGAGGATATACAAATGCTTATAAATCCAAATGACTATTTATCCGATCAGGTGAAAGCTATTCCCCCGTCAGCCATCCGTCGTTTTTTTGACCTCGCAAATGAGATGAAAGGTGAAGTAATATCGCTTTCTATCGGGGAACCGGATTTTGTTACGCCCTGGAGCATCCGGGAAGCCGGTATTTATTCCCTCGAGCAGGGAGACACACATTATTCTCCCAATCAGGGATATATGGAACTCAGAGAGGCAATCAACGAATATCTGACCCGGCGGTTTCATCTTTCATATGATCCCGGCACGGAAATACTTGTTACCGTCGGCGGAAGTGAAGCCATCGACCTGACAGTCCGTTCACTTGTCAATCCGGGCGATGAAGTGATTATTGTGGAGCCGTGCTTTGTTGCCTATAAAGCAGCCGTCGTTCTTGCACGCGGCATACCCGTTGTCATTTCCACTACGGAAGAAAACGCTTTCAAACTGAAAGCCGAGGATCTGGAGGCAGCAATTACCGATAAAACAAAGCTGCTGATGATCGGGTATCCGAATAATCCCACGGGAGCCACAATGACTAAGGCGGAGCTTGCTTTGATCGCAGCTGTTTTGGAACGCCACCCTCATGTTCTTATCCTTTCTGATGAACTGTATTCGGAATTGTCCTATGAAGAGGAGCCTCATTGTTCTATCGTTTCATTCCCTGCA
>Ga0209429_10001678_pt1 | contig 13453 bp, 13 predicted proteins | sample BarGraNGADG00212_3_FD_184493 | JGI IMG/M metagenome (GOLD analysis project Ga0209429, IMG submission 184493) | Arctic peat soil microbial communities from Barrow, Alaska - Barrow Graham LP Ref core NGADG0004-212 (SPAdes) (version 2) | ecosystem: Environmental > Terrestrial > Soil > Wetlands >... | reverse complement strand
AGTGTCGTGCCAAGAAGACCATGAAGGACGAGCAGGCCGTTACGATGAAGAACGGCAAGCCCGCCACCCAGGGCATCTGCCCGGATTGCGGCACCAAGATGTTCAAGATCGGCAAGAGCAAGTAAGAGGTTTCTGGCCCGCGGACGCGGGTCTTTTTGGAGTATGCCGGCGAGGGCCGGGGCGCGAGGCGCCCCGGCCCTCGCCGCATGCGGAGCGGGGCGCCGGAGCGATGGTAGACTCAGCCGGCGCCCTCGTAGCTCAGTGGATAGAGCACAGGTTTCCTAAACCTGGTGTCGGCTGTTCGATCCAGCCCGGGGGCACCACTTCTTGCCTGCATATGGCGATTTCCTGTGGTGCGCGGTCGCGCACACAACTTCCGTTTCGGCAAGATTGCCGACATTCTGCCGACGAGACTCCGCAGCATGGTCGAGCACGGGCCACCACACGCCGCCGTCATCAGAACTCGATAGCGTCCCTAAGTTCTCGCCGTGTTGCCGTCCTTGGGTGGTGCTAATGTCCCTGTGAAGGCGGCGCGGCTTGTGCGGCCCGCCGATGGCCATGAGGAGGGTTGCCGTGCTTCCTGACGTACTCGCTGCGAACCTCAGGCTCGTCGTCTGCGGCACGGCCGCAGGTTCTCGCTCGGCCCAGCTCAATCATTACTATGCCGGCCACGGCAACAGGTTCTGGTCTTTGCTGGGGAAGCTTGGACTGACCCCACGTCGGCTTCTGCCGGAGGAGGCGGATTTGCTTCTAGTTCGGCATTGGTCTCACCGACCTCGTAAAGGGACAGTCGGGAGTCGACAGCGAGATCGACTTCAGCCGCACCGGCGCCGCCTCGCTCACGTGGAAGGTGCTCGCTCTCCAGCCCCGGGTCCTGTGCTTCAACGGGAAGCGAGCGGCGCAGGAGTACCTCCAGTCGAAATCGGTGGATTACGGATTGCAGCCGGGGCGCATCGGCTCGACGCGCCTGTTCGTCGCCCCGTCCACAAGCACCGCCGCCAACCGATCGTGGGACGCCGCTTACTGGCGGGAGCTAGCGGACTTGGTGGCGACGCCCGAACCCTGATGACGGAAGAGAGGAGGACCAGTGGACCCCATCGCACTCACAGCAGCCGAGCGAGACCTCTGGGATCAGATCTACTTCCCTCCCCGTGGTGGCTTCTTCGACCGTGACCGGATCGCGGCTTCGATCGAGCCCGCCTACGAGCTTGCCTGCAGCGTTCTTGAGCGCGAGGCGATCTCGGCCGTTCGCTGGCGTTACTTCACGGATCCTGAGCTCAACGTTGGAGGCCACGGCAAATCGCGACTGCAGGTCTTCGAACGAAACGGGACACGCGGGGACGCAGTTCTCAAGCATCCACACTTCCACAAGTACCTGCGCTACTTCATTCTCGGGCCCGATCTGCCGGCAGCCTCTATCGCGGCATTCAGCGCTCTGCTCGACGAATGCGCACCCGTCACTTCTGGCGATGTCGATGGGTTCTGCGAGCTCGCCCGACGAGAAGTCAGATACAGGCGACTTGACCGACGGCAAGCGGCCGAGGAGTTCTTCAAGCTGGCCCTCGAGTCCGGGCTTAGCAAGGGTACATCACGCATAGTCCGAGACAGCGTGATGGAGATGCGCGGTTCCAGGCAGTGAGCGCGGATCGTGCACGGGACGATATAGATCGGCCATGTCGAAGGAGGTCAGATGAACGATGACAATCTCAGCCATCAGGTGAGGCTGCAGTGTCCCACGTGCGGTTCTGATCAGTTCTCGTACTCTGAGGAGGAAGACGACGGCGGCTCAATCGTGACGTGCGCCGGGTGCGGGCGTCAGCTGACTCGCGATGAGCTGATCCACGAGAATTCCGAGAACCTGGAAGCCCACGCTGTAGAGATCGCCGACGAGGCCGTCAGTGAATCTGTGAAGCAGCTCAACAAGTCCCTCCGGGATGCCTTCAAGGGCAACAAGAACATCGAGTTCAAGTAGATGGGCGCTGGCGACGTCTTCGCTGGGCTTGCGCTGCTGCTCGCGATCTACGCGACCGCGATGACGGTTCGGTTCAACAAGAGGCAGAAATCGCTCATCGAGAGCCAAGAGAGCCTGAACAGGCGGCTTCTCGCTCGCGAGGATGATCAAGCCAAGGCGGACAAACAGGCGGACCTGGGCGCGAACTTCATCAAGCTCGGCAGCAGTAGCTGGAGACTCAAGGTCTTTAACAAGGGCAGGGCAGCAGCTCGGAACGTCACCATCACCTTCCCAGAGGGCCAGGACTGCTTCGTCCAGTCCGATATCGATTCGAAGTTCCCTCTGGAGGTGCTCGAACCGATGCAGAACGTCGAGTTGATTGCGGCCATCGACCAAGGCTCCAAGAGCAAGTACGCGATCGCCTTGTCTTGGGCGGATGACTTCCAGGAATCCAACAACAAGACTGTGTATCCAACCCTCTAGCGAGTCGAGGAGTCCCGACGGCTGGGTCACCACGAGGCAAGGGTCCAAATGACGGGGCTAGCTGCTTGCGAACACCAGCCCTGCGATCAGCGCAGCCGCCTCCTCCTGCATTGCCGGGATGGCGTGTGAGTAGGTATCCAGCGTGATCGAGATGGTCGCGTGCCCGAGGCGCTCCGAGACGACCTTGGGGTGGATGCCAGCCTGCAGTGCCAGAGTGGCGTGGGTGTGCCTGAGGTCATGCAGACGGATGCTGGGCAGCATCGACTTCTTCACTGCTTGGCGCCAGTAGCGCGAGACGCTCTCAGGGTCGAGGGCAGCGCCGTTCTCCAGCGTGAACACAAGGCCGGTCTCGACCCAGGCCTCGTCCCACTCCTTCTGTTCTTCGAGCTGCCGTGCTGCCTGACCCTTCAGGACCTCGACCGTGCCCGGATCGATGGCGATGACGCGGCGTCCCTTGATGGTCTTCGGCTCACTGACGATGACGTCACGACCGCTGGGGATGAGGGCACGGCGCACCGCGAGGCGCGCGTTCTCGAGGTCGACGTCGCTCCATCTCAGGCCGATTGCCTCTCCTCGCCTCATGCCGGTCATGGCGATCGTGTGCCAGAGGGCAGAGAGGCGCTCGTCGGCGACGGCATCGAGGAACGCCTTCAGCTGCTCCTTCGTCCACGTCCGCATCTCCTTGGCGCCGTCGCCCTTCTTGTGTGGCGGGTCGGCGGCGTCGAGCGGGTTGCGCGAGATGTGGCCCCAGCGAACGGCATCTTTGCACGCCTTGTGCAGGCAGGCATGCACGTGGTGGATGGTCATCGCGGAGAGGCCCTTCTTGCCATCCTTGCGCCCCGTCTCGGCGAGCTTCGCGTAGAGTGCGTTCACTTGGCTCCCGCTGAGCTTCTGCAGCTTCACGGTGCCGATGTGCGGCACGATGTGACAGTCCACGTGCTGCACGTAGGAGCCGTAGGTCGACGGCCTGATCGTCGCCTTGACGGCCGGTAGCCATTCCTTCTTCAGGTAGTCCTTGACCGAGGCTTTGGTCGGGGCGCTGTAGTTGTGTTGCTCGACGGCGACGAGGAGCTTGTTCATCGCCGCCTGGCATTCCTTTTGCGTGGCATAGCCACTCTTGGTCTCGCGGCGGCGCTCCTCGGTTTCCTTCAGGGTGCCGCCGCACTTGGGGCAGCTTCCCCGGGGTCGGCGTTCGATCCAGAAGCGCCTGCCACAGCCCTCGCACCTCTGCGCCGCCGCCAGGCCGATGTCGACGATGTACTCCCAGGAGCCGAGGCGCTCCTCGCCGCGGTGGCGGACGTGGCCCCTCACAGACTCTCCTCGGGGTGCGAGGGCTCGTCCGCCGGCAACTCGATTCCGCCTGCCCGTCGCGCGCTCGTGGGTCCAAGCAATCCGACCTGTGGGTCGCGACAGCGCATGACCAGTTTAGCCGCCTGGGAGCGGGTGAGTCCCAGCTTCTCGGCTACGTCCTTGGTCGGGGAAGGGCTTCCGCTCGCGTACGCCTCGCTGTAGGCCCTGGCCACGACCTCCAGCATTGCTGGCGAGAACTTCGCCGGCCGGCCTATCTTCTGGCCCGGCGTGCTAAAGGATCCGGCCGCTTGCTGCGTGAGGCGCTTGAACTCCTCGGCGCCGATCAGCGCCCGCGGGAAGCTCGGCGGCGGCGCTCGCCGCAGCGTGGGCCGCGGACCCTCCCGCCTCTCCAGTTCGCCGAAGAGCTCGCCGAGCTCATCGCGCTGCTTGATCAGCTCGTCATCCCAGCCTCCCTGGCGCTTGACGGCCTGAAGCACCTTCCAGAAGCGCTGCTCGAGCTCTTCGCGCTCCGGGCTCAGCTGCTCGCGGTCTTCGAGGGGCTCTCCCAGCTCGTCGGGATCGTCGAAGTAACGCACCCGGCCCGGCCGTGCGGCTGTTCGCGGTCCCATGATGCCGCTGCGCCAGTTCGCGGCCATATCTTCACGGACTCGCGCCAGAAGATCGCCCAAGGGGAGCTCGCGCAGAATCGTGCTGCGGAGCGGCCGCGGGGAGACCTCCGGTGCCCAGCGTTTCTCGCGGTCGCCGAGGATCGCCCAGGCCGCGTCCGAGTCCTGCCAGGCGGCATGCTTGGGCTTGACTGGCCCATAACCGACCTCCTTCACCCAGGCGCGTGTCGCCTCAACGTCGAGCATGCTCGGCGCCGGCCCATGCGTCGTCCTCACGAGCAGGTCGTCACGGGTCACCTCGCCCGGCAGGCAGGCGCGATAAGAGCCGAAGTCGTCTTCATGCTCGACTTCGATGAAGGAGCGCACCTGCATGCCGACGCACTCGAGACGTCCATCTACTTCCGCGAAGTCGAAGGTCACGATCCAGGGCTCACCGTCTTGGGAGCGCCAGAGAATCGAGCCACTCGCAAGGGCGTTCTCATGCAGCCAATCCATGGACAGACCGTAACCTTACGGCACAGGACAGTCAACCGTGTTCTCAGTTGATACCAGGCACAAAATCCCACCGCGTATGCTGTTCCTTCGTTAGACAAGCGCCGGAATAGCGAACAGGCGTATCGTCGCTGGCATGGAACGAGCAGACCCCATACGTCAGGGTCGATGACCATGAAGGAGCGTGTACCAGTGAACGAGTCGAGAGCAAGCATCGTCGAGCGACTGCGAGGCCGCTGCACCTGCAGCGTCGAGGAGGCTGCCGCGGCGCTCGGCATCGGCAGGAGCACTGCCTATGCGGCCGCCCATGACGGCACCCTGCCGGTGCTCAGGATCAGAACCAGGTTGTTGGTATCGACTTCCCAACTGCTCGCCATGTTGGGCTGCGACGATGCTGACGGCGCGGCGAGCTGAGGTTCGGCCGGTGGGGATCCCTGATGAGTTGAAGGCGCGCCGTCAGTGGGTCTGCTGGCGCCGTGAGCAGCGCGGCGGCAACTCCACCAAGGTGCCGATCAACGCGCGCACGAGGGCGCCGGCAAAGACCAACGACCCCTCGACCTGGAGCAGCTACGACGAGGCGCTGGCGGCTGCAAGGGACCGGGGCTGCGACGGCGTTGGCTTCGTCTTCTCGCGCGACGACCCCTATGCCGGCGTCGACCTCGACCGGTGCTTGGGCGACAAAGGCGCGCTCGGGGGCACCGCCCAGGAGATCGTCGATGCCCTCGCCACCTACGCCGAGGTGTCGCCGTCGAGTCACGGTCTGCACTGCATCGTGCGCGGCAAAGTGCCAGCGGGCGCGCGCAAGCAAGCCGTGCTCACCGGCCAGTCCGTCGAGCTCTACAGCGAGGGCCGCTTCTTCTGCATGACCGGCAACAGCATCACCAACGGAACGCCGATCAATGACGCCCAGCCACAGCTCGACGAACTCTGCCAGCGGCTCAAGGTGGCAGCCCATGCGCGAGACGACGACAGCAAGAAGCTGGGCGCCGGCGAAGGCCGCAACACCGAGCTGACTCGCCGCCTCGGCATCGAGGTTGCCAGAGGCGTGACCGGCGCCGAGCTCGCGCGGCGCGTACAGGTTCTCAACGACTTCGACCCGCCGCTGCCTGGCGAGGAGGTCGAGCAGATCCTGCGCAGCGCCGAGAAGTGGTCGACCGTGGAGGGCGAGCCGCTCGTTCACGAAGCGGCGCACACCGAAGTGCTGAAGGGCGAATGGCTCGGCCGCTACCGTTGGGCCGAACACGAGGGCACCTGGCGGCGCTGGAATGGGCGCGTCTGGAAGAAGGTGGCCGAATCCGTGGTAGTCGCGGCCGCCCAGAAGAGGCTGCGCCAACATTACGGTCACTCACTTGCGGGAAGCCAGAGTAGGAGCGAGGACGAACGCCTGCGCGCCTTGCACAAGGCCGCCTGTCGCTACGCAAGCGTGCTCGCCGGCCTCGCATTCCTCAAGGGCGAGCCCGGCTTTCACACCGAGTTCGAGCGGTGGGACGCCGACCCCTATGCGCTGAACTGCGCCGACGGCCTCCTGGACCTGCGCACGCAGGTCCTGCATGCGCACGTCCCCGAAGCGCTGTGCACCAAGGTCACGCGCTGGAGCTACGCCGACGCCGCCAGTACGGGGGCCTGGGAGCACCATCTCGAGCGCTGCCTGCCGAGCGCCGGGGTGCGCCGCCAGGTGCAGCGCGACCTGGGCCGAGCGCTCGTGGGGGCTGACCTGGAGGAGAGCCTGCCGATCTGGTACGGCACGGGCGCCAACGGCAAGAGCACGACGGAGCGCGCCGTGCAGCGTGGGGTCGGCCTCTACGGTAGGAAGGCAGTCCGCAATCTGCTGGTGGCCTCGAAGTACGAGCGTCACCCGACCGAGGTCGCCGACCTCGCGGGCTCGCGCCTCGTCTTTAGCGAAGAGGTCGAGGACGGCAGGCACCTCGACGAGGCTCTAGTCAAGGACTTGACCGGCGGCAGCCGCAAGAAGGCGCGCTTCATGCGCTGCGACAACTTCGAGTTCGAGCAGACGTTCACCATCTTCTTGCTCGTCAACCATCGCCCCGTGATCAGCGGCACCGACAGAGGGATCTGGCGGCGCATCCGCCTGGTGCCCTGGACGGTCGCGATCCCAGACGGCGAGCAGCGGCCGCAGGAAGACGTTGTTGCCGACTTGGTCGCAGACGGCTCCTGGATGCTGCGCTGGATGGTGGCGGGCTTCGCCGACTGGCAGGCCGACCATCACTGGGTCGCCGAGGAGGTGCAGGCCGCCACGGAGACATACCGGGCCGAGCAGGACCGGCTCGGCGGCTTCCTCGCCGAGACCTGCGAGCAGAAGGCCCATGCGCGGGTCGCCGTCAGCGAACTGCATGACGCCTACGTCGACTGGTGCACCGCCGCCAGCGAGGAAGCGCTCGGGAAGATCGCCTTCGGCAAGGTGCTGAGGAGCGGGGGACTTGCGCAGAAGAAGCTTGCTGACGGAAGCCGCGTCTGGGTGGGGATTCGCCTGCGCACGGCAACTCACGGCAAGAATCTCGGTTCCCCGCGCGAGAGCAACATCTCTAGGGACGAACAGGAAAAGCTGCCGGTTCCTGCCGTAGAGACCGAGAACGAGGAGTTCTGATGAGTGAACGTGTGTCCTCGTTGGTCCTTCCCGCGCCCATCGTCGAGCCCTTCCCGCCTTCATGACTCGCTCAATGAATACGCCAAAGGAGTCGCACATGATCCCGATCATGGAAGCAACTACTGCGAGCGGTGAGGGACACCTCCGCGTCGAGTGGTGGCCGGTCGAGAGGCCGGTCCCCTACGCCCGCAACCCGCGCCAGGCACCGGAGCTGGCGATCGCCAAGGTCGCCGCCTCGCTCACCGAGTTCGGCTGGCGGCAGCCGATCGTCGTCGACGGCGACGGCGTCATTGTCGTTGGTCACACGCGCCTGCTCGCCGCGAAGCGCCTCGGCCTTGAGCAAGTGCCGGTGCACGTGGCCACGGACCTCTCGCGCGAGCAAGTGAAGGCCTATCGCCTTATGGACAACCGCTCCGCCCAGGAGACCTCCTGGGACATGGACTTGCTGCCTCTCGAGCTCAGTGAACTGGCTGACTTCGAGTTCGACCTGGCGCTCACCGGTTTTGAGCCCGACGAGTTGGCCGCCTTCCTGGCCGAGCCGACCGAGGGCCTCACCGATCCCGATGCGCTGCCGGACGTTCCGGAGGAGCCGGTGAGCCAGCCCGGCGACCTCTACCTACTCGGCGAACATCGCCTGCTCTGCGGCGATGCCACCAGCTCCGACGACGTGAACAGGTTGATGGCCGGCAAGAGGGCCACCTTGATGGCCACCGACCCGCCCTACTTGGTCGACTACGCGGGCGGTCAGCACCCATCGAGCGAGGCCAATGGTGGCATCGTCGACGGCGTACGCGTCGGCCACGAGGAGAAGCACTGGGACGAGTACATCGACCACGAACACAGCGTCGAGTTCTACGTCGAGTTCCTGCGCTGCGCTCTGGACCATGCCCTGACCGACGACGCCGCCATCTACCAGTGGTTCGGCATCATGCGCAGCGAGGTGATCTGGCAGAGCTGGAGAGAGGTCGGCCTCTTGCCTCATCAGGTCCTGATCTGGCTGAAGACCAGGAGCGTGCTCACCTACTCGCACTTCATGTGGAACTTCGAACCGATGATGTACGGCTGGCACGAGGGCCACATGCCGAAGCTGAAGCCGCCCGCCGACGCCAAGGCGGTCTGGGAGATCGGCAGTGCGATTGAAGACGGCGCCAGCGGCATCCATCCGACGCAGAAGCCGGTCGAGACGATCAGGCGGCCGATCAGCTACCACACCAAGCCTGGCGGGCTCATCTACGAACCCTTCTCGGGATCCGGCACTGCTCTGATCGCCGCGGAGGAGATGGGGCGCGTCTGCTACGCGATGGAACAGGCGCCGCAGTTCGTCGATGTGGCGGTCGCCCGTTGGGAGGCGTTCACCGGCAGGAAGGCGGAGCGTGAGTAAGGGCCGCCGCCGGCGGGCGACGCAGGCCGAACGCGAGCAGCGCCTCGCCGAACTCTGTGAGCTCCTGGCGACGCGCGCTCCCGAGCGCGCCGTGGTGCGCGCCGCCTGCGAGAAGTGGGGCCTCGGCGAACGCGCCGCCCAGAAGTACGTGGCCGATGCGAGAGAGCAGCTACGTAGGAGTGCCAACATCGACCGCCGCGTCGAGACAGGCCTGGCGCTGGCCGGCTACGAGCTCATCTACCGCCGTCAGCTGAAGGCTGGCGACCTGCGCAGCGCACGCACCACCCTCGACAAGCTCGTCGCCCTGCTGGGCCTCGCCATCCCCGCCCGGGAGCAGCCCATCACCACGGAGGCGCTCGACAGAGAGATCGCCCGCCTCGAGGCGGAACTCTCTGGTCTTGAGGAGCAGACGCCGTGAGGCGTCGCCGCCGGCCGCGCCTCTCCGAGCTGAGAGCCCGCCTTGCGCGCCTGCGCAAGACCAGCGACTGGCTTACCAGCCACGCCGCTCTCGGCGCGGCGCTGCGCGCCGACATCGCCGCGGCCGGCTCGCCCACCTGGCGGCCCTGCGAGGACCTCTCCTGGCGCCGCTGGGTCGAGCGCGAGGGCGACGAGGAGGCGCGCAGCCGCGTCGCCGCGATCGATGAGCTGATCGAGGAGATGGTCGCTCGGGCCAAGGCCGGCGACCAGGCCGAAGAGGGGTCGTAGAGGTACCCTGTGCCTGCACTTGCCCGGCCAAATCGTGCGCGGAAGGGCGAGATAAGGCCGTTTTAGTTCGCCTTAGTTCGCATGCGGGGCACCTCGCTAGGCTCAAACTGCTGCCAAAGCAGCCAGATATGCCTGCCGAAAACACGCAAATACGAACTAAAACGGGCTGCAGGGCTTCCTTGGGCGTCGGCAGCCCGTCGGCGAGCTGGCCCTATGCAGCAGGTTCTTGCCGCTTACAGAAACGGGTGACCTGTGCGCGCCTATCCGCCTTCCGTCCGCGACTTGGCCTATTGTGAGCATGAAGGAAAGAGCAAGGCGCAGTTTGCCAGAGCTTCGTGACGTCGAGGGAGGAAGAAGCGTTGGCTTGGCCCGCTCACTCAACCGGGGACGGACGTGGCTACTCGTAAGCAGCGCAAGGCGAAATGTCAGCGCGCAGACCAGCACTCGAAGGAATGCGGCAGTCGAGTGCGCCAGCCGGCGATTCGGGAGGCGCAAGAGGATCGCGTGAACGAACAGGCCGCGCTCCTCAAGACCATCGGCGGGCGGTTCGGGGAACTGCTTGCCAAGGCAAGCGTGTTGCCGCCTCCAGTGCCTCAGCTCGGCGAAGAGTTGCATGAGCAGAAGCCCCCTCTGAGCGACGAGGAGAGGAAGGAGTTGATCTCCCTCGCGCCCAAGGCGGTCGAGGATTCACGGCTCGAAGGAATCAGACTCATGGGCGAGCTACGTGACGTTGTTCGGCATCTCGATCCGCGCACCGCCATGTCGCTCATCTCATGGATGAATGTGTGGGGCGTTCCGGGCGAGTACTTCGAACCGGCAAGCACTGGATCGGAAGCTGGCGTCGAGCTTCTCGCGGGAGTCGTCGTCAGTCAAGCTCCCGATACGAACTCGGAGCCAAGCGCAGCCGACTATCAGCGCGCGCTGGACCTAGTCGATGAGGTCCTGGCGCAGACGAATCTCTTCCTTATGGCGGACGCAGCCGTGAGAGCCCAGGTAGATTCGGCTGAAGCGCAGCTTAGGCACAAGACGCTGGTCCGCAGGCTGCACATGCGCGGTGAGTCATATCTGGAACATGCCGAGGCACTCGCTCGCGAGGTCTATGGACCGTATGAGGCCCTGCTTCGCGATGCGCTTGGGTTCAGCGTCGACGAGCTGATTCGCTTCGTCCACGCAGCGACGCGGGTCGTTCAAGACGACGTCAACGGGGTCATCGAGCGGGAATCTAGAAGGCTTCGGGACGCCGCAGCGCGAGGGATGCGAGCGACAGAGGAGTCGAAGCGCCAAGCCATGGCCGACGAGCTGCGCGATTGCGTTGACACCATCCATACCAAAGTAGGCAACGCCATGACGTTCACGGTCGATCAGGTGCTGGTCGCGGACCCGTCGCTGTCGGCACCTCTCGTGACTGCCATGCTCTCGGCCTTCTCTGTGCAGATCGGCGACTGCGACCCTGCCCTGTACACGTGGCCTCTTGACGAGCACCCTCTCTTGCGACGACCGGTCGTCGCCTTTGAGGACGGCTACATGGTGCCGGTGCCGGGCTTCGTCGGCCGAGACTATGTCGCGCTCCTTGACTGCGCCATCGCCGAGTTCGCGCCTGGCGTCCTTCCCTCGGACTACTTGGCGACCGCAGCGGAGCGGATCTCGATGGCACAGATGAACGACGTGTTTTCCGGATCGGAGGTGCACGGTTCTCTCTTCTACCGGATCGGCGACGACCGATACGAGACAGACGGGCTCGTCCTCTGCGAGAACGTTGCCGTCATCACGGAGGCGAAAGCGCGGCGCATCAGCGTGCAGGCATCTCGCGGCGACACGCGCCGTCTGCAGAGAGATCTAGATGATGCGATTGCGGACGGCGTGAAGCAGGGAGCGCGGGTCGCAGGCTTGCTTCTTGACGGTGGGCCAACCTGTTTTCAGGACAAGAGTGGCTCCGTGGTCCTTGAAGTGGCGGCCGGTCAAGTGGCCGAGGCCCACGTTCTGAACCCGCAATTGACTCCCATCCTCGACCTAGGCTCGCAACCGGCGGTCCTGGCATCAGCTGGCGTCAAGCTCGCCATTGACTCCGCCGTGCCCATCTTCCTGAACGACTTGAGGATCATCGTCGATTGCATCGAGACGCCGGCTGAGTTCGTGGCATATCTGCGCTGGCGCGCTGATCAACCATTGGAGCAACTGCTGGACTTCGATGAGGGAGATCTCTTCGGCGCCTTCCTCTTGAACGAGGATTTTCGGTTCCTGAAAGGGCGTCCGGCAGGATTGCACGGGTACTTCACAACGCAGTTCGACGATCATTATGCCGTCGGAATCGACGCTCCGAGGGGCGCGCCCAAGCCGCGCAAGATGCTTCCCAAGGTCGTGGCACGCTTCGTTCGGTCTCAATGTGAGTTGAGACCATCGGGGTGGCTGGATTCGGCATGCGCTGCCGTGAACCTTGGCACGCTCGGACTGGCCTTCGTTGATGTCAAGGGGTCCGAAATCGCTAGACGGGCGAGGCGGAAGCGCGCGGCGGGAATGCTCGTCTACGGCACTTGTGCCCTGGTCGGGATCCCTTCGGAGATGGACTGGCGCGAAGGGCTGGCCCTGACTCGGTCAAGCATGCCGAGCGATGTCACTGACGTCGTGTTCGTCAGTGAAGGCCCTGGTCGACTCAAGATTCGCTGGGTGCTCAGCCTGTAACGCCGGTTGCCGGCTGCGTCGTCGTCGGCTTTGCGGCGGCCATTTGACGGTAATGCCTGCACCTAGGCGCTTGTGAATCTCTTCGGGGGTTTGGTAGACATGTCCTGTCGACTGTACGACGCAGGAAGTTGCTCACGTAATGGTGAAATAGGGGAATAATGTTGCTAGTATCGCAATGCAGGACGCAATCGGCGCATCGGGGGACAAAGTGACAGCGCGTTCAAAACAGGAGATCGGATCGCACATTGCCGGGCTGCTTGACGGGCAGACGCAGCGCGACCTGGCCCGGGCAGTCCACATGCATCCAAGTGCCATCAATCGAGTCATCTCCGGTCAGCGCACTCTGGGCATGGGCGAGGTCGTGGCGATAGCGCAGTTCTTCGGTGTCAGTCCTGCCAGCATCATTTCGGAGGAGGAGTGCGCCTTTGCGATGCGCGCAGCAGTGTCTGGGGCGCCAGTCAACGAGGCCGTGAGCATCTGCACAAGTCTGATTGACGACTACCTCTTGTTCGAGGCCGCGGCGAGGTGATAGTTGGAAAGAACCAGAGACAGGGAGCTACCGCCGCTCGAGAGGCGAGAGTCGCGTTGGGAGTCGGTCTCGACGCGCCCCTCTCGGATATCCTCAATTTGATGGAGGAGACCGCCGGGATTCCGGTGGCGGTTCTTGAGCTCCCTCAAGGGGTTGCGGGAGCCTTTGGCAAGAAGGAGGGACACAGCTTTATCTTCCTCAACGGGCGCAGTCATCCTCGACACCAACGCTTCACTCTTGCCCACGAGTATGGGCATGCCCGCCTCGGGCACGACGGCATGGTAGACCCCACAGAAAACCTCTGGGGGGTCGGGGATCGACCTCCGAGCGAGGTCCAGGCCAACGCCTTTGCCGCCGAGTTCTTGGCGCCAGAGCAGGCAGTCCGCAACTGGATTCAGGCTCAGTGGGAAGAACCGCAGGACAACCTTGAGCTTGCCGTGTCTCTCGCCGCCGCGTTCCGTATCAGCGCAGAGGCTGCCGTCTACCGCATGGATGCGGCGAGTCTCCTCACTCGGGGAGACAAGGCAGATCTCGTCAGGCGCATTTCCGCCAGCGAAGACAAGCAGGTTCGTGCTCGAGGTGCCATCGTTGAGAGCCCGGACTTGCTGACGGAGATTTGGCATGCGCGGCACTTGCCCCGCATCCCAAAGCATATGTACCTGAATGCGCTAAGGGGCTACCACGCGGGGTTGCTTAGCACGGCACGCATTTC
>Ga0209429_10001677_pt1 | contig 13455 bp, 5 predicted proteins | sample BarGraNGADG00212_3_FD_184493 | JGI IMG/M metagenome (GOLD analysis project Ga0209429, IMG submission 184493) | Arctic peat soil microbial communities from Barrow, Alaska - Barrow Graham LP Ref core NGADG0004-212 (SPAdes) (version 2) | ecosystem: Environmental > Terrestrial > Soil > Wetlands >... | reverse complement strand
TAGTCATTTCCCGGTGCCTGGGTTGACAGAATTGGCCATGAATGTGTGCCGTCATTGAGTGTGCTTGCTATGATAGTTCGGTTAAAAATCCCTGCCTTCAATAGTTCGATCTTAACATAAGATTTAGGGCTTTCAGTAGAGTTCCATTTAATAGTTTGAGTTGTGCCTCGTGTCCAATTCTCCGAGCCATTTGGCCAAACTACTTTGATTGATGGAACTGGGATTGTGAAGTTATTATCGCTTGTATCGTTATACGAAGCATTTGCAGTGCTTGTTATCTTCATCTTATAGTCAGTTCCCGGTGCCTGGGTTGTCAGAATTGGCCATGGATGGGTGCCATCATTTGGTGTGCTTGCTATGATAGTTCTGTTAAGTTTCCCTGCCTTAAGGAGTTCAATTTTTACATAAGCTCCCGGACTGCCACTTGAATTCCATTGAATGGTTTGAGTTGTTCCTCTTATCCAGGACTCTGTGCCATTTGGAGAAACAACAGTAATGTTTGGAATCGGAATAGTGAAGGTGTTATCGCTGGTATCTGTATATGCAGCGTTAGTCGTGCTTGTGATCTTTATTTTATAATCACTTCCCGGTGCTTGTGTCGCTAAAATTGGCCAGGAATGCGTGCCGTCGTTCGGAGTGCTAGATATAATCACTTTATTCGCAACTCCTGGTTTTAGGAGTTCAATTTTAACATACGTTCCAGGAGTTCCAGTTGAGGTCCATTTTATCGTTTGAGTTTTTCCTCGGGTCATGTTTTCTCCACCATTCGGGGAGATGACTGTGATTCCTATAGTAAATTTGTATCTAAGCGGTAGGTAGTCGAAATTTATAGTATTGAGTGAATATTTCAAATCACATAGACCATCATTATTACTATCCGTGCAGGTCTGGCTAAATCCTTTGCCTGATGAATTAGCCCATATATTTCCTCCGAAATAAGACCCCCCAATTATGTTTGTGCCTGGTTTTTTAGTGGTGTTCCAGGTGTTCACATAAGCTATTCCCCTAAAAATAAAATTGTTGGTATTATTGAAATAGTTGTTGTAGATAGTGTTTTTTCCAGATGAATATAGTTCTATTCCATAATTGTTCGAAACCAAAGTATTATTTATCAAAGTATTATTATCGGACGAATATAAGGATACTCCTGTTTCAGAATAATCTTGTAGATTGTTGGTTGACAATTTGCTGTCCTTAATCGTATTATTAGGAGACTGTCTCAGAAAGATCCCCCATCCACTTTGCTTAACCGTTATATTTTGGAGGCGAGAGTTGCTGGTTTCCCAGAAATATACTCCCCGATCCATATTGGACATTTCCATGTCTTTGACCGTCACGTTATTGCATAAAATACAGTAGAATGTGGCTGCTTTTGTTGATCTATCATAAATAGCGTTTTTCCCGTATTTTATATAATAAATAGGTTTTCCATTAGCCAGATTTGTTGTATCGATATTATTTCCATCAAAATGGGATGAGAGATTGCCACCTACTCCAAAGTTAAAGCTGTTGTTTTCCATTATATTATTGGAAGCCGTAGTATTAAAGGAGTAAACGAAAAATATACCAGAATTACCATTGGTGACTTTGTTACCGCTGACGGAATTATTTTTCGAATTATCAGAGACTTTGATTCCAACGGAGTTGCTATTGGAGATGTTGTTGATGATTATGTTGTTAAAGTTAGAAGAATTAAGGAAGATACCAAGATTATTTGAGGTGGCTGTGTTGTCTTTGAGGGTGTTATTACTTGAATACAATAGATGGATTCCATAGTAGTTGTTAAAGACATTGTTGTCATTCAGCTTGTTGTCGTTTGAAATGACATTTATCCCTGCCTTTGAAGGACCAGCCCCTTTTGCGGCAAACCCTTCTAGAATAATTCCATCAGCAGCAAGCGTGATCGCACTTCCGCTACCCCTGGCATCAACCACAGGCTCCCCAATGCCACGCAGGATCAACTGCTTATTCACGTTCACGTTCTCGTAATATTTACCACCATCCACATGTATCTCATTGCCCGGGCTGGCATCATCGATGGCCGCCTGGATAGTTGTGTAATCAGTACCTTTGTTAATGTTATATACTGTGCCAATTGTACTAAAATCAACTCGAGTTACACCCTTTCGAATATTCACAGTAAACCTCGCGGTTGGGACACCATAGAGACGCCAGATATGCCATGATATAGGGCTACCATTAATGAATAATTGGAGCCTATCAGTGTCATTCTTTAATGGGACAAGTATCGTTACCCGGTTGACGTCCACTGGAGACTCGACATTAAATCCTTCGTTAGAAATATTGGTGAACGCGATATTTCGTCTGGTCCTCTCCCACTTGTTTATCTGATCAATTGTCCAAAACTGCATTCCCTTCGACAAACTGTAATTAACGATATTAGCTATAGCTACGCTAGAGCTTGAGATATATGTGGGATGGAATATGAAATGCGCAACTCCAAAATGCTGTAATGCCTTGTCAACAAGCGCCGTTCCAAATGAATATGGTTGTTTCACAATGAGGTCCTGGGTCAACAAATTGATTGCAAGCACTCCAATGAACCGGTTGTTATGTTGCACATCGTCGATGGGGAAATAGGGATGAGAAGTACCGAAGAGAAATCCCGAATCTCCTGAAAAGGTTGAGGACTTACTCTGGTCTGCCTCAATACCAGCCGCTTCACTCCATCTATAGAAATCGACCCACCCTTCCCATCTAGCATAGTGGTTCTTGTTTGTCGTGACATTACGCCCAGTCTTGTTTTCAAGCCAGCTTAGTTGACTCCTTAAGTTGGCTTCGCTCCATTTTGTGTCAATGTGAGCCGTTTGCGCGTCGAAGTGGAGTGAAATCTCACCTCCGGCATTTGCGATGTCGCTAAAGAGCGCAAGAGGATATAGATCCGGATATCTTATGAAACACCAGGTGGTATTCACACCCAGTTTAGTTAAATTGTGCAGCAAGAGGCGCGCTTTATCCTCCTTATTTCCATCCGAGTCATGAGATAGAACGACTACAGCGTCCAGATCCCCGGGCCAATACCAAACGAAGGGGAGTCGCGCACTATTACGACTATAACTATCAAGAATCATTCTGAGGAACATTTCTTTAAATTGGTCCGACATGGGTTCAAGGAAGAGGGGGATCCCACTTATGTTAGAACGATCCGTTGTCCAGTTCAACACCATGCCGTCTTCGGTTCGCAGGATCGAGTCATTGATCAAAGCTGTTCCATCAGGAGCAGGGGCACCATCTTTAACTACTGGTATTCCTTGCTGGATCTTCACTACTGTTAATGCAAGATCAGGGGCTATATACCATGCCTGACCCATGCCAAAGGAGTTCCTTGTTACAGCGGCAAATCCGGTGTTTTTATGGTCAGGTCCCAGGAATCCGGCTAAAGAGATGGATGATGTTGGTAATACTGGTGTTATGGAGAACACGTGGAGCGGCAGAGGTGTTTTTGATATACTTCCGTCCGTAGCCGTAATATTAATAAATCCCTCATCGTAATGAGTTGGAGCAGCTTTCACCCCCAGAATGCCGTCAAGTCCTGAGGTGCCACCCATGACCACAAGTGTGCCACCCCCATTGACATATCGGTTAATAGAGTCTATTTCTTTCAAAGAGAATGATGTTGGATGTGAGAGCACGAGAACCGGATACGCTATTTCTGTTGTTTCGAGTTCGTTTCGGTTGACTAATGCATACGGAATTCCAGCATGAGCAAGTATTTCTAAAATATATGGCGCAAAGAAGTCACCCCCCAGATTACGTATATTTTCTCCTTCAACGCTGTCAAGGAAGACTCCAACTGGACCACGATAAATATCCGTGGGAATAACTGTTTGATCCGAATTAGGAATGATAGGGGAATCCTGTGCCATGGACGGATTTACAATAACTATCGTAAAAATCAAAAATAAAAGAATGTTGCTACATTTCATAAAAGTCATACTATAACTCCCGCGCCGCTCGCCAGACTAAAAACCGTCATCAACTTCCCCTCTCCCGAATTGCACTTTATTTGAAAAATCATATCATTCTCCAGCATCCACCATTTTTATTCGTATCGATCACCATATAGCCCAAAATTCACAAGCTCTGTTCAACCACCATAATTTGGGTTTTAAACAATAATCATGACTTACCTGTATTTATATGCTCTTTTTTTATTCGATGTGTCCAATTATAATTATTATAATACTAATAAAACAAGCAGATAAAAAGCAAAATGCTAGGCCCTTACATATAGCATTTTCATAGCGATTTAAGAAGGATACAAACCGCATAAGATGGACCTCTTTCAGCTTACTGCAGTTGTACCTCTTTCCAGTCTTCTCTACCCTCAGGGAATTGCGATATTGAAATCCCCATCGCTTGTATCATTAAATGCTGCATTTGTCTTGCTTGTGATCTTTACCCTATAATCCACACCAGGAGCCTGTGTTGATGGAATAATCCAGCTCTGTGCCTTATCATTAGGTGTGCTTGTAAAGATGGTTCTATTTACCACCCCCCCTTTCAATAGTTCGATCTTAACATACGTTCCAGGGCTTCCAGTATAATTCCATGTTATTGGATAGGATTTTCCTCTGATCCAGTTCTGGCCGCCATTGGGGGAGGTTACAATGATCTTTGGAGGAACGATATTGAAGCTATTATCGCTGGTATCATTGATAGAAGCGTTGATTGTGCTTGTTATCTTGATTCTATAACCTGTTCCAAGTACCTGTGCAGCAGGCATCAGCCACGGATGGGAGCCGTCATTTATTGTGCTTGATATGATTACTTTGTTCACCACACCTGGTTTTAGGAGTTCTATCTTTACATAAGATTTAGGACTCTCGTTGGAATTCCATTTAATGGTTTGAGTGGTGGCTCGTGTCCAATTCTCTTTGCCATTTGGAAAGACTACTTTGATTGATGGAACAGGGATTGTGAAGCTGTTTTCGCTGGCGTCGTTATATGATGCGTTTGTAGTGCTTGTTATTTTCACCTTATAGTCATTTCCAGATGCCTGGGTCGCCAGAATTGGCCAGAGATGAGAACCATCATTGGGTGTGCTTGCTATAATAATTCTATTTAGGATCCCTGCCTTCAGAAGTCCTATTTTCACATACGTTCCTGGACTGCCGCTTGAATTCCATTTAATTGTTTGAGTTGTTCCTCTTATCCAGGACTCTTTACCATTGGGAGAAAGAACAGTAATTTTTGGAGTAGAAATAGTGAAAGTATTATCGCTTGTATCGTTATAAGAAACATTTGAAGTGCTTGTTATCTTCACTTTATAGTCTGTTCCTGGTGCCTGGGTTGACAGAATTGGCCAGGAATGTGTGCCATCATTCGGGGTGCTTGATATTATGGTGGTACTCTTAAATCCTTTAATAAGTTCGATCTTTACATATGTTCCGGGACTGCCCGTTGATGTCCAACTTATCATTTTAGTTGTTCCTCGTGTCCAGTTTTCCCCACCATTAGGAGAAACAACTGTGATTGTTGGTAAAGCCACCTGGTATTTGAGCGGCAGGTAATCGGTATTGTTACTATTTAGCGTATATTTTAAATCACATAGTCCATCTTTATTGCTATCCGTGCAGGTCTGGCTGAAACCCTTACCTGTTGAATTATCCCAGAAGTTCCCTCCAAGGAAAGAGCCTCCAATTATGTTCTTCCCTGGTTTCTTAGGTGTGTCCCAGGTGTTTTTATACTTTATACCTTTGAAAATAAAATTGTTGGTATTGTTGAAATAGTTGTTATAGATAGTGTTTTTTCCAGATGAATATAGTTCTATTCCATAATTGTTCGAAACCAAAGTATTATTTGTCAAAGTATTATTATCGGACGAATATAAGGATACTCCTGTCTCTGAATAATCTTGTAGATTGTTGTTTGAAAATTTGCTATCTCGAATTGTGTTATCAGGGGACTGTCTCAGGAAGATTCCCCATCCACTTTCCTTGACTGTGATATTTTGGATTCGAGAGTTGCTGGTTTCCCATAAATATACTCCCCTATCCATATTAGACATTTCCAGGTCTTTGATAGTCACATTATTGCATAAAATACAGTAGATTGTGCTTGCTTTTGTTGAACCATCATAGATGGTGTTTTTTCCGTGTTTTACATAATATATAGGTCTTCCATTAGCTAGATTTGAAGTGGCGATATTATTTCCTTCAAAATGAGATAACAGATTGCCACCGACTCCAAAGTTAAAGCTGTTGTTTTCCATAATGTTGTTGGAAGCTGTAGTGTTAAAGGCATAGACGAAGAAAATTCCAGAATTACCATTAGTAACTTTGTTGCTGCTGACGGTATTATTTTTCGAGGTGTCATAGACTTTGATTCCAACAGAGGTGCTATTGGAGATGTTGTTGCTGGTTATGTTGTTGAAGTTGGATGAATATAGGAAGATACCAAGACTGTTAGAGTTTGCATGGTTGCCGATCAACGTGTTATTGGTAGAAGAGGACAGGGAGATGCCTATGCCCCCCATGTTATCGAAGCCAAAGTTCGAGTTTGCATTGTTACCAATCAGGGTGTTGTTGCTGGAAAAGTCCAGATAGATGCCATAGCCGTAGTTCTCATTTGCATTATTGTTGATAAGAGTGTTGTTATTTGAAGTGACCCTGATCCCTGGCTCTGGATTATTGTAATAGTAATCAATATAGCTGCCAGCCATGGTCGCATTAAATCCTTCCAGTGTAATTCCATCCGCAGAAAGCGTGATCGCACTTCCGCTACCCCTGGCGTTCACTACAGGCATACCAATGCCGCGCAGGATTAACTTCTTGTTAACCTTCACGTTCTCGTAAAATGTCCCGCTATACACATGTATCTCATCGCCATTGCTGGCATCATTGATAGCTGTCTGGATGGAGGTGTAATAGGTGTCCTTTTTGATGTTATATACTGGGCCTTTTGTGGAAAACGGCAAATAATCGATATTGTTACTATCAAGAGCATAGGCCAAATCGCATATGCCGTCTAAATTGCCATCTTTACACTTCTGGCTGAAGCCTGTGCCATCTGGTTTTTTCCAGAAGTTACCGCCAAGGTATATTCCGTTGATCAGGTTAGGGCCTGATTGCTTCGTAATGTTCCATTTGTTGATATTTGAGTTAATGATTTGAACATTTTGAGTATTGTTGAAAATGTTGTTGTAGATCACGTTGTTTCTGGAAGATTTTAGAATGATGCCTCCGTAGCTGTTGTTCGAGACAATATTGTCTCTTAGCGTGTTGTTATTCGAAATGACCTTGATCCCTGCCTCCGGATAAGAGGCTCCCCTGGTCACCGTAAATCCTTCAAGAATAATCCCATCCGCATCAAGTGTGATCACACTTCCGTTGCCCCTTGCATCCACAACAGGCATCCCAATCCCGCGCAGTGTCAACTGCTTGTTAACACCTAGATTCTCATAGTATGTCCCGTTTTTCACTATAATTGTGTTACCTGGATTTGCTGCATCGATAGCTGCCTGGATACCTCCGTAATCACAGCCAATGGGGCATACTAGAATGGAAGTAAGAGCATTATGAATATTCAAACGTCCTCCGGTCACAGTCTTTCCATACAAAGAAGGGATAGGATCAACGCTATTCATTAATAGTTCCTTAATTTCAAGATGGGTGAGAGATGAGTTAAATGCTTTTAATAGTGCAGCTGCTCCTGAAACATGAGGTGCGGCCATAGAAGTTCCGCTAAATGAAGAATATGAATTACCTGGAACTGAACTGAGAATATCAACACCTGGTGCACCGATATCGACAGTCGAAGTTCCGTAATTCGAAAAATCGGCAAGATTATCATTTTGATCTGTTGCTGCTATTGACATGACGTTCGGGACATCATAGCCAGCAGGATAAAAGGGATATTGATCCGTATTTCCCGCACCATTCCCCGCAGCTGCCACAAAAAGAATCCCGGCATCATCAGCAGCTTGAATAGCCGCTTTTAATGATAATGAGTATTCTTCTCCTCCCCAGCTATTACTCATTATATCAGCGCCCATCATGGTTGCATAGTTTATTGCGTCAATTGCATCTGAAGTGTAACCATTACCTTCATCATCCAAAAATTTTACAGCCATAATATGAGTATTCCATGATACACCTGCGACACCTTTGCCGTTGTTTCCAACTCCTCCAATTGTTCCCGAAACATGAGTTCCATGAGTATACACATCCATAGGGTCATTGTCATCATATGCAAAGTCCCAACCATAATAATCGTCTACGAAACCGTTACTATCATCGTCTATACCATTTCCCGGTATTTCTCCAGAATTTGTCCACATATTGCCTGCAAGGTCTTCGTGTGTATAATCAACACCGGTATCAATTACCGCAACAATCACTTCTTTAGATCCTGTGGAAATATCCCATGCTTGCGGTGCATCTATATCAGCATCAGGTTTACCTCCGGTCTGGCCTGTATTATCCATAGCCCAGAGTTCGCGAAAACGCGAATCGTTTGGAGTTTTTAATGCCTTTACTATGTAATTTGGCTCTGCATCCTCGAATTTATCGGATAAAGAGAGGCTGTCCATAGTATTTTCAAGTCTTGACTCATCAACTCGAATAAGATGATATCCAATTCCAGGATAGTCTTTTATGATAGTCATATTTTGCGACTTATAGAAATTTTCAAAATCTTTTTTTGGTAATTTCTTAGTATATTTGACGAGCAATTCTCCAGGTTTATGTTCAGATTTTAGTGAAGTGAGATCAAATCTATTTCTTGATTTTTTTGAAGTAACATTTAACACTGGATTATTCAATCGATCAGCACGAATATCGCCCATCGATATATTGGGTGGGAATCTATGTGTTATCGCACCTCCAGGACTTTCTATTTGACTTATATTATGTAATCTCATTGAAACATGCGAGGAATCAGGAATTATAGGTGAATCCTCTGCTACGGACGTATTTATCATAACTATCGTAAAAATCAAAAATAAAAGAAAGTTGCAACATCTCATAAACGTCATATTATCACTCCCGCGCCTTTTGCCAGCCTAAAACCCTTCATCAACTTCCCCTCCAAGGAATTGCACTTTATTAGGTAAATCATATTATTCTCCAGCACCTACCATTTTTATTCCTATCAACCGTTTACGGTAAAAGCCAGATTTAATTTGTAGATTCACAGGCTCTGTTCAACACACTTCATACTCTGGGATCTTAACTTTAACAATCCATGATTCACATCTATATAAACGCTCTATTTATTTTTAGATGAGTACTATTATAATAATAATAATAATATATGATCATAATTAAATATTCCCGATCCATTCATCTTCGAAAAATTCGCATTTATGTAGGGACAGGGAAATTATGATTTCATTTGTAATCCGATAGTTTTATCTTAAAATAAGAAAATTTAAATCACATGGTAAAATTTAAAAAATTCATGTCGATTATGGTCATTGGATTAATAGTTCTTCTTTCGGGATGTACAGGCAATCAGGAGAAAAATATTGCACAAACTCCTCAATCAACTCCGACTCAATCAAATATTCAAACAACCGTGGTTCAATCTAATGAAGAACAGACCCCGGCCACCCCCTATCAGGTTCAGGTTACCGAAGTTAAAACTCTTCAAGATTGTATTGTATCAACAGTCGAAAAAAGCCCTTGCTTATTAATTAATTTGCAAGTAAAAAATAATAATGCTAAGAGCCTTCATGTTCAAATAATTAAAGAAGATTTGGTCTCCAAAAGCGCAAGGAAACTTGGGATTAGATACGATAAAAACGTTGGATTAAGTAATTTATGCATACGCCAGTCAGGATTGGAATTTATTCTGGATGCCAACACAGAAAAAAACATTGGCATGTGCTATCCTGCATTCAAAAAAAGTGATAACCCTATCCTAAATTTAGGGACAATCATCAATAATGAACGAAAAGATTATGGATTTGATTTGACCAAATACATCCTTGCGGATTAATAGTTTAAGTCTGCGTTTCATTGGTTTATTTATTTTTATACTACGAGCCCATAGATCAAACCGGTTACAATCGAACCCAACATCGTTGCAAAAAGATTTACCCCGTTATTCGATAAATAACCTTTCTGCTGGAGCGTGGCGCCAAGTGCGCTGTCGATGTTCGTACCAATAAATCCTCCTGCTGTGACCACTAATAAAAGAACCATGTCTTCCTGGATCAAAACATAAGCAAGCACTGCAATTGCCAGTGAACCAAATAGGGCGGCACCTTCGCCCAGCCATGAAACAGCTCCGTCCGTACCCCGTTTTGCTTTTTTCAACGTTGTTATCATCCTGGGCTCACCTTTGAACGTCTGGCCAATTTCACTTGCCAGCGTGTCCCCACATGCTGTTGCTAGAGAACCCAGATATGCTGCCATCAGTACCTGCGAATGGGAAGGAAAAACAGCATATGCCATTGCAAGCACAAGGGCTGCCAGAGAGTTACTGAATACATTTTTATAACCGCGAGTTCCATGTTTTCCTTCGGCGGTCCCGTGCGCTAATTTGAAATTGTATTTATAACGCGTAAACATGCTGCCGAGCATGAAAAAAGCCAGCAGGATAAAAAACCAGTTGATACCACTGGATATAATGATAACAACTCCCATCAATGTCGCGGAAAGCATGGCAGAAATATCTGCGATCCGCACCCTGAATGAGAGATACCCCAGGAAAAAAGAAAATACAAGCACTTTCAAAAGATATATAGTATCAACATTATACCCGAACATATAGAAAAGCCACATTGCCATCGCGGAACCGAAAGGAATTATGATGTTATCTTCATTCCGGGTCATCGATTCAAGAAGTGCACCTGTAAGGGCGCCAATCACTGAAAGGAATATTATCATTCCCACCGGAACTACCATGGTGAAACCAGATATCCAGACCCCTGAAATAAAAGCAAAGAAACTTCCCGATATCAGGAAAACAATGCTTGATTTTGCAGAATAAACCTTTGAATCAACCGGTTTACTTTCAACGGTTTGTTTCTTCACCTTTTCAATGATGTTAATTATGTCGGCTATTCCATCGCCAAATGTTGTAATGGCAAAGGCTGATCCGATTATGAATAATGGGAATTTTTCTGTTCCTATCATTGAACTTATTAATAAAAGTATAGCCGTAGTCAAAAAAAGGTGTATCATGCTGATAAGTTTCCCGGATTTTGCATCGGATTCCCTCGCCAAATAGTTAAAAAAAGCTGATCCTGAGGGGAGGGTCAAGAGGATGATCCCTGCAATAAGAAAAATCAGGGCTAATGGATAATAGGATGTTTTGAAAACAGGGAATAAAAAAACAAGCAATCCAAGAAGAATAAATATGACTTGTTTCCTATATTCTTCAATCAGCCTCATTTATTCTCAGAGATGGTATTCTCAGGCAAATACTTTTTGATAGATATGCTTAAGGCTAATTTTACCCTTAAATTAAGGTTAAAATTTACCTTAAAGCCTACAGGTATTTGTATCTGTATCTAACAAGGAGGAAAAAATGCAATTAACCTTTGAAGACGCATGGCAAAAATATAAGGCGAATATGATCAGATCGAACTTTGCCCCCAGAACACTCGAAGCAAAAGAAAAGGTATTAAAAACTTTTATAAAATTCTTAATGAAAACTGATAAAAAAGTTTACCAGGATTTACGAGCTGTCAAATGCGAGATTGTTCTTCAATATATGGATGAACTTTATTTGAGGGGTTTGCAACCATATACAATAAAAATAATTATGGTTCACATAGACAGGTTTTTCAAATACCTTTACAAGAACGATCTTATTTCTGAAGATCCATCGAGAAAAAACCCTGATATCAGGATACCGAAAAAGACTATAAAATATATTCCTCATGAAGAAATCATGAAAAGTTAGATGAAATGATGAATCACCTGGCCAAACTTCACAGATTAGATATAGAACTAATAAAATTAATTTTGACGGAAGGAACTTATTGGCCCGCTAATAAAGCAAATCGAGTATTAACCCAGAAATTAAAAAGGCGTGGGATCTTGCTTAAATCTCAAAGAGGAATGTGGATTGTAAATCCGGCATTTTTGAAAATGTTTGAAAAATATGTCCGGCCCAAACAAAAGAAATTCTTTTTACCGCCGTTGTTGTGAGGAAATTTGGGATCGTTACAATTCAGTTTGGTAGTTATCCCAAGTAATGAAAGTTGATTGGATGAAGGAGAATATGGGCCACAATAATATAATTTTATATTTTTTGTAGTATATATGTCGTATATATTGGTTATTTTGGCTATATTATCATTAAAAACAAGATAAATAGTATAATATTGTGATATAATTGTACTATTTCTCTTATTTTTATTACCAATATACCCAAAATATTCAAATTATAGGCCGCCGTGATACCCTCATAAGTGAGGTTTGCTTAGCGTTGTTTTTTTCCTAATTACTACTGGAAGTCCATAACGATAAACCCGATATGTACCAAAAAGAAAGTATGTTCAAGCCTTACTTTACCTTTTTGCGAGATAGTCAAAAATATCCTAATAGTAAAGATCTAAGAAAAGCCTGAGAGACTCCATGCAAAGATTAATAGCTATAAATCAATATATGATCATTTAAATTTGGACAAACATAAAGGTCGAATATGCACTGGCGCGAAAAAGAATTGCTTAACATACTGAAACAAGGAAAATTGACAACCACCGAGATAGTTGGCAGGGTAAATATGAGCAAGACAACCGTCCTGAAGTACCTGGATAGTATGAAAGAGAAAAACCTGGTGGATGGCGAAGAGATAGGTAATGTAAAAATCTGGTTTTTAAAAACTGAAGAGGAAATAGTTCAAAATGAAGCTCCCGACAGCAGAGCTGTGGGGAATCTCATGACTCCGATGGCGACTGAGGTTGCATGTACCATGCCCAGTCGCCGCAGAGCTGCGGAGTATAACGATAAAATAAAAGTACTGGTTGCGGATGATAATAAGGATGTTATAGACATTATCCGATATTCTTTAGATAGCGATCAATTCGAGGTTTTAGAAGCCGCAAATGGAAAAGAAGCTTTGGGGATGGTCTTTGCTAGATCACCTGATATCCTGATCTTAGATATCATGATGTCTGAAATGGATGGCTATATGGTCTGCGCAGAATTGAAAGAACATGATTCTACAAAGAATTTGCCCATAATAATCTTGTCTGCCAAGACCAGTGTAGATGATAAGATTAAAGCAATGGGCTTAGGCGTAGATGATTATATGACAAAACCGTTTGACGCAAGAGAACTAGAAGCAAGAATAAAATTGAGGTTGAAAAAAGAATGCCAGTAAGAATTAAGATAGTTATTTTTTTCAATTCCTGCCAGTTTATTACACCGTGATGCAATCTTTTTTTCAGTGCTTTCATTAAAGTCTTCTTCTATGAATTTAACTTCTCCTTTATCTGTTTCAATAGAACCTATTTTAAATTCCAATATATCTCCT
>Ga0209429_10001675_pt1 | contig 13458 bp, 13 predicted proteins | sample BarGraNGADG00212_3_FD_184493 | JGI IMG/M metagenome (GOLD analysis project Ga0209429, IMG submission 184493) | Arctic peat soil microbial communities from Barrow, Alaska - Barrow Graham LP Ref core NGADG0004-212 (SPAdes) (version 2) | ecosystem: Environmental > Terrestrial > Soil > Wetlands >... | reverse complement strand
GGCCGGAAATAATGGTACCGCCTGCAACAAGCATGGAAATAATACCTGCATAGGATACCGGAACGCCCAGGCCCACATACATGCTCGGCCATGCAGAACCCAGGAGTGCATCGGGAAGTCCCAGACTGATAAACGATATATAAATAATGGCTAATAATATGGATAACACAATTACTTTCCCTTTTTATAATATTTTATTTAGTGCAAGGCTGATCATGCCCTCTTCAAAATCTTCCCTGAGGTCTGTTTTTACCTCAATATCAGGAAGCATGATACCTTCTATATCTGAAAGACAGCTGTTTTTAAGCTTAGCTGTAAAATTTTCATTAATCTGTGTGCAGAAGAGAACGATTCTGTCAGGATTATATATACACATGAACACTTTTACCGCCTTAATAAGGAAATCTTCTATCGCTTCCGGATCATATGTAAATGTCTCCCAGTTTATATCAAAAGGCAAATACTTGATTTCTCCGGCAAGTCCGTTTCTGCCCTTCTTAATCTCACCGTTCTGACAGATTCCTGCTCCCGGCGGATATTTCGCGGGCATATAAATACCTGCAGCACTCGTATTTTCCATCAATAGATTTCGCTTGCAATAGCCATATGTAGCGGCATTGATATCGTTCTCAAGGAAAACGTCCACGTCGAATCTATCCTGAATAATGGATGCAAAATTGATGTTCAAAAGGGATTCATAGTCGCTGACAACGATTCTTCCTCCGATTTCCTCCACCGGCATTCCAAAAGCGATAATTTTAATATTGGGATACCCGGCAATCAGGGATTCAATTACGGTATTAAAACAATCCAAAGAAATCTTTACGAAAGATTCCTCCCTCCGTTCCAGGCAAGCCCCATATAAATCACATACCAGAAATGCAGCTGTATCCTTCGTGTTTTTTTCATACATATAAATAACCAGTGCAAATTTTGCCCTTTGATTAAAGCGATAAGAAACTGCAGGCCTGCCAAGCTGCGGCTGCACAATGCTGTCTTCCTCTATTTCTCCTGATGCAAGAAGTGTACTGGTCAGCGACTGAACCGTAACAACACTGAGCCCGGAAAGTTCCGCCAGTCTGGATTTTGTGGCAGACCGTTCCTGGCGCATAATGCGCTTAAGAATCTTTAGATTTTCTTCTTTAATTGGATTAACTGACTCCACTTTAGCTCCTCCTTATTTAATAAATGTACTTATTAAAGTGCCTTTATTAAATATATTAGATAAATAGCCGCCTGTCAATCCCTTCCCGGTCAATCATTCATAGACCTCTTAAATCCTCCCTTGTTCCATCCAAATTGCCCGTCCGGCAGCAAGTCCGTGTGTGTGTCCAGAAGGATACCCCGAAAAATAGCCTGTCCGCCAAACCGGAGCCGCAGATTATCGACAACTTTTGCAACGGTTGCTTTTTCATCGGTCTGAAAGTCCGGATCATAGCCGCTGCCTCATCCATCAGATCAATCGCCTTGTCAGGAAGGAACCTGTCTGTTATGTAGCGGTTGGACAGTTTGGCACATGAGATAACCGCTTTGTCCGATATACGGATACCGTGAAAAATCTCGTATTTCTCCTTTATTCCTCTGAGGATGGATATAGTATCCTCGACAGTCGGCTCATTGACCATCATCTTCTGAAAACGGCGCTCCAGTGCTCCGTCCTTCTCGATGGTGGTCCGGTACTCATTTAATGTAGTTGCGCCGATTACCTTCATCTCACCTCTGGCCAGCATAGGTTTCATCATATTGGATGCATCAAGGGATCCTTCAGCCTGACCGGCACCGACAATGGTATGGATCTCATCAATGAACATGATAATTTCGCCCGCGGAATCGGTGATCGCCTTCAGCACATCGTTTTTTACGATACGCTGAGCCAGTCCCTCCACAACAGCTGTCTTGCCAACGCCTGGTTCGCCGATCAGAACAGGGTTGTTCTTTTTTCTTCTGGAAAGAATACGTTCACAGTTCCTGACTTCGTCGTCACGGCCGATCACCGGATCGATCTTACCCAGGCGGGCCTCTTCGGTCAGGTCACGGCCATATTTTTTCAGCACATCGGGTTTGCCCTCCTGGTCATCCGGGGCAGCCTGCTGGGAGCTTCGGAAGTCCTTCAGTTTTTCGCTGAAAGCTTTTGCTGTAATGTTGTATTGCTTCAGAATTTTCTGTGAATCCGTGTTCCGCTCCTTAAGAAGTGTCAGATAGAGATGCTCAACAGAAATGTGAGTCTCCCCCATGGACTTAGCCTCATCTTCTGATTTCAGAAGAATCCTCTGATATGCCGTGCCGGGATATATTTCTCCGTTCCCGTCCTGTGTCGGCATACGGCTGATTTCATCAAGGACACTCTGCCGGTAGCTATCCGTATCCACATTCATCTGTGACAGGATTTGAGAAATCATTCCCCTGCTGTCAGATATGAGCGCATAATGCAGGTGCATTTCCTTAACCTCAGGATTCGCATTCTTTATGGCGAGATTCTGAGAATCACGAATTACTTCCATGCTTTTCTGTGTGAATTTATTGGAATCCATAATAATATCTCCATGTAATTACTGACTTTAACTTTCTTTGACTTTCGATACTATTATACATCCTCATCAGGCAAATTCAATAGATTTATTGCATAAATTCCTGCCGCGCTGCTAAAATATAACCAAACCAAGCTGCATTCCTCAGGACTGATGCCTTTCCGATATTGTCCGGATAGGTTAAAATCAGAGGGATAAATATACAGTCACAGCACAAAAAGGAGACTCTCACCCCCGTATGAGAGACCGCAAACAGAATTGGAGTGCATATGACGATCCAATATCCGGATTACAATAACTGCCTGGTCAATCTGGCTTGTTCCATTTTGAAGCACTTCGGCGCGCAGCCGCAGCATGCAACCCTGCCGATTTTGGATTCGCTGCTGAAAAGCCAATACACAAACGTAGTTGTAATGCTTTTTGATGGTATGGGTTCGGATGCGCTTAAATATCATCTGCCGGCGGATAGTTTTCTCCGACGGCACTGTACGGCAGATATTTCCTCCGTTTTTCCCCCGACAACGACAGCAGCCGTCACTTCCGTTGAAAGCGGGCTGACACCTGCAGAACATGGATGGCTGGGTTGGAGCCTTTATTTTTCCGAGATTGATAAAATTGTAAATGCACTTACTAATACAGAAGAAGGCAGCGGTAATCAGGCTGCGGAATATCATGTTGCAGGAAAATACCTTCCCTATAGGAACATTGTCGACATAATTAATGAAGCCGGCCAGGTAAAAGCCTATTCGGTTTCACCCTTTGGAACAAACCGTGTGCATCAGCATGATAAATTGTATACGGAAGTAAAAAGATTATGCAGCACCGATGATCGTAAATATATCTACGCATATTGGTACCAGCCTGACAGCTGCATGCATGATAAAGGCTGCTATAGTACAGAAGCAGGAGATTGGATTAACGCCATCAACAACGAAGTGGAGAATCTCTGCCGCGACTTGCGCGATACGCTTGTCATAGTAACAGCCGACCATGGCCACTGCAGTCTACGCTATGAAATCATCAGTGACCATCCCGGCATAGCAAAGATGATGGAACGTCCGATTTCAGTTGAATGCCGTGCAGTCTGCTTTTATGTCAAGCCTGCATATCACGATCAGTTCCCCTATGCTTTTCACGAAGCATTCGGTGAAAATTTTATGCTTCTTACCCGGCAGGAGGTTTTTGATCGCCAATTGTTCGGCGACGGGAAAGCACACCCCAAACTCGAAGAACTTGCCGGTGATTTTTTAGCGATAGCAATTTCAGATGTCGGGATAGTTCAGCATCATGGGTCGAACCGTTTTCTTTCCCATCATGCAGGAATGACCGAAGAAGAAATGAAAATCCCGTTTATTGTGATCGAATCGAATGACAGGTAATGGCCAGGACACAGAATCGGCATCATGGCTCCCGGTTCTGCTCAGCAAGTATTATTGGATACTGTATTTGTTTATTTTTACCTGCATATCATATTCTTTCTTTATCTCCTGCAGCTTCCCATAGTGCTGCGTTTTGGCATGCTGCTTCAATGAATCCGAGTCCGTCCAAATTTCAGTCAGCCAAAGCTGATTTTGTGCTGATTGTTCGACGGGAACGGAAAAATCGTAACGGTAGTTTCCGGGCTCCTGCCTTGAAGCGACATCAATCCCTTCCGCTGCCAGTTTACTATAGAACTCTTCACGTTTTCCATCACTGAATATATAAGCTACATCCACCCAGATCATTGTATCCATTTTTTGAATTACATCTTCGTACGTTTCAGCTTTGAAAACCGCGAAATATTTGCCGAATTCCTTTGTCCACATGTCCATCTCACCCTCAATACCACTCACACAATTCATTATGAAGGCAACTTTTTTGCAGCCTGTTTTTGACATTTCCGGAAGTAATACGGAAAAGCCCCATTCAATGTCTTCCTTTGCATCTTCAAACCCATTTAGTGCATTTACCACTAATTTGCTATCAGGGTATTTTTTCAACAGTTCAAGTGCAAAAGATGCAGGATTTCGATAATTCTCAAAACAGCAGAATTTCTTCCATGCTATTAATACAACATTTTGGTTCTCAATATATTTTACATTACAATATTCAGATTCAAATTCATTTTCACTAACCATTCACTGTCTCCTAATACACAAATTATTATTATTATTGTAACACCTGTTCATAAAATCAGTGCTATTCAGGCAATTCCCGTAAAAAAAGTCCCCTGCACTTTTTCTTCAGGGCTGTATTTTCCTTCAGTCAAATGCTCTGCAATGGTAACACACTGCCCAATGAACTGGCAGGAGAGGAAGGCACTTTGTTTGATATTCACACCATTCAACCTTGCACCGGCGAAATCGCATGTGTCAAACGTACACCCATAGATCACCGAAACATCCGAAAAATCAGCCCGCCTGAATTTACACCCTGTGAATTTTTTCTTTGAAATATCTTCCATCTCCATTATCCGGCTGGAAAAATCTTCGTTTTCATAACTGTCCGTGTCAAATTGCATTTTCAGTCCCCTTTGGCAAAAATGAGCCGCGATAAAAGTATCCCTTACATGAAAGCTTGTTTTCTGTTAAAATATACTTATATTATATAGTTTTCAAAAAGCAGGAACATAATCGTTCACAAGAGCAAACACCATGTCTTCATTTCGACCGTTTCGCTTTTGATGGGTGAAACGGTTATTTTTATAAAGGGGCAAAGTATATGAGTAATACTGAATTTAAAGTCAATGATTTGATTATGTACGGCGGGAGCGGCGTATGTATTGTTGAAGGTATTGGTGTACCGGACATCCGCGGCATAGACAGTACAAAACAATACTACTTCCTTAAGCCGCTGTATACAAAAGATTCCACGATATTTTCTCCTGTTGATAACGGAAGGGTCGTGATGCGCAGGTTAATCACGAAAGCGGAAGCACAGGAGCTGATCGCTAAGATTCCGGATATTGAAATATTATGGGACGACAACGAGAAAATACGCGAGGAAAAATACCTGGAAGCCCTGCACACATATAATTGTTATGAGTGGGTACGTATTATCAAAACAATGTATCTGCGGATGGAAGAGCGTGTGCATCAAAAGAAGCCTGTAGGCGAGAAAGACCAGAGGCTTTTGCGTGTGGCGGAAGATCTTCTGTTCGGAGAACTTGCCATCCCGTTAGGGATACCTAAGGACCAGGTTGGAGCCTATATTAACGAACAAGTGCGCTGATCAGAAAGTGAATAAGTAATTCTCATGGGAAAGCTAAAAAAGACGGAAATAAATGAACATGAATGTTACTACTGTAAATATTACAGCAAATCGACCTGTTTTCTTGACCGCTGCTGCCTGGAAGCAATCCCGTTGGATAACTCTGCGGAAACTGTTTTCAAATTGAATCCTTCCTCCCGTTCATGAGCGGCTGCCATTCATGACTTTTGCTATATCTTTACTACTCCTGTTACCTCAGTACAATTTTCGATGGAAATGCCTGCAATCGTGATACATTCCACATTTTATCAATATAGGCCGTTGTATAGACCTGTTCAATGTCATGGTACAGATAGGATGCCTTTTCGGTCAATTCATAACCACAATCGATTTTCCTGAGATATCCTAATTTCTCAGCTGCAAAAAGTTCGAATCGATACATTTTTTGAAGAGGTGACCCAATCATTTTTTCGAATTTCGAGCTGTCGATTCTCATTGCATACGCACTCCAGAATAAATAGTAAGCTGCCCGCTGCCTTTTCGTGAAATCAAGGGTCAAAGAGGTCGGAAGGAAGCCTTCGGTTATCCTCTCAATATAGGCATCGATAGAAAATGTATTGATTTTGAAGCAGTTTTGAAGCAGCGTGGCCGCGGAGACCCCGAACCCGAGGAAGGCGCTTCGTGTTACTGAGGAGTATTTTCCGGTACCTTTCCGGCCAAAAGTCCACACCGAAGTCCTCTCTGTTCCGATTGAACGGCAAAATTCGGCCATGCTTCTGAGCATTCTCTTTTTAACTTTTGCATTCATTGGTTTATATATATTTTTTGCGAAAGTAAAGTCGATGAATGGGTATGTTGATACTTGGGTAGCACCTTGCCCAAAGGCTGTGCTGATGTCATGGGCCAGTTTTTCATTGGTCTGTCCCGGTATCGCGAAAATCAGATCCATATCAACAATTTCGAAGCGGGCATCCCGGACAAGCTTCAATTTTTCAAAAATACCATCACTGCGCCGCCCTAATTTTGCGAGGCAATCCGCATCAAATGACTGAATCCCAATACTGACCATCGTCACACCGGCCGCCTTTAATTTCTCCAGGGTTACCTCAGAAATATCATCAGGATGAAGTTCTACACCGATGCCGCCGTCAATCGTAAAGTATTGCTTCAGTTTTTCAATGATGCTTTTGAGATCATCAATCATCAGCGCAGGCGTTCCCCCGCCGAAATAGAGGCTGTTCACGGACTTTTTTGCCCTGTCTGCACAGACCAGATCAATTTCTTTTATCAGCGCCTTCCTATATGCTTCAGCTTTTCCCGTATCATAAATTTCTTTGCAGTATGGACAAAAGCCGCACAGCGAACGGCAGAACGGTATATGCACATATAGGCCCAAATTCTCTAAAGCATCATACTCCGGAAGAGTTCCGGACCTGCCCTCGAAGAAAAACGGCCTGAACGAACGGGTCAGCAGAATTCTTAAAAGTGATACCAAAAGCATTCATTTCCCTCCCTCCTGTGCTGATGCAGCTGATATGCCCGGTATGAATGATGCGACGATTTTGTTATATATATTTCATATACGTTTTGAAAAAATCACATATGACTTTGATGTTCCCACTAAAAACCAGCAAGAACTCTGCTGCAAAAAAGTATCCGCATTGTTCGCAAAGCCCCTCTATATCAATGCACCTGCCGCAGATCCACCGCTTATTATCTTCCATGATAACGCACTGACGGCAAGGTGTTTTCAGGGTGTTATCCACAATGTAAGGGAAAGCACTTCTAAGGTTAATAACAGGATATCCATTCCCGATCAGCCGTGAAATCCTGTCACAGCAGTCTTGTTTTTCTGCATGGCTCAGCTGCAGGTATTCTGTACCGGGATACGGAGTATGAAAATTGAAAGATACGGATCTGACATGCATCGTATGTTTTGCAATTTCACAAACTGCTTCGATATCCCCTTTGTTTATTTGATTGACCGCCATATAAAGGCATATATTGTCCGATGCAGCGTTTTCTATATTTTTGATGATTGTATCATAGGTGTTGCCGCGGATCTTATTGTGGCTCTCTTTTGTGCCGTCCAGGCTCACCAGCAGCAAGTCAGCTTCCGGCAAAGTCAGTCCGAAAGTTCCGTTAGTAACTACGTTGACAATCAGGTATCCCATTTGGCGCGCTTCTATAACAAGGTCCCGCAAAGTGGTTTTGTCATCTTTCCATAGGAAAGGTTCCCCCCCGTAAAAAAACAGTATTCTGACTCCATCCCGGTATAGTTCGTGCATTTCAGATGTAATTTGAGAATGCGGATAAATAATCGATGTGAGATTACTGACTGCACAGTGAAGGCAGGATAAATTACATCGATCCGTAAGAATAATTGATCCTACGACTGACTTTGGGGATTTGAAAATAACGGTACTCATTCCCCTGAAGAATAATTGCATCACGGAATTGATTCTCATAAAGCTACCTCGCACTGGGCTTGCAGTCTTTGAAAATCTTACTGTTCCAGATCCTTTTTCCTGCGCGCGAACTCTTCCGCGTCAATTTCTCCTCTTGCATATCTTTCGCGAAGAATCGTCAGCGCCGTATCTTCCTTTTTTCTAAGATTTGCTATCCGGGGCAGGTATTTTTTGAAGAGCCTGAAAGCGATAAAAATGACAACTGCCCAGAAAAGCAGATACATGGCCATTGATGCAAGCCCCAGCCATAAATTACCGTCAGCGAGTAAAAGAATGTCAGGACCATAAAATGGATGCATTGATTTGCCCTCCTTTGGATATACTATTCTAAATAATATCCAGTTGATGACATGCAGACAGCAGATGGCTGATGCTTTCAGACCCGGTCAGCCTGTATCGGCTCCTTTTTCTCGTCAGCAAGCATTTTCTCAACAAGGCGGACCGCTTCCGATATCAGTTGAGGGCAAATACTGCCGAACAATCCCTTCTCTGTTATCTGCATAAACTCTTCCGAATCAGAAAGGTCATATCCCAGAAGCTCACGGCAGAGGATAGACTGTTTCTCTGCTATGAACTGTTTTTCAAAAGAAACCGCCAAAGCATTGGAGCGGGCTTTATCTGTTGGATTTTGCATAGAAGTAAAGCCGAAATTCAGTCCGATTGCCATCAGCGCGCCGGTAACAGCACCGCACACCTCTCCGCAGCGCATTCCGCCGCCAAAGCATGATGCGACAAGCAGTGCCTTTTCCCGGCTCAATCCCCCCTCCTGAGCAAATGCACAAAACACCGACTGCGCACAGTTCAGACCCTGATTGAAATTCTCTAATGCAATTTTTTCTCTTTTCATAGTATTTATTCTCCATCCGATATTTTATGAATTTCCATGTGATACGGATACATCAATACCTCCAGGGATACTGCGGGTCGTTTTCTCTTTGCCTTTACAGACAGCGCAAAAAATAACCAAATATACAGAATAATTTACTTGTCTGGTCCTGCCATTCTGTCCTCTTCCGGATTGACCCGGCTGACGCTCTGATTTTTGTATTCCTGTATCTGGGTGTCGTCAATGATCTCAAGGTCACGCTGTCCGCCCTGCGACTCAAGGTGATGGCGGAACTCATGTTTTAAGGTATGCGCAATTCTCTCGCGCAGGGCAGGCAAAGGCAAGAAGCCACAAGTACGCATAAAAGATCCGTAGTAGATGGAAATATAGCGCCCCATAACGGAATCATAGTGGTATTCACCCATAATATATAAATCGTTGCTAACCGCTGCAGGGTGTATTTTCGCTTCGGGAATAAGGCGTATTCCACCGTTTAAATTGATGAAAAAGTCCTCCGGCAGTTCATCTGTAATCTCGCTTAAGATCTTTTCGAACTCATCGATTGATACCACATGCACCTCCGGCTTACTTTACTTCCTGCTGAAACTGACCCATATGCTCTATTCGTCCATCTTTTTAAGATTGATATGTGTCGTCTCGACTTCCTTCATCACTTCATCGGCATGATCAATTATCACTCTGATAAAGACATCGATTACTTCGGCATCAAATTGAATGCCCGCTCCGTTGAGAAGCTGTTCCTTGGCATGTTTGATATCAAGCTTACTCCTGTACCTCCGGTTGGACGTCATCGCGTCAAAAGCATCGGCAACAGTTATTATCCTTGCAAGAAAAGGTATTTCATCTCCTTTTAATCCCTCCGGATACCCTGACCCGTCAATCCATTCATGATGATACCTAACCAGCGGTACGACATCCTGAAACATGGATAATGCTGACAATATATGTGCACCTTTGAGGGGATGCTGCTTAATAACATCATATTCCGATGCTGTAAGTTCATTGGATTTTTTCAAAATATCATCAGCCGTTCCGATTTTGCCGATATCATGAAATATGCCGGCAGTCGACAATAGGTCGAGTTCATCAACAGACAGCCCGAATCCTTCTCCGACTTTTTTGGAATAATACGCCACTCTGTCCGAGTGCCCGCAGGTATACTCATCCCTGGCATCGACGGTCAGCCGCAGCGCTTCAATTGTATCAATGTATGTCTTCTTCAATTCTGCATAGGTTCTGATCAGTTCTTCGTTCTTGGTATTCACAAGGGAGTGCAGAAAGGCATTGTTGAGGGCGGAGGCAGCCTGGTTTGCATAAATTTCAAGCAGCTTGATTTCGCTCTCATAGTTTGCACTTTCAATGTAGATGATACCCAAAGTCTGTCTGTATTCGTTCACGAGCGGCAGTATAACACCTGTCTCCAGTCTCTCTGTTTTCATAGTTGTTCTTGCATAGCCGATTCGTTCCATCAGTTCAGGATCCAGCATTGCCATGAATTCTTCAATCCCCGTATCATACTGGCCAATACCCCGGAAAATACTATTGTGCATACTGTTCATGTTTTCGGTACTGTCAACCAGTATAAAAGCATTCTTACTGTCCACAAAATACATGACTTCAATTAATATGCCGCCAAGAATACTGCCGATGGGCTGCAGCTGGTAAATCTTAGGAACGGATTCAAGTATTTTATTGAGCCCGTCCTGAAATCTCTTGATCGTACGCACCTGCATAATTGATTTGATTGCAGATTCGACCAGCAGAATCAGCTGGTCGAACTTATCACTTTTCTCACAATACCCCTGAATGTCCAGGGCTCTGATTGTTTCAAGGGGCGGGGCCATATCCTTATGACCGGTGAGAAGCAGAATGTATAGCTCATCATTGAATGCACGAATCTTAGCAACCACCTTGTCTCCGTTAATCGGCTGCATCAGGAAATCAAGGATAAGCAGGTCATAATTCCCATTACGGATCATCTCAATAGCATCCAGCGGAGCTGTTACTCCGGTAATATCGTATCCGTTCCTTGTAAGGACAACGGACAAAGAATCGATGATTCCAATCTCATCATCCAGAACAATAATCTTATATGGTGAAATTGATTCGGTCTTCTTTCTTCTCATGATATTGCCTCCGCAGAATGTCTAAATAACTGGAATCGATATGCAAAACCTGGTTCCTTTGCCCACTTCAGAATCGAACCACATTCTCCCGCCAAATTTGCCTACAATCGTAGAGTAAGACATGTACAAGCCGAGCCCTGTTCCCTTTTTCGCTTTCGTGGTCAGCATCTCTTTAAAGAGCCTCTCCTTGACGTCATCCGGCATTCCGGACCCATAGTCCTGCACACACAATTGGAGCATGAGGCCTTCCTGGGAAATAGCAAAATCAATAATTCCTTCGTTCCCCTCATAGGCTTCGATACTGTTTGTAATCAAATTGTTGATGATTTGAACGAGGCTGTTGACCTCTCCTCTTATCATAGTTGATTTTTCGATGCTGCATACTACATTTAGTTTACAACCATATTTTTTTAGTTCGTGATTCATCAGAATATCAATTCTTTTGAGCAATTCGTTCAATTCGAACGAATCTGTTGTTGACGAAGTCAACTGAACAGCCTGACCCTTTACTGTTGAAATAATATCTGACATATATGCACAGTAATTTCTCATTTTGTCTATCCAACTTCGCATTTCCAGAGCAATCTCATGGTGATCCTCTTTCGCGACCTGCGGATCATCAATCGATTCCTCATATTCAGATATAAGGTCATTAATTCCTTCAATACCTCCGGAAATAGACATAATAGGTGTTTTGAGGTTATGGGCAATCCCCCCTACCAACTGTCCAAGGGTAATTAAATGCTCCTTTTCTATCAGTTGCGACTGTGTTTGTTTGACGAGTTCAAATGACTTTCTGATTTCCGTAATGTCCTTAAACAAAATGATAGTACCCTTATATCTATTCTGCGTAATAACCGGCGTAATTTCAATTGCAAATACCTTATCAAAACCGCCTTTGCTGAAACTTTTTTCAAAATAGGAGGATTTACGATCCCTGATTGTCTGATTCAGGGCATTCTGGAAATAGTTTGAGCTATCTTCAGAAATTTCCTTAATCTGATCAATCCAAGTCCAAAGGCTCATTTTCCTTTTGATTTCCGAGACACCAACAAAATTGTCTGAAAATGTCTGGTTGAAGTCGATAATTTCAAAATTGTCATTCACAACAATATAACTGTCCGAAATATGATCAACAACTGTCTGCAGGGCTATCGGGACTACGCTGAGGAAATCATATTTCATGATTGCGATCATATAACAGAAAACAGCAAATGAAAAAGAGATTGGCTCATAATACAAGGAAAATGAAAACAGTTTGAATACAAAAGCAATGTCAACCGCAAGCGGTACAACCGTGCCGATTGTAATGAGAATGGACTGCCTCGAAAAGAAACCGGCGTTTTTAATTGAGAAATACAGAAGAAAAGAAAGACCAATGAGAATGAGAGGATATGCATAAACCGCTTGAATATTAATTAACGGTCCTCGAACAATTTCGTCACTTTGAAGCGAATATTTAACAAAGAATAGATGGTGATAGTCATTGGTCCATATTGCAATTGCATTTAACACCGGCAAAACAAGCAGGAATAAATACCTGCGTTTCAATATTGATCCTGATGAAAATGAGCGTCCCAAAAGAAAAATCAGAACGGAAACAAATCCGACTGCTGTAAAATATATATTCGTAAATATCATTCCCGTATAACTGAAAAGCGCGATTGCATAGGATTCTACGAGCATGCTTGCGCACCAGACAAAAATGGCTGAAATCAGACCGATTGATATGTAATGTATCTCTTGCTTATTTTTCATTCTAACTATCAGTAACAAAAGAACAAGAATCAAAATAGTTGAAATATGAAGCAGGATGGAAGCTGAATCATTCAAAAGCAAACCAACACCTCCTGGTTACCCGTTATTAGCCAGAATGTTTCAACAAGACAATGATGACTCCTGCAGCTGCTCTTTTATAATACCTGCAAGTTCATGCGAATGCGAATTGATGAAATAATGTTCAGCTTCTGCAATGACATGCAGGCTGACTCTGTTCGAATACGTGAGCCATTCCCGGAACTTTCTTGTATAGTTCTTTGTGACTTTGTCTTTCTCTCCGACAATGAAGTGAATAGGTGTTGTGAGTTTGGGTTGCTTTGCCGCAGCAAAGTCATGAAAGTATTCATAAAATGCTTTTGTATCATGTCTGAATGCCTTTATTATAAACCCCATTGTAGCAATATCAAAAGAAGAATATGGCAAACCAATGCTGCAAAGATATTTTATGATTTTTTCGTCTGACTGGAGCTTCCATGGATCAAAGAACCCCCCGTATATTCCTGCAAGCACAGGCGGAAATG
>Ga0209429_10001674_pt1 | contig 13461 bp, 11 predicted proteins | sample BarGraNGADG00212_3_FD_184493 | JGI IMG/M metagenome (GOLD analysis project Ga0209429, IMG submission 184493) | Arctic peat soil microbial communities from Barrow, Alaska - Barrow Graham LP Ref core NGADG0004-212 (SPAdes) (version 2) | ecosystem: Environmental > Terrestrial > Soil > Wetlands >... | reverse complement strand
CAACAGCAAGCAATATTCTGACGCTTACGGCATTTATAGTGATAATGTAATTTATCCTGGTTCAATGCAACCACGTGATAATTTCGGCCCGGTTACAGTACCTCCAGAATCTTTATTTGTCATGGGCGATAACCGCGATGAAAGTGCGGACAGCCGTTTCTGGGGATTTGTAGATTTGAAAGATGTGGAAGGTAAAGCTTTTATAATCTACTGGTCATGGAATCGCGAAGAAACTAATCTCCGCTGGCAGCGACTGGGAAGTATCCTGCATTGAAATCATCTACAAATATGGCTGATGCCAAAATAAAATCAAAAATAAGGGAATTTATCGAAGGGATCATTGCCGCTGTCTTGATTGCACTCTTGATCACTACATTTGTTATCAAGATGTATAAAATACCTTCCCGCTCCATGGTTCCCACTTTACTGGTCGGCGACCAGCTTGTCGTCAATAAATTAATTTACGGAATAAAGATACCTTATTTCAGAAATACAATCATCCCGATTACTGATCCCCAAAGAGGGGATATCATCGTTTTCATTTATCCGAAAGATCGCTCCATTGAATTTATCAAGCGCGTGATCGGCATCGGCGGAGATACCATTAAAATCAAAGATAAAAAAATCTTTCTTAATGGCCAGTTATTTACGGATAACATAGGAATTTATACTGACAAAATGATTTATCCGGGCTCAGTGCAGCCACGCGATAATTTCGGTCCCGTAACCGTTCCCAAGGGTTCGCTTTTCGTATTGGGCGATAACCGCGATGAAAGTATGGATAGCCGTTTCTGGGGATTTGTGGATTTGAAAGATGTCCAGGGTAAGGCCTTTATTATTTACTGGTCATGGAATCCCGACGAACGAAAAATCCGTTGGCAACGGCTGGGAAACTTGTTGCATTAATAAGTTAGATGTTTCACCGATCTGTGTTTACGCATGCTGGCTAATAATTACAACCTAGAAGATCGTCGAAAACCGCATGCCTTAGGGCTGTTCAAAAATGTTCAGATGCAAGGCGCGCAAAACCGACGGAGTGAGGCGTATTTTTTCACGTGTGACCTTTAGGTTATACGTCGCAACGACGGAGGGTGCAGCGCAACACAGCAGGTGAGCGTTTTTCAACAGCCCCATTGCCTCTAGAAAAAGGCCGACAAAACCATCGCCCCAGACAAGCCAATTAGTATAATAATCGTTGCCCAGGAAACAATGTTCATCAATCTGCTATTGACAAAATCTCCCATGATGCGCTTATCGTTGATCAAAAGAAGCATAAAAATTAAGATAAACGGCAGCAGGATTCCATTAATAACCTGGGAATAATACATTATCGCGATCAGAGGCACATCGGGCAGAAGAATAATCCCCGCGCCCAGAAAAATCATCAACGAATAAAGGCCGTAAAACTGCGGTGCTTCGACAAATTTAGTGTTTAAACTGGACTCCCAGCCGAACGCCTCACAAATTGTATAAGCTGTGGATAGCGGTAAAATGGATGCGGCAAAAAGGGAAGCGTTGAGTAAACCGAAAGCAAATAACCAGGAACAGTATACTCCGGCAAGAGGAGCCAGAGCCAGAGCGGCATCTTTAGCCGTTTCAATCTTGAGACCGTTCTGAAATAAAGTAACTGCGCAAAGCATTATTATAAAAAATGCTACCACATTAACGGTTATAGAGCCGAAGATTACATCCATCCGGGCATACTTGTAACTTTCAACTTTTAAACCCTTATCCACAATGGATGACTGTAAATAAAACTGCATCCAGGGCGCAATCGTTGTTCCGATAATACCTATGGCCATGGTCAGCATACCGGTATCAAACTTCAGAGTTGGCGTAAATGTGGCAGCCCTGATTTCCGACCAATTAGGGTTAACCATAAATCCGGAAACGATATAGGAAAGATAAAAGACACAGGCAACCAGAAACGCCTTTTCCACCGATTTATAATTTCCCTTGACTATCAGCAACCACACAAAAAAAGCACCTAAAGGAACAGAAATATATTTACTGATTCCGAACAATTCCATACTGGCAGCAATACCCGCAAATTCTGAAACAGTATTACCCATATTAGCCAAAAATAGAATTATCATGAGATAAAAAGTGACTTTTGCCCCGAATCGTTCACGAATTAAATCGGAAAGCCCCTTACCGGAAACAACACCCATCCGGGCGCACATCTCCTGAATAATAATTAAAGCTACCGTTACGGGAATGAGTATCCAAAGAAGGCGAAGACCATACTGCGCACCGGCAAGAGAATACGTGGTTATGCCACCGGCATCATTATCCACATTGGAAGTAATAATTCCCGGTCCGATAAACGCGAAAAAGAGCCCCAGCTTCCACAAGCCGGTCTGGAGCAATTTCTTCCAAAGCTGTCCTATTTTTTCCATAATAATTTCTGTCACGAAAGAATAAATTTATTGTCCCAGGTGAGGAGCAACAACTTCCAGTAAATTTTTAAAGATGATAGTTCCCTGCATGCGTTCATTTTCATCAACTACAGGTATCGCAGTCACCGCATACTTGGCAAAATGTTCGGCAATAGTATCATCTTTGTCATCAAGTTTTACTGAAATAACCCGCTCATCCATCAGCTCTTCGAGCTTTTTATCCTCGGGGGCTAAAATCAAATCACGCAGACTGATGACACCCAGCAAACGTTCATCCTCATCCGTCACATATACATAATAAACCAAATCAACATCCGCCGCCTCCTGACGAAATCTGTCCAGTGCTTCCCGAACCGAAGTTGATGGGCGAAAACTCAGGTAAGATGTAGTCATCATACCGCCTGCTTCCCTCTCCGGATGTGTCAGGAGTTCTTTGACATCATCGGCAATATCTTTTTCCATCCCCTGTAAAATTACGTCTGCCTGAGCTTTGGGCAAATCTCCCAGAAGATCAGCGGCTTCAGAAAGTGACATTTCCTCGATAATATCTGATGCCTTGGCCGAATTGAGATCATTGATCAGACTCACTTGAACCTTCGGATCAGTTTCTTCAAGAGTTTCCGCCGCAGTTTCCACATCCAGTGACTGAAATAATACCGATCGCTGTTTAATATCCAGATCCTCCAGAATGTCGGCAAGATCCGCCGGATGGATTTGGCCGATCCTGTTTTGGGCAATATTCAAGCGCAACAAATCAGGTGAATGCAGCGGTTGAGTGAATTTCCAGGGAATAAGCTGATCGGGCAATTTATAATCAAAAAGACCGTTCATGATCGCATCAAAGGCTTTAGTCACGCCTACGCGGCGGATCAGACCGCGAAAACCAACATCAACATGCACCAGATGCAATCCATGGCGCGCTTTTAAAAACTGGAGATCATTTACCCTTCGAATCTTGGCGCCGTCGGTATCAACAACCTGCTTATCTAAAAGGGTATCTTTCAGCAAAAGTTCACCTTGACGCAAATGCATGGTTGATATTTCACTTGTTGATTTTATAGAAACGGATATATCCTGATCTATATCGATCACATCTTTCCAGGGCAGGAACATAGGATTTTTTTTCTGAGCAGAACTGAATATTATTCCGGTTACTATAGGATAAGGCTCAACAAATTCCGCAGTAAGATCATAAACGCGGCCAAGTGTATCGCCCGTAGCTCCAACAATATTTCCCCCCAGAATCTGGCTTAAAAACAAAAAAACCTGAGGTTCGCGATTTATCGCCATACTTTTCCCCCCATATTCCGTGTTTCTATCATTTATTTTTTTTAAAAAAAAGTCTTTTTGAATGTTTTGATACACTATTTTTTAACCTTGACAAATAAACGCCTTCGTTGTATTAAAAATCCAAATTAAAACCTTTTAATTTAATCCGGCGAGATTGAAAAAGGGATCAGTAATGAAAGAAATTATCTTAAATTTTATAGAGCCTTTTCCCGCAAGGGGAAAGGCTTTTTTATGCCGGTTTACCTTCCTTGAGCTGCCGCTTCCGGCGCTGAATGCAAATTGGCATGATATAAATTAATGATCAGCAATTGAGGTCAGCATCTATGGTGGAAAACAAGAACGTTAAAATAGTAATGGACAAGGACGGTATCGACCGTTGTCTTACCCGGATTGCTTACGAAATTCTGGAAAAAAACAAAGGCGGAGAAAATCTTGTCCTTGTCGGCATTCGAACCGGCGGCGTTTATCTGGCCCAACGGCTGCAGAAAAAAATATCCGCAATTGAAGACAAGGATATACTCTTGGGGATATTAGATATCACCCTTTATCGCGACGATATTTCCACCTCCAGCAAAAAACCAGCTCTGGGCAAAACAAAAATTCCGTTCGACCTTGATGACAAAAAAGTAGTCCTGGTTGATGATGTTCTCTTCACCGGCCGGACCATTCGCGCGGCCATGGATGCGTTGATTGACTTTGGCCGGCCAAAAATGATTCAGCTAGCCGTTTTAATTGATCGTGGCCACCGCGAACTCCCGATTAGAGCCGATTTTGTCGGTAAAAATCTGCCCTCTTCTCTCTGGGAAGCAGTAAGTGTCAACCTCATGGAGAAAAACGGTATGGACGAAGTGATTATTGAAGGGGAAACATAACTGAAAAATATTATTAAGGCCTTATTATGAAATTTGAAAAAAAAGATATCCTCGGCATTAAAGAACTTACGGTTGATGAAATTAACCTCATTCTGGAAACAGCCGAATCTTTTCTGGAGATTTCCACCCGCGAAATCAAAAAAGTACCGACAATGCGCGGCAAGAGTGTAATTAACTTATTTTATGAGGCCAGCACTCGAACGCGTACATCCTTTGAAATCGCCGGCAAAAGACTAAGCGCCGATACTATCAATATTTCCGCATCCACCAGTTCCGTGGTCAAGGGAGAAACATTAATCGACACGGCACGCAACCTGGAAGCCATGAACCCGGATGTTATTGTTATCAGGCACAGCGCTGCCGGCGCGCCGCACATGCTGGCAAAACTGCTCCGTCAATCAATTATCAATGCCGGCGACGGCGCGCATGAGCATCCCACACAGGCACTGCTGGATATGATGACTATTAAAGAAAAGAAAGGCAGAATTGCCGGGTTGAAGGTAGCGATCGTCGGTGACATTATGCACAGCAGGGTAGCCCGTTCCAATATTTACGGTTTATCTAAAATGGGAGCCAAGGTTGTTCTGGCAGGGCCCGCAACTATGCTGCCGCGGAATATCGAACAAATGGGGGTTGTAGTTCACACAAATCTGGAAGATGCTATCATTGACGCCGATGTCGTGATGATGCTGCGTATTCAGCTGGAGCGGCAGAATCAAAGCATCTTTCCGTCGCTGCGCGAATATTCTCAGCATTATTGCCTGAACCGCACCAATATCCAACTTGCCAAAAAAGATGTGATCGTCATGCATCCGGGGCCCATTAACCGGGGTGTGGAAATATCGCCCGACATCGCCGACGATCCATCCTGTTCCGTAATTCTCGATCAGGTTAATAATGGCGTGGCCGTGAGAATGGCGCTGCTGTACTTGCTTACCGGAGGTAATGAATGAAATTATTGTTAACCGGCGCGAGGGTAATCGACCCTTCCCAAAAAATGGATGTTGCCGCGGATGTACTGCTGGAAAATGGAAAGATCGCGGGGATAGCTCCGGAGCTTGTAAAAACCATAAATTCCAAATACCCGGGAAAAGTGAAAGCTATTGATCTTTCCGGAATGATCGTCGTTCCCGGCTTGATCGATATGCACACGCATCTACGCGAACCAGGCTTTGAATACAAAGAAACGATTGCTTCCGGAAGCGCCGCCGCCGTTGCCGGCGGTTTTACTTCGGTTGCCTGTATGCCGAATAGTTCTCCAATTAACGATAACCGCTCCATCACCGAATTTATCAAGAGAAAAGCGGCACAAGCGGCTCTGACTAACATTTATCCTATTGGCGCCATCAGCAAAGACTCCGCAGGCTCTCAACTGACGGAATTCTGGGATCTCAAAGAAGCTGGTATAGTCGCCCTATCCGATGATGGCAAGCCGGTAATGGATGCCGCCTTGATGCGTAGGGCTTTGGAGTATGCCTTTTCACTGGGATTACCGGTTATTTCACATTGTGAAGATATAAACCTTTCCGGCGGTGGCTTGATGAACGAAGGTTATTATTCCACAATTTTGGGGCTGCGCGGGGTTCCCTCTATAGCGGAAGAGGCAATGGTCGCACGCGATATTTTGATCGCTGAATTCACCAAGACATCTGTCCACGTTGCGCATGTCAGCACTGCCGGTTCCGTACGCCTGATTCGTGAAGCAAAAAAAAGAGGTCTCCAAGTAACCGCGGAAACCGCGCCTCACTACTTTACTTTAACCGATGAATCTTTGCAGAGTTACGATACTAATTTTAAGGTCAATCCGCCTTTGAGGGGCATTGATGATCTTATCGCAATTAAAGAAGGTCTGGCCGATGGAACGCTCGATGCCATTGCCTGTGACCATGCTCCGCACGGACGGACGGATAAAGAGGTGGAGTTTGAATATGCCGCCTGCGGCATCAGCGGTTTGGAAACATCGCTTGGCTTGAGTTTACAACTAATCCGGGATGGTGTGCTTTCCTGGCCGGAACTGATTGCCAAAATGAGCACAAATCCGGCACGTATCCTGAATCTGCCCAAGGGAACTCTAAAGGCAGGAGCGGATGGCGATATCACCGTAATTGATCCCCAAATTCAATGGACAGTTGATGTAAAAGCGTTTCGCTCCCGCGGCAAAAACTCTCCCTTCCATGGACGGGAAATGCAGGGCCGGGCGGTGCTGACAATCGTCGGCGGAGAAATTAAATATGACGGGCGCTAGGAAAAGTTATAAGACCACCGGATTCGTTCTGCGCTCACTCAATTATGGAGAATCGGATTTAATCATCACTTTTTACAGTCATGAATTCGGCAAACTCAAGGGAATTGCCAAAGGCGCCAAAAGAAGTAAAAAGCGGTTTGCCAATGTTTTTGAACCTTTTTCACTGACTAATATCATCTTTACCCGTAAAAGCCGTGATATGCTGGCCTTCATCGAATCCTGCGATATCATCGACCATTATCCTGCCATCCGTAAGGATCTGGAAAAAACTCTAATCGCCTCCTATTTTATTGATCTTGCGGATCATTTCAACCCGGAAGGGAAAAAGAACGAAAATGTGTTCCACCTTTTGCAGGACTTTCTGCAGATGCTGGGAACGGAAAAAACATCTGAAGCCACCGTGCGTTTTTTTGAAATCCGTCTGCTGAAATTAGTCGGCTTTGAGCCGGAGCTGAAACATTGCATCAGTTGTAAAACTCCTGTTGCCAACGGCAGCTCCTACTTTTTTTATGCCAACGAAGGGGGAATCAAATGTGGCGTTTGTGCCCGGCCACAAAGATATGAGCAGCCGATTTCTGCGGGTACAGTGCGGACATTGCTTTTGGGCAGAGAAATGGATATTGACAAAATCAAATTGATCGCGCTTTCCGATTCTCTGGCCATGGAATCCCGCAGCATCCTGACCGGTTTCATTGCACATGTACTGGGACGAGAAGTTAAATCACTGAAGGTCATGGAACAAGTGCGGAAGCTCTGTCTGTAATGGAGATAAAATGAATCGCCCGGAGTTACTGATTCCTGCAGGCAATCTGGAAAAAATGCAAACCGCCGTGCTTTACGGTGCTGACGCTGTATACGTAGGCGTTACCGGCTTAAGTCTGAGGGCCAGTTTAGCTGAAATGCCTGTTGCCGATTTAGCCGCGGGAGTAAATGAGGCTCACGCCAAAGGAGTTAAAGTTTACGCGGCTGTCAACACATTTGCCAGAAACGCCGACCTGCAAAAAGCTAGGCAGATAATTCCTGCGCTTGCCGCCATCCATGTTGATGCCCTTATCGTCAGCGATCCGGGAATAATCCGGCTGATACGGGCTTTAGAGCCGCATCTTCCCATTCACTTAAGCACCCAGGCTAATACGACTAATGCTGAAGCCGTCCGCTTCTGGCGTGATCAGGGAGTAAAACGCATTGTGCTGTCCCGGGAATTAAATCTAGAGGAAGTCGGAGAGATTGCCGCGGCTGTTCCCGAAGTGGAACTGGAACTTTTCGTCCACGGCGCAATGTGCATGGCCTACTCGGGGCGCTGCTATCTATCGGCATACCGGAATCAGCGTAGCGCCAACGAGGGCGATTGCACTCAGTCGTGCCGCTGGGAGTATCTGCTTTACGAATCAACCCGTCCCGTAGAGCCGCTGATTTTAGAAGAAGACAAACGGTATACTTATTTACTTAGTTCCAAAGATTTATGCCTCATTGATCATCTGCCCGAGATATTGGCGGCCGGGGTTTCCAGCCTCAAGATTGAAGGACGGATGAAGTCAACTCATTATGTGGCGGTTGTGGCCAGAACATACCGATGGGCAATTAATACTTTGGTGCAACATCCGGAGAATTACCGTTGCAACCCGCAATGGCTTGCGGAACTCAAGAAAATCTCCTACCGTGGTTATACTACCGGATTTGCTTTTGCCGAAGAAAAAATTAATGACACCAGCCCGGAGATTAAATATATCCAAACTCACGAACTGGCCGGAACGGTACTGCAATATGATCCCGTGCAAAAACGGATTCTCCTTGGGGTTCGTAATCATCTGGCCGCGGGTGATGAAGTTGAGCTTTTATTACCAGATGATACAGTCAAAATAGATACGCGCATGATGGTTGATACAAGCGGAAAACAGCTTCAGGAAGCCAACAATTGTAATCAGGTTTATCTTCCTTTTAATCAGGAAGCCCCGATTGGATCGGTAGTACGCAAAGAAGTAAAGTAGCTTCACGCCTGCCGGAGCTGAAAGCAGCACTCTGTTTTTTGTCCCAGCATGCACTGCGAGGCGGACTTTCTTTAACCACATCTTCCGTACTCTGGAAGATGTGGTTAAAGCGGTTTACAAACAAAGCTCCAATATCTTCTGAACCACTTCCGGCGTTACACTCTGGTGCTCGCCCAGCTTAACCATACCGTGCGCTTTGAGCTGTTCGACAACCGCGGGGATTGTCTCGGCAGTAATGCCGTAATCGCAAAGACGGGTTTTAACTTGCATGCTTTCAAAAAATTCTCTGGTTTTGTCGATAGCGGCATCGATGCGCGCGCCCTCATTACCTTTGTTTATTCCCCAGACACGCCCGGCATATTGCAAAAGCTTCTGTCGCTTATTGCTCTCAAGGATCTTGAATATGGCCGGCACCAGAACAGCAATAGTTTGAGCGTGATCCAATCCATACAAAACTGTAAGTTCATAACCGACCCGATGCGCCGCCCAGTCCTGAGGAACACCCGCGCCGATCAGACCATTTAGTGCCAGGGTGGCACACCACATAAGATTGGCGCGCACGTCATAATTCTCAGGCTCAATGAGCGCTTTGGGTCCTTCTTCAATCAGAGTCAAAAGCAACCCTTCCGCAAAACGATCCTGTATTTTTCCATCAACCGGATATGTAATATACTGTTCAAGAACATGAGCAAATGTATCGACCACACCATTGCCGATTTGTCTCACTGGCAGCGTATAGGTCGAGGTTGGATCCAGTACGGCAAATCTGGGAAACAAAAATGGATTCATGATGGCCCGTTTCAGCATGAATGCTTTGCGCGTAATGACGGCACGGTTGTTCATTTCCGAACCGCTCGCCGGCAGTGTCACAACAGCTCCAATGGGTAGCGCCTGGCGAATAGCGCTGCCTGCGTTATCCAGCAAAAGGGCCGGATCGTCCTTAAAGGGAATGGCAGCGGCCATAAACTTGGTTCCGTCGATCACCGAACCGCCACCAATCGCCAGCAGAAAATTAATTTTCTTCTCACGCGCCAGCGCCACTGCTTTCATGATGATCTCATATTCCGGGTTCGGTTCGATGCCGCCAAACTCCGTTATGTCATAACCATTAAGAGCGGTCTTGACCTCAGCAAATACACCATTGCGCTTGGCACTGCTTCCGCCATAGGTAATCAGCACTTTGGCTTCTTGCGTAATTTCCCCGGCGATTTGATTAATGGAACCTTTGCCGAAAATAATTTTAGTCGGATTTTGAAATACAAAATTAAGCATTTTACCCCTCTTTATTTCCTCGTGCACCGGCCACAGTTGATAATCACCGTGACTGTATGTGGCTTGCAGACTGAAGCTGGCGTAACTATAGAAACAACGGCATCTGATGTCAATAAAATAATGACTGCAAAACACAAAGTAAGGTTATGCTCAGCAACAGGCGGTCGAAGATTGATGCATTCAACCGCCTGTTGCCTGTTTTTATTGCAGGCTTGAAAACACTAGGGTTTAGATTTTCATGCCGCCATCACAAAATATAACCTGTCCGGTGATAAATGAACTCTCGTCGGAGGCAAGAAAGAGCGCCAGATTGGCAATATCCAGAGGCGATCCCTTTCGGTTCATGGGAACTATGTAAGGCAGCATGGCATCCATTTGTTTAATGGTCTCGGGTGGCATGCTCTTCATCATATCTGTCCAGATCATGCCCGGAGCGATGGCATTGACATTAACACCCTTTGACCCCATTTCCTTGGCGGCTGTTTTGGTCATTCCGATAACACCGGCCTTGGATGCGGAATAGTTGATCTGTCCAACATTTCCCAAAGCACTGGTTGACGAAATGTTGATGATCTTTCCGTAGCCCTTCTCCCGCATAACCCTGCCCGCGCACTGAATGCCGTAAAACACACCCGTCAGATTAACGGCGATGACCTGATCCCACTGCTCGTCTGTCATCTTATGCAAAATAACGTCACGGGTAATGCCCGCGTTGTTGACGATAATGTCAACTGTGCCGAATTCTTTAATTGCCGTATCGACCATCTTCTGTACCGCTTCCCGGGAGGCTACGCTGCCGATAACGGCCACAGCCTTACCACCACTTGCTTTAACCTTCTCCACAACGCTTTTCGCGTCCGCCTCATTGACGTCATTGACGATCAATTTTGCGCCTTCCTCGGCAAAGCGCAAAACAATGCCTTCGCCAATACCACGTCCTGATCCTGTCACAATTGCCACTTTGTCCTTCAATCTCATAACTAAAACCTCCTTAAAATATTTTATACCAATTAGCTTTCTTTGGCTAACTTTGTTGGCGACGCAGCCCGGCGCATGTCTGGGGCGTCGTCGGCTTCCTCAGCGTATTCGTAATACGCCTGCGGAGCCTTCTCCTTGCCGCCTCGTTATCCTTTGAAAGCGAGATGGTATCAGATTTGCCGTTATAAGCGGATGACTGGCTATTTTGCCCTTTCATATTGACAGGGGCCTTGCTCTCATGTTAGTTATTTCAATTATAAATCAAAGATGATATCGAGGCGGCAAGGAGGAGTGTAGGGAATGGTTTCAAACCGTTCCTTACAAATACGTTGAGGAAGCCGACGACGACGCCAACAAAGATAGCGCTTTGATTTAGAATTGGAATTACACGGCTGTTTAAACGCCAAGATAGCTTCGCTAAAACAGCAAGGAGGAAATTGTGAATTTTCAGGAATTAATTTTTGCCCTCGAAAAATACTGGCATTCTCAAGGTTGCGTCATTGTGCAGCCGTATGATATGGAAGTCGGCGCGGGCACTTTTCATCCCGCCACCTGTCTGCGCGCGCTGGGACCGGAACCGTGGAATGTAGCATATGTCCAGCCATCACGCCGTCCTACCGATGGCCGCTACGGTGAGAACCCCAACCGTCTTCAGCACTATTACCAATACCAGGTGATCATGAAACCATCACCGGTTAATATTCAAGAGCTCTATCTTAATTCTCTGAGGAGCTTTGGTATCGATCCCCTCGATCACGACATCCGCTTTGTTGAGGATGACTGGGAATCTCCGACGCTCGGTGCCTGGGGGTTGGGCTGGGAGGTATGGCTCGACGGTATGGAAATATCCCAATTCACTTATTTCCAGCAAGTGGGCGGCTTCGATCTCCATCCGGTTTGCGCCGAACTGACTTACGGCACCGAACGCATTGCCATGTATATTCAGGGCATCAATAATGTGTATGATTTGCAGTGGACCGATAAGGTCAAATACGGTGACATCCATCATAAAGGTGAAGTTGAGTTTTCCACGTATAACTTTGAAATAGCCGATATACCTATGCTGCGCAAACTCTTTGATACTTATGAGCAGGAAGCCCTGCGCATTGCCGAAAAGAATTTAACCCTGCCCGCCTATGATTATTGTTTGAAGTGTTCCCACACCTTCAACTTACTTAATGCTCGCGGCGCAATAAGTGTTGCGGAGCGTACCAGTTATATCGGCCGGGTCAGGAATCTCGCGCGCATCAGCGCCGAGCTTTACTTAAAACAACGTGAAGAAATGGGTTATCCACTCTTAAAGAATAATTAATTTGGAGAAAAAATGAGCAACGAACTGCTTTTTGAAATTGGAACCGAAGAAATTCCCGCCGAGTTTTTGTCCAAAGCCGTAGGCGATATGGAAAATATCATCCACAAATCTCTTACAGAAAAGAGGATTCCCTTTGCAGGCATAAAATGCATGGCCACACCGCGTCGTCTGGTTCTATACATTGCCGAAGTCGCACAAAAACAGGAAGATCAGACGATAGAAAAAATGGGGCCGGCCAAAAAGGCTGCCTTCGATGAAAACGGCAATCCGACCAAAGCGGCTTTGGGCTTTGCCAAGGGCCAGGGACTGAAAATCGCCGATCTGGAAACTATTGTCACCGAAAAAGGCGAATACCTGGGCGCACGCAAGACCATTGCCGGTCAGCCGACAGCTACCCTTTTACCGGAAATTCTGACCAATTTCCTGCTGACTATACCTTTTAGAAAATCCATGCGCTGGGCAAATTATGATCTGCATTTTGCCCGCCCATTGCACTGGATTTTGGCTCTTTATTCCGGCAATGTTGTCCCCCTGAAAATTGAAGATATCCAGAGTGGCAACACTTCCTACGGGCACCGGTTCATGAGCCCGGCTGCCTTTGCCGTCTCCGGTTTTAATGATTACCTAAACAAGTCCAGACAAAATTATGTCATTGTCGATCCGGCGGAAAGAAAAAAACTGATTCTTGAAGAAGCACAAAAAGCGGCAGCCGAGGTTGGCGGCAAAATATTCTATACCGAAGATCTGCTCGATACGGTCAGCTTTATTGTGGAATATCCGGTGATCATCCGCGGCAGTTTTGACCAGGACTATTTGAAAATTCCCAAAGAAGTACTCACCACCACAATGATTTCGCACCAGAAATACTTCCCCGTCATTAATGACGAAGGAAAGTTGCTGCCCTACTTCATTGCGGTGAGCAACACTAAAGCGCGTGACCTGGCTGTTGTGGCGCGCGGTAACGAAAGAGTCCTCCGGGCGCGCCTGGCCGATGCTTCATTTTTTTTTGAGGAAGACCGGAAAGTACCGCTGGAGAACCGCGTCGAATCTCTCAAGAAAGTGGTCTTTCATACGCTTCTGGGAACATCCCATCAAAAAGTTTTGC
>Ga0209429_10001673_pt1 | contig 13463 bp, 10 predicted proteins | sample BarGraNGADG00212_3_FD_184493 | JGI IMG/M metagenome (GOLD analysis project Ga0209429, IMG submission 184493) | Arctic peat soil microbial communities from Barrow, Alaska - Barrow Graham LP Ref core NGADG0004-212 (SPAdes) (version 2) | ecosystem: Environmental > Terrestrial > Soil > Wetlands >... | reverse complement strand
AGGCTCGGCTTCTTCCTCTCCGAGGCGCTCGGCTCCATGCGGCGCAACTGGGTCATGGCCATGGCGGCCGTGATCACCGTGTTCATCAGCACGGCCATCCTCGGCGCCGTCCTGGTCACGCGCGACAACCTCAACCAGGGCGCCACCAGCCTCAAGAACCGCGTCATGATCGAGGTCTTCATCAAGGACGAGGCCGCGCCCGAGGCGGTCCAAGCGCTGGAGCGCAAGATCCAGGGCATGCCGGACGTGAAGAGCTACAAGTACATCTCCAAGGAAGAGGCGCTCAAGCGCTTCCGCAAGCGCTTCGGCGACCGCATCGTGCGGAACCTGCCCATCAACCCGCTGCCGGCGAGCTACGAGATCCAGGTCAAGAACGCCGACAAGGTCGATATGGTCGCGCAGCAGTTCTTCAGCGACCCCACGGTGGACAACGACCCCGGTACTCACAACGGGGTGAAGTATGCCAAGGAGACGGTGCGCAAGATGCTGGGCACCATCAACCTCATCGAAAAGGGTATGTGGGTGACCACAGGCGTCTTCGCCGCGGCCGCCATCCTGCTCATCAGCACGACGGTGCGGCTCTCCATCTTCGCCCGCCGCCGCGAAGTCGAGATCATGCGTCTCGTGGGCGCCACCAACTGGTTCATCCGCTGGCCGTTCGTGCTCGAAGGGTTCATCACCGGGCTCCTCGGCGCCGTGCTTGCCGCCGTCTTCGTGTGGGCGGGCAACTGGGGCATCGCCAACTGGATCCGCACTTCGGACATCAACTTCCTCGACCTCAAGGTCTTCAGCATGTGGTGGCAGGGCGGCGCGTGGCCGCTGGGTCTGCTGCCCTCACTGGCGATCCTCGGCGCCCTCCTCGGAGCGGTCGGCAGCCTCGTCGCGCTGCGACGCTACCTCAAGACCTGAGGTCGGTGCGGCCTACAGGAAACCGGCCGCTGGGCGCAGAACTGGTGTGATTGCCATGTCCACTACGCGCAGACTCATCATGGCCGCCCTTCTGGCGGCGCTGGCCCTCGGCTTCGTGCCGGCCGTCGCGGCTGCCGCGCCGCAGGGCACGCTCGAGCAGACGCGGGCCCAGATCGTCGCGGCCAAGAAACACAAAGCCTCCCTGACCGACCAGATCGCCGCCCTCGACGGCAGGCTCGCCGCCATAGACGGCCAGCTCGCCAGGCTCGGCGACCAGATCGACGGTGTGGGTGAGAAGCTCAACACCAGCCGCGAGAAGCTCGGCCTCCTGCGTGAGCAGCTCCGCCTCAAGCGGCTGGAGCTGGACAAGGCGGAGAAGAAGCTGGCCCTCGAGCAGGACTACTTTCAGCAACGTCTCGTGATCACGTACAAGACTTCTGACCTCACCTATGTGGACGTCGTGCTCGAGTCGACGAGCTTCGAGGACCTGATCTCGCGCGTGAGCGTGGTCCGCGACTTCATCGCCGGCGACAACGACCTGGTGGGCCGGTTGCAGGCTACGCGCAACACGGTCGAGGGCGAGAAGCAGGCCATCGCCGGCAAAGAGAGCGCCGTTCACAAGGCGGTAGCCGATCTGCAGGAGCAGAGCGACGCGCTCGCCGCCCTCCGCGCCGCGCAGGCGGCGCAGCAGGCGGCTTCACTGGCCCTGCGCAAGCAGAAGAACGTCACGCTCTCGTCGGTCGAGAGCAACCTCGCGCTTCTGGAGCGCCAGGAAGACGAGCTCCTGGCCGAGAGCAACTCCTTGACCGGGGTCATCAACGGCTCCAGCGGTGGCGGGGGCGGCACCGGCAGCCTCATCTGGCCGGTGAGCGGGCCGGTCACGTCGCCGTTCGGCTGGCGCATCCACCCGATCCTCGGCTACAGGGTGTTCCACACCGGCATCGACATCGGCGTGGGATACGGCACCCCGATCCACGCGGCCGACAGCGGCACGGTGATCTACGCCACCTGGATGGGTGGCTACGGCAACGTGATCATCATCGACCACGGCCGGGGCATCTCCACGCTGTACGCGCACCAGTCGTCACTGGCCGTGGGCGTCGGGGCCAAGGTCTCACGCGGGCAGGTCGTCGGCTACGTGGGGTCGACGGGGTTCTCCACCGGCCCGCATCTGCATTTCGAGGTACGCGTCAACGGGAACCCCGTAGATCCCATGGCGTATCTCTGACCACGCGGGCGCCGGTTTGAAGCGCGACCGCGCACCGACTAGCATGCACAGGTGATGCGCGCCCTCCGCACCATCGTCGTCGTCCTTCTCGTGTCCCTGGGGTTCCTCGGGGGCTACTTTGCCGGCTGGTTCGTGCACGGCGAGAACGTCGTGCGCCTCAGCGCCACCGAGCGCAACGACGCCAAAAAAGCGGCGAACCTCCAGCAGCGCGTGATCGAGGAGCTCGAGGGCCGGTACTACAAAGCGGTCGACGCCGAGAAGCTCGGCCAGGCCGGCGTACGCGGCACGCTGGAGTCCCTCAACGACCCCTACACCGTCTATCTCAGCCGGGCGGAGACCGCTGCGTACGAGGAGAAGGAGAAGGGCGAGTACTCGGGCATCGGCGCCGCGCTGCAGAAGACGGCCAAGGGCCTGGTCATCACCAGCGTCTTCCGGGGATCTCCCGCCGCCGCGGCGGGCCTCAAGCCGGGCGACACCATCGTCAGCGTCGACGGATCCGCCACCAAGACCGTCGCCGTCGAGACGAGCATCGCCCGGATCAAGGGTAAGGAGGGCACCCAGGTCCGGCTGGAGATCGAGCCCAAGAGCGGGCCGCGCAGGCAGGTGAGCGTCACGCGGGGCACGATCCAGTACCCGGAGACCCGCAAGTCGATGAAGAAGGCCGGCGGGAAGAGGGTCGGCTACGTCCAGCTTTTCGAGTTCGGCGGCTACGCGGCGCGCGACGTGCGCCGCGACATCGAGGCTCTGGCCCGCAAAGGCGCGCAGTCGTTCATCCTCGACTTGCGCTACAACATCGGCGGCCTGCTCTCGCAGGCGGTCGACGTGACCGGCGTCTTCCGGACAGGGCTGGTGACGTCGACCAAGGGCCTGCACTCGCCGCTCGAGGAGTTCAAGACCAGCGGACCGGTGGCGACCCGCAGGCCGCTGGTGCTCCTGGTCAACGGCTACTCGGCCAGCGCGTCCGAGATCGTCACCGGCGCTCTCAAGGACCGCGGCCGGGCGGAGGTCATCGGCACACGCACGTTCGGCAAGGGGCTCGTGCAGGACTTCGTGCCGCTGGGCAACGACGCCACCCTCAAGCTCACGACGGCGGTCTACTACACGCCGAACGGCACCGACATCAACAAGAAGGGTATCGCGCCGGACATCGTCGTCGCGGAGAAGCCGAAGACGAAGAAGGACGAGCAGCTGCAGGCCGCGCTCAGGTACCTCGCGCGGCAGCCCTAGGCCGGTTGTGACCGCTCTGCGCCACGACGACGGACGCGGGCGGCGGCCGAGGAGCGGCGGACGCCCGCGGGGCGACGGCCGCCCGGCTCGCCAGACTCCATCGCCCAAGCCTCTCCCGTATCGCGTCGCCCGCTGGGGCAAGTTCTGGTCTCTCGAGCCGCTGTTCGCCGATGACCGCTCCTGCCTGGTGGCCAAGGGCGGCGAGCCGCCGAAACTGGATGAACTGGTCCTCGCCGTGCCCGTGCACGGGGATCGCCGTCGCATCGTCGAGGTCCTCGGCATGGCGGACGACGTCAGAGCCGTACTGCGCGCCATGCTGTACGCTCGTGGGCTGCCGCAGGGCTTTGCCGCCGAGGTGCTGGAGGAAGCCGCCGCGGTGGCCGCGCGCGCCGCGCGCGCGGACCGCGGCCGCCACGACCTCACGGCGCTGCCGACTTTCACCATCGACCCCGACACGGCGCGCGACTTCGACGACGCCATCAGCGTGGCGCGCGACGGCGGGGGGTACCGCGCCCACGTCCACATCGCCGATGTCTCCTACTTCGTCGACGATGATGGCGCCATCGAGCGTGCCGCGCGGCGGCGCACGTCGAGTGTGTATCTGCCGCTGTTCGCCGAGCCCATGCTGCCGGCCGCGCTGAGCAGCGACCTGTGCAGCCTGGTGCCTCGGCAGCCGCGCAAGTGCGTCACGGTGGAGTTCACCTTCGCCGCCGACGGCCGGCGCACGGCCGTGCAGCTCTACCGATCGCTCATCAGCAGCGACCACCGGCTCACGTATGGCTTCGTGGATACGATCATCGGGGCCGCTCCCGAGGCGGCTGCCGCACCCGACGCCGTCGTCGCTCCTCCCGCGCGACCACTAGTGGGGGTGCCGGACGCCACGATCGTCGCCGACGCCGGCCTGCTCGCGCAGCTCCGCCTCGCGCACGAGCTCGCCGGGGTGCTGCGCCGCCGGCGCCACGCGCGCGGCGCGCTCGTACTCGGCTCGTTCGAGCCTGAGTACGCCTTCGACCACGCCGGCGAGCTCAGCGGCGCCGTGGCGCGACCGGAGACGCCGTCGCACGCCCTGGTCGAGGAGTTCATGCTGGCGGCCAACGAAGCGGTCGCCGAGTTCCTGCTGCGCAAGAAGGCGCGCACCTTGTACCGCGTGCACGAACCACCGGAGCCCGCCAGCGTGCGCGAGCTGCTCGACGCGCTCGAGGAGCTCGGGGTACCGACGCCGCCGTTCCCAGTCGGCGAGGCAGTGCCGCCGGCGAAGCTGGCGGAGGCGTTCGGGAGCCTCAGCCGGATCGTCGCCGAGACCAGCGCCCGCGAGGGCCGTGGCGTGCGCGCCTGGCCCACGCTGCTTCTGCGTGCCCTGAAGCAGGCGCGCTACAGCCCGGCGAACCTGGGTCACTTCGGTCTGGCCAGCAGCGCCTACCTGCACTTCACGTCACCCATCCGCCGCTACCCCGACCTCGTGACGCATCGCAGCCTGCTCTTCCATCTCGGCGCCGGCGGCGGCGAGCTGGGCGAAGCGGAGCTCGCCGCCGCCGCCGAGGACTGCTCCACGCGCGAGCGCGAGATCTCCCGGCTCGAGATGGAGGCCGACGACGTCGCCCTCTGCTTCCTGCTCGAGCGTCGCCTCCAGGACGAGGGCTGGGAGCAGGAGTTCGCCGGCGAGGTCATCGGTCTCGTCGGCGGCGGCTTGTTCGTGCGTTTCGGCGAGGTGTTCGAGGGCTTCCTCTCGTCGCGTCGTCTCGGCGGCGAGCGCTTCGAGGTGAGCGAGCACGAGACGGCGCTGATCGGCCAGGCCTCCGCGCGTCGGTACCGGCTCGGCGACGCGGTGACCGTCAGGGTGGAGCGTGTCGACCGCCTGCGCGGCAAGGTCGACTTGACGCCGGCGGCGCCTCCTGCGGGGCGTTCCGTCGCCGGGCCCGACCGCGTCCCTGCCCGCCGGGCCTCCGACAGCCGGCCGCCTCTGCGTCGGGGGCCGGGGCGCAACCAGCGTCACCGCGGCCGCTGAGCACGACGGCGGGGCTCCGGCCCGGCGTGGTCGCCGTCTCCGATGCGGTAACCTAGGGCCATGGCACGAGAGACCGGCATCAAACGGGTCGCCGATAACCGCAAGGCGTACCACGACTACTTCATCGACGACACCTACGAGGCGGGCATCGCCCTTGTCGGCACCGAGGTCAAGTCCCTGCGCGAGGGGCGCGTCAACCTGCGGGACAGCTACGTCGAGGTCAGAGGCATGGAGCTCTTCCTCGTCGGCGCCCACATCAGCCCCTTCGAGCAGGGCAACATCTGGAACCATGAACCGCTCCGCGCGCGCAAGCTGCTTCTGCACCTGCACGAGATCGAGCGTATCGCCCACCGCGTCAACGAGCGTGGCTACACGGTGGTGCCCACCAAGATCTACTTCAAGGATGGGCGCGCCAAGGTGGAGATCGGCATGGCGCGCGGCAAGAAGCTCTACGACAAGCGCCACGACATGGCGGATCGCGACGCCAAGCGCGATGTGGACCGCGCCTTGCGCGGCCGCGGGGAAGATAGACGGTAGCGCCGGCGCTGCGCGCGCCGGCGTTCGGGGCCGATCAGGGAGGTGCCCATGGACACGCTGGACCACGAACAGATCGAAGCAGTGCTGGCCGAGCTCGACGGATGGTCGTTACGGGACGGAACTCTCGCACGGACCTTCCGCTTCGCCGATTTCGTCCACGCTATCGGCTTCGTCGAGCACCTCGCCGAGGTGGCTGAGGAGCGGCAGCACCATCCCGACATCGACATCCGCTACAACAAGGTCACGCTGCGCCTGAGCACGCGCGACGCCGGCGGCGTCACGATACACGACGTCGATCTGGCCAAAGCCATCGATCACCTGGTCTGACGGCCGGCGCGCGGCCCGCCGGGGCCTCGCGCGCGCCGGCCACCGGAGCGGCCCCTCCGCCGTGTGTGCTACACTCGTCAGCCGTTGCCCTCGTAGCTCAGGGGATTAGAGCGCGCGCCTCCGGAGCGCGAGGTCGAAGGTTCGAATCCTTCCGGGGGCACCAACGTTGTCAAAACGACAACGTTCCCCCTGCAAGCGGCTGGCTTCTGACGTCCGGCCGCCTACCCGATCGCTTAACCAAGTGCCTCTCGGGGTCGACATCCAGCGTCAATGCTCGCCCACATCGTCGCCTAGCAGACGGCGCACTACCGCCATCCCCCGCGCAGCGTCTGTGCACCAGCCGTCTGCGCCGACCCTGTCACTCACCTTCTGGGTGAGCGCCGCGCCTCCAATGACGATAGGCAACGGGTGCGACCACGTGGCCGTGCGCTCGCGCACGAGGGTAATGGTTGAGGCGAGGCTGTCGAAGCCGGTGGTGAGCAGGCACGACAGGCCGAGAACGTCCGGCCGATGCCGATCCACGGTGTCTGCGACGCGCTCCGGGGCGACGTCCACGCCCAGGTCGATGACATGGAAGCCGTGTGCATCGAAGAGAGTCGTGGCGATGTTCTTGCCGATGTCGTGGATATCGCCCTTGACCGTCGCGATGATGAAGTTGCCGGCGTTCGTAAGCCTGGCTGGCTGCTCGAGGAGCGGGATGAGGATCTCGGCCGCCTCACGGAAGATCTCGCCGGCCATGATCAGCGCCGAGATGAAGAACGTACCGTCTTTATAGAGTCTCCCGACTCGCTCGATGCCGTTTACGCACTCACTGATCAACTTGACCGGGGTCTCACCCGCCTCCAGTCTGCGCCGGATCGCGGCAAGTGCAGCGCGCTCGTCCATGGCCACGATGAGGTCGGCGATGCTGGCGTCGCCACCGTGCCGTGTCATCAAGACCCTCCTTCTTCGCGGTGCACTATGCCCACCGTCGACGAGAAGGTGAGCCGATCGGCCCTCCCGATGAACCTCCCCCAGCTCTGGGGCCGGTCGTCGTAGTCGAAGAACAGGTGCTCGACGACCCAGGCGAGGGCGCCCGGCTTCTCGCCCAGGTACCCGGCCTCGCTCTCGGTCAGGGCCGAGGCGTGCAGCGTGAGGCTTCCGAACTTGACGCCGGAGCCGGTCCCACCCGAGAAGAGGTCGTTCAGCGAGGTGACGCCGAGTTCGGCCTCGACCAGGGGACGGGCGGGATCGAAGAGCAGGTACTCGACGTGGTAGAAGACCGCCTCCTCGCCCCGGCTCAGGAGCCGCTTGATGGCGATGACGTGGTCGTCCACCTGGAGCCTGTCACGCACGTGGGCGCTGGGCGCCACGATGCGCGCCTCGACGATCCGCGCCGCGATGTCGGGGTCCGCGAGCATATGGAGATTTCTGTTTCGGGCAGTCGGCCCGAGCCCTTCCGAATCGGCAAGTTGTCGGCATTCTGCCGACGACTCTGCTGGGCACCGCCGACGCCGGCCGAACGCAGGTCGGCACGAGCGGTCATCTCGGTCCGGCACCGGGCAGTGGAGGGTTCCTCTATGGCCGGTCGGCGGCGCCGCGCTCCGACGACGGGCCGGAGTCCGTCGCCTTCGATCTCACCGAGTGGCTCGCCGAGGTCGGCGCCGCCACCTTCCTCATCGGACCCCGATAGCCACCGCAGAACGGCCATGGCGAGTCGCCGGGCGCCGGCTCTCCGCGCTACCTCACGCCGGATGAGTACGCCGCACGCTGCGCGCCGGCCCTCGAACAGCACGCGGCCCGAGCGGATTGACTACGATGCTCAACAACCGGAGACTCTGACAGCAATCAAGAGCAGTGCTCGAAAAGGTGCCAGGCCAAGGAGAACGATGCTGAATAGCTTGATCGACGCGATGGACCACGCCATTCGGGAAGTCAGGAAGATGCCCGAGAAGGCTGTCCAGGTCTTTCACCACAATGACTCCGATGGGCTCACTTCGGGCGCCATCCTCACCTGCGCCTTCGAACGGCAGGGATATGCAGTCCGGCGCTTCTGTCTGGAAAAGCCATACCCCGCAGTGCTGGAGAAGGTCTTCGAGCAGGAGGGCAAGATCCTCATCTTCGCCGATTTTGCCGGAAGGATAGCCCCGTTGCTTTCCGAGTTGAACCAGGGAAGAAACCTGACCCTGATCCTGGATCACCATGTCGCTGAAGCCTCGACCGATCCGAGAGTCATGAACCTCGACCCCGATCTCTTTGGATTGAAAGGGGATCGGGACATCTCCGGTTCGACGACCTGCTATCTCTTTGCGCGTACCCTGGATCCGGCTAATCGTGACATGGCCCATATCGCCGCCGTGGGAGCGGTGGGTGACGGTTTCTTTGTGGACGGCGCGTTGGTGAGTGAGAACCGCGAAGTCGCAGTGGAAGCCGTTCGACAGGGCCTGCTCGAGATCAGGAACCATGGGCTCGGGGAGCAGTACCTGCTGAACGGCTCAGAAGGTCAAACAGACGTTGTTGAAGTCGGCGACTATCTTGATGTCCTGGGGGGTGTGGGTTACTACCAAAAGGGACCGGACATGGGAGTCAGGGTCTGCCTTGAAGGGGTCTCACCGGAGTCGGACCGGATGACGGAAGAACTGGAGGCTGTCAGGACGAGGCTATTCGACGAGGAGATCGCGAGGCTCCAGGCAGGCGCTTTGAAGCAGGCGCCTCACATCCAGTGGTTTCATGTCGAAACACGTTTTTTCCCGATGGGGGTCAAAATGGTCGGGGCATTCTGTGATGCCATCAGGACCACGAACCTCATCGATCCCCGCAAGTACCTCGCCGGATTTCAGATCATTCCCGATGAGATCCCGGATTTCGGCGCGATCAGATTCAACCAGGTGAAGATCTCCATGCGGGTCGCTCCTTCTATGGAAGGAGAGATCAGGGCGGGACGAGCAATGGGACTCAACATACTGCTTCCCGAAGCGACAGGCAGACTCGGAGGGTTCTCCGACGCTTGCCATAGTCTGACGGCTGCCACCACGGTGGCCATTGGTGATGAAGAAGAGCTCATCGACGAAATGGAAAGCATCCTGAATGGAGAGCCACATGGCTGAGGGCAGTGGGTTCGGAAAGACGATCTTGATCGGGGATCAGTTTGTCCTTGATGGAGTCCCGGCGATCGTTTCGTCAATACCGTATGAGACCGTGACGAAGGTGGAACGGATCGACGGCGAGGGGTGGGTCCTGGAAGACGACCGCATCGAGGTCCCCGGGTACAAAGACAAGAAGAGGGAACAGCAGGGCGAATCCATCGACAGGATCCTCGAAGTCATGAGCATCGACGTCAAGAAGACGCCGATCAAGATCACCGTCGGGGGAACGTTGCTGGCCGGTAGCGGGGTGGGCGCCAGCGCTGCCATCTGCGTTTCGCTGGCCCGGGCAGTGAACGCGGAGTTCGACTTGGGCTATTCGATCGAGGAGATCAATCGGGTGGCTTGGCAGGGTGAATTCCCCTATCACGGGGTTGCCAGCGGAGTCGACAATACCGCCTCGACCTATGGCGGTCTTCTCCTCTTCTGGTTGGAAGACGGAGAGCAGCATTTCGAAAGGATCAAGAGTCCTGGGCCCTTTGAGATAGTGCTCGCCAACAGCGGCGTCACGGTCAATACGGCGGCCCTGGATCAGTTCATCGATCAGCAGAAGACGGGCGATCCGGAGCTCTTTGCCGCGCGTCTCGAGACCATCAGGGCCCAGGTCCTTGAGATGAAGAGAGCGCTTGAAGGTCGTGATCTGGAGACCGTGGGAAGGGTCATGTCGGAGAATCACAGGCTCCTGGCCGACATGGGGATGTCTCACGAGACGCTTGATCACATGTGCCAGACGGCCCTCGAGGAAGGTGCTTTGGGGGCGAAGGTCACGGGAGGTGGCAGAGGCGGCTATATGGTCTCTCTGACGCCGGGACCAGAGCTCCAGGATACGATCGCGTCGGCTTTCGAAAGGGAAGGATACAAGCTTCTCCGGGCAACGATCGGTGGAAGTTGACCGCCGACACGATGAGCGGACAGGCGATCGATGTAACCGGCGGGCAGAAGACGCGTTGAGCAGCCTGCTCACCCCAGAACGCTTCTTTGCCGGCTACATCTTCGACCTGGACGGGACGGTCTACCTGGGGGAAGCCCTGCTTCCCTCGGCGGGCGAGACCCTGAGGGTGCTGCGCGCGCGCGGCTTGCGCACGATCTTCCTCTCCAACAACCCTACGCATGCGCGCGAAGAGTACGCCGTCAAGCTCACTCGCCTGGGCGTGCCGACCTCCGTAGAAGACATCCTGACTTCATCGCTTGTGATGGTGGATTTTCTTCAGCGGCTCATGCCGGGCGCCCGCCTGTTCGTCGTCGGCGAGGAGCCGCTGTGCGCCGAGCTGCGCCGTGGCGGGTTCGAGCTGACCGAGAAGGCGAACAACGTCGATGCCGTGATCGCGAGCTTCGACCGCACCTTTGTCTACCGCAAGCTGCAGATCGCCTTCGACGCCATCCGGGCCGGGGCGCGTTTCTTCGCCACCAACCCCGACCGTTACTGCCCTGTACCCGGCGGCGGCGAGCCCGACTGTGCCGCCATCATCGCCGCCATCGAGGCCTGCACCGATACGCGGGTCGAAGCCGTGCTCGGTAAGCCATCCCACTACATCATCGATGCCGCTCTGAGCTTGATCGACATGCCGGCGGCGGACTGCCTGATGACCGGCGACCGGCTGGAGACCGACATACTCATGGGCCAGGAGGCAGGCATGTCCACCGCACTGCCGCTCACTGGTGCGACTCCTGAATCAGCCCTGGCCGCCTCGTCCATCCAGCCGACCTACGTCCTGCGCCATCTGGGTGACCTGCTCCCCCCACCCACGCTCCCCTGAGATAGTCTCGCGCCGTCCCCGCCACGAAGGCCCCCGGTAGAACGGCGAGATCTCAGGCCCAGCGCTTGACGGCCGCGTCTGACAGGCGGTCGGCGGCCTCGTTGAGGCGCAAGCCGACGACGTCCAGCCGCCGCAGCAGTTCACGGCGCTTGACGACCTCCATGGTGGGTTCGCCGCGGAAGAGCCGCCCCAGCTCGGTGTCGTACAGGCGGCGGATCTCGTTCGCCGATTTCTTCGTCGCCAGGGCGGTCTTGATGTCTTTCGGGTCTATCGCGATCGCCTGCACCGCCAGCTGCAGGTCTCCGATCCCGCTCGCGGCGGCGTCGAGAAGACCGATGAACTCGCCCGCCTCCTCGAACCCGTACAGGTCCCACTCGCGTACGAAGTCGCGCAGGTTGTCGAGCACGTCGTCGATGGACCGCGACAGGCGGAAGAGGTCCTCGCGATCGATCGGTGCGACGAGCACTCCCGCGAGCCGGGTCACCAGCTCGGCTCTCAGCGTGTCGCCGCGATGCTTGATCTCGGCGATCCGCAAGCGAGCGTCGCCTGGGGTGACCCTTCCCTCTGCCACCGAGCGGGCCAGCCGGCACGCGGTCGCGGCCTCGCTGAGCTGGGCCTCGAGCGTGGCGATGACGGCGAGCCGGCTGTGCAGGCAGTCTTGGACTGCGCCCTCCACGGTCAGGAAGAAGTGGTCCTCGCCGAGCAGCCCCAGCAGCCCGCAGCGCCTGAACACGTCGAGCACCGAGGAGCCCACTCGGGCGAACACTATGTCACGGCCGCTGTCGCGCAGGTTGTGCACGAGCCGGACGAGCGTCTCGGCGGCGGTCACGTCCAGATCGGTGGTTGACTCCAGGTTCCACACCACGACGCGCGGCGTGGGTCGCATCACACTCAGGAGCTCGTTGAGTCGGTCGACGACGAAGCCGGCATTGGCGAAGAAGAGCTGTCCGTCCAGGCGGAAGATGAGCAGGCCGGGGAAGGTCTCGTTCTCCGGGTGGCGGACCACATCGCTGTACGTCTTCTCATTGGGCACACGGCCGAGCACAGCAGCATGCGGCCGACTGGCGCGATAGATCAGGATGGCGAGCGAGAGACCCACCGCGATGCCGAGACCAGGCAGCACGCCGAGCGCCAGGACCCCGACGAGAGCGGCCAGCGCCGGTGCGACATCGGCGGCCCGGACGCTCGAGAACCAGCGCATCTCCTTCAGGTCGATCAGGCTCCACACCGCGCGCACCACGACGGCTCCCAGGACCGCTTCGGGGAGATCGTGCCCGACGCGGGCGACGAAGAACACCGCCACGAGCATCACGGCGGCGCCGATCAGGCCGCTCATCTGTGACCTGGCGCCGCTGGAGTCGCTGAGCGCAGAGCCCGAAAGGCCCCCGCTGACCACGATGCCGCCAAAGGCCCCGGAGCCGATGTTGGCCAGCCCGAGGGCGACCAGCTCCTGGTTGGCGTCGACCTCGTAGCTGTGGCGGACGGCGAAGGTCCGCGCACCGCTCAGAGCCTCGGCGTAGACGACGATGGCGATGCCGGCGGCGCTCGGTAGCAGGACCAGTGCGTCGGCGGCGCTGATGTCCGGCAGCCGCGGGCCCGGAAGGCCACCCGGGATGGCACCGACCATGGCGACCCCGTGTGCACCGAGGTCGAGGGCGGCGGCGGCGGCGATGCCGAGCATGAGGACGATAAGCGCCCCCGGGATCCTTGGCCGGCGCCGCGCGGCGAACAGGAGGACGAGCGCGATGACGCTCACGAGGGCGGTCACGGCGCTTGTCTCGTCGAGGTGAGCGATGTCCTGCCAGACGATGCGCACGAAGTTGGAGGACGGCGGCACATCCAGGCCAAGGAGCTTGGGCACCTGGCTGGCGATGATCGTCAATGCCAGGCCGGTGACGTAGCCGCTGACCACCGGGCGGGCGAGGAACGCCGAGACGAAGCCCAGCCGGGCGACGCCGGCGACAAGGCTGAACAGGCCGACGAGGACGGCGACCATGGCCACCAGTGTCACCGTCTGTGCTGGGATCGTGGCGCCGTGGGCGGCCACGACCGCCGCCGTCATGATGGCGGCGGTCGAGGTGGGCGAGCACACGAGCTGACGCGACGTCCCGAAGAGCGCGTAGATCGCTAGGCCGGCCAGGGTCGCGTACAGGCCGGCCTGAGGCGGCACGCGGGCGATCTGCGCATACGCCATGCTCTCGGGCACCAGCAGGCCGATCACCGTGAAGGCGGCGACGGCATCGGCTCTCAGCCATCGCCGCTGGTAGCCGCCGGCCCATGCGGTGATCGGCAGCCAGCGATGCAGGCGCGCGCGAGGTGCGACGCGCGAGGCGTCGCCCGGCTGGGAACTC
>Ga0209429_10001671_pt1 | contig 13471 bp, 12 predicted proteins | sample BarGraNGADG00212_3_FD_184493 | JGI IMG/M metagenome (GOLD analysis project Ga0209429, IMG submission 184493) | Arctic peat soil microbial communities from Barrow, Alaska - Barrow Graham LP Ref core NGADG0004-212 (SPAdes) (version 2) | ecosystem: Environmental > Terrestrial > Soil > Wetlands >... | reverse complement strand
GATGGTGGTCTTGCCGGACCCGGGCGGGCCCCACAGGATGCAGGATGGCAGCCGGCCGCCCTCGACCAGGCGACGCAGCGCCGCGCCCGGGCCGAGGAGGGCGTCCTGGCCAACGACCTCGTCGAGAGAACGCGGCCGCATCCGGTCGGCGAGCGGGCGCAACCGGTCCGGCGGGACGAACAGGGGTGCCGGGGCCGCTCCGGCGGCGCGGCGGGCCACGTGCCGCTGCTCCCGGGGCCGTCGGTCAGGCGATCTGCGCGATGAAGAACGCGGCGAAGAGGATCGCGAAGATTCCGATGAAGACGATCGCGATGCGCCGCAGGTCGCGCTGGACGTAGGTGTACTCGTCGGCCGCGACCACCGCGAGCGTGCTGACGGCACGGCCACGTCCGCGGACCGGGACATCGACCGATGCGGTTCGCCGGCGCTCACGACCTCGCGCGAGGGACGCGCTCGCCTGGCGCTCCTCGTCGACGATGCGCGCCTCGATCTCGGCGGCGCGGGCCAGCTCGTCCTCGGTCAGGGTGCTGGTTGGGCGCTTGGGCGCAGGCGTCGCGGATGTCGCGGCGGTCGGGCGCCCGCTCGCTGTCTTCGTGGGGGGCCGCCGGCCCGGTCGCGCGCTGCCGCGCTGGCGCTTCGCCATGCTGAGGTCAGCCTCCTGGATCTTCCCGACAACCGGGGCCGGGCGTGCTGGGACGGGGGCGCCTGCGCGTGCGCCGACGCCGAAGGATAGCACCGGCGGCCTGTGCGGTGCCCGAAGGGGGCGGCAGGTGAGGGAGCCCTGCTAGACTCGCCGCAGCCCAATCGGAGGACCCGTGAGCGATCTCAACGCGCTCGTCAGCGCCAATATCGGCCCGATCGTGGGCCTGCTCGTGGTCGCCCTGGCGATCCTCGCGTGGGTGCTCGCCCGCATGGCGAGGCGCGCCCGCGGGCTCGAGGCACAGCTCTCCGCGCTGACCCGTGGCGACGACGGCGAGAGCCTGGCCGACATCCTCGAGGCGCACCTCGACAAGGTGTATGCCGTCGCGCGCCGCCAGGACGAGCTGGACGGCCGCGCGAGCGCGCTCGAGGAGCGCGCTCGACACACACTGCAGGGCATCAGCCTCGTCCGTTTCAACAACTTCGACGACACGGGCGGGAACCAGAGCTTCGCGCTCGCGGTGGCGGACCCGGAGTCGAACGGCGTGGTCCTGTCCAGCCTGCATGCTCGGAACCAGACTCGCGTCTATGGCAAGGCCGTGGCCCGCGGCGTCGCCGAGGGCGCGCTGTCCGCAGAGGAGAGCGAGGCATTGCGCGAGGCAACGGACCGGGCGTTCGGTCGCTGACGGGAGGGCGCGTGATGGCCCCCGCGCCCACGTGCTCGCCCCGGGGCGGGTGATGGCTCGCGTAGCCCGTGCGGCCCGGAGCGCGGCCGGCGGGAAGGTGCCCGGACCGTCGAGGCGGCGTCGCGAGCCGTCGCCACTGGAGCAGATTCCCGTCTGGCTGGACCACGTTGCCACCCCGCACCCCGTGGCCGGACAGCCCGCGGCCGCGGGCGTCGAGGCGCTCCTGGCCAACCTCAATGCGCAGCAGCGCCGTGCCGTCACCCACGGCGAAGGGCCGCTCATGGTCGTCGCGGGCGCCGGGACCGGCAAGACCCAGGTCGTGACCAGGCGGATCGCGTGGCTGATCGCCACGAAACGTGCGAAGCCGTCAGAGATCCTCGCGCTCACCTTCACCGACAAGGCGGCCGAGGAGATGCAGCTCCGCGTCGATCAGCTGGTGCCGTACGGCTACACGGACACGCTGGTCGCCACGTTCCACGCGTTCGGGGACCGGGTGATCCGCGAGCACGCGCTGGAGCTGGGGCTCCCGTCCGAGCCGCGGGTCCTCTCGCGGCCTGAGACGGTGATCTTCCTGCGTGAACGCCTCTTCCGGCTGGAGCTGGACGCCTACCGGCCCCTGGGCGACCCCACGAAGTTCCTGTCCGCGCTGGCCGCGCTCTTCAGCCGCCTGAAGGACGAGGACATCGCCCCCGAGGAGTACCGCGTTCACGCGGCAGCGCTCACGATCGCCGCCGAGACGGCCGGCGAGGCACCGGGCGGCGCCGCGCTTCGTGACGAAGCTCGGCGGCACGTGGAGCTGGCCGCCGCGTACGGGCGCTACCAGGAGCTGCTGGCCGAGGCCGGCGCGATCGACTTCGGTGACCAGGTCCGCCTCGCGCTCACGCTCCTGCGCGAGCATCCCGCGGCCCGCCGCGGGCTCCAGGCACGCTTCCGGTACGTGCTCGTCGACGAGTTCCAGGACGTCAATCGCGCCCAGGCCGAGCTCGTGGCGCTCATCGCGGAGCCGCACCGCAACGTCACCGTGGTGGGCGACGACGACCAGTCCATCTACCGGTTCCGGGGCGCCGCCACCGGCGCGATCGTCGATTTCCTGGAGCACTTCCACGGCGCGCGGACGGTGGTGATGCGGCGCAACTACCGGTCGCGGGCACCCATCCTCGACGCCGCGTATCGTCTGATCCGCTTCAACGACCCGGATCGGCTGGAGATCCAGCGCGGGATCGTCAAGCGGCTCGTGCCGCACCGCCGCTGGATCGGGTCGGCGCCCGTCCGCCAGATGGCGTTCGCGACCGGGACGGACGAGGCGGACTGGGTCGCGGCCGAGATCGGCCGGCGGATCCGAGCCGGGGCCCCGCCGCGGGACCACGCGGTGCTGGTCCGGGCGAACGCGGACGCGGACGCGGTCCTGCGTTCCCTGAACGTCGCCGGCATCCCGTGGCGCTTCTCGGGCGTCTCGGGGCTGTACAGCCGCCCCGAGGTGCGGCTGCTGCTCGCCTTCCTCCGGGCCGTCGCGGACCCCCACAGCTCCGTGAACGTGTTCGCGCTCGCCGCATCCGCGCTGTACGGATTCCCCGGCGATGACCTCGCGACGCTGACGAACCGCGCGCGGCGAACGAACCGGAGCCTCCGCGAGACGCTCGAGGAGCTCGAGCGCCAGCCGGGCCTCCTCCGCCTGCACGCCGAGACCCGGACGGCGCTGGCCCGGCTCGTGGCCGACCTGCGTCGCTACAACGAGCTCGGGAACCAGCAGCCGGCTGGCGAAGTCCTCTATGAGTTCCTCAAGGATTCGGGCTCCCTCCGCCGCTACGTGGAGGCCGGCACGCCGGCCGCGGAGGAGGCGCTGAGCAACGTGGCGCGCTTCTTCGAGATCATCCGGGCCCAGTCCGACCTCCTCGCGGACGATCGGGCCGTCTTCCTCGCGCCGCACCTGCAGACGCTCATCGAGGCCGGGGACGATCCAGCCACCGCGGACCTCGACCCCGACGCGAACGCGGTCGCCGTGGTCACGATCCACAAGGCAAAGGGGCTCGAGTGGCCGATCGTGTACCTGGTCGGGCTGGTAGACGGCCGGTTCCCGGCGCGCGGCCGGCGCGAGCAGCTCGCGGTGCCCGACGCGCTCCTCCGCGGGACATCTCCCTCCGGTGATGCGCAGGTCCAGGAGGAGCGGCGACTGTTCTATGTGGGCATGACCCGCGCGCGCGACGAGCTGGTGCTGAGCCACGCGCTCGACTACGGCGGCAAGCGCACGCGGCGAGTCTCGCCGTTCGTGCTGGAGGCGCTCGACCTGCCGGCGGGCGCTGTGCCCGCGACCCGCCCTGCCAATCCGCTGGAGCGCCTCGGCGCCTTCGAGGCTCCAGCGGTCGCCCAGCCGGCACCCGCGAACGCGCGGCCGAGGGAGCCGCTGGTCCTCAGCTTCCACCAGGTGGACGCGTACCTGACCTGCCCGCTCCGGTACAAGTACGCGCACGTGTTGCGCGTGCCCACGGCGCCGCATCATGCCCTCGTCTACGGGTCCGCGCTCCACCTCGCGGTCCAGGAGTTCCACAGGCGCCATGCGCGAGGCGTGGTGATGAGCGAGGCCGAGCTGATCACGGCGTTCGAGCAGGCGTGGACGACGGAAGGGTTCGTCTCCCGTGAGCACGAGGAGGCCCGCCTGGAGGCCGGCCGCGACGCGCTTCGCCGATTCCGGCAGGCCCAGCTGGAGCCGGGGGCGGTCATCCCGGCCTACGTCGAGCGCGAGTTCGCCTTCAGCCTGGACGGGGACCGGGTCCGTGGCCGGATGGACCGGGTCGACCTCATCCCCCTGGGAGCATCCCCTGCCGGCGACCCTCCCCACGCGGGCAGAGCCGCCGTCGGGGTCGCCGACGTGGCCGACGTGGTCGAGCCGTCGCTGCCGCTCCTCCACGAGCGCGTCGTGATCACCGATTACAAGAGCTCGGACGTGCGCGACCCCGCGAAGGCGCGCGAGCGGGCGCGCGACTCGCTCCAGCTCACGATCTATGCGATGGCCTGGCAGGCTGAGACCGGGCGCCTGCCGGACGCCGTGGCGCTCCACTTCCTCGACTCCGGGCTGGTCGGGACGGCCGAGCTCGACGCAGCCCGGGTCGCGCGCGGCGTCGCCGACATCCGCGCGGCGTCGGCCGGGATCCGGGCCGGCCAGTTCGAGGCCCGCCCGTCGTACCCGGCCTGCTCCTGGTGCGCATTCCGCGATATCTGCCCGTCGAGCGCGGCGCGCTAGACTCGCGGACGTGGAGGCACGCGACCGACTTGCCAACCTCGGGATCTTCGGGGCGGCGGCCATCTCGTGGGTGCTCGTGGCGCTCCTCGTCGTGACGCGTGACCCACGCGAGGATCCCGCCGCGGGGTTCGTTGGCGCGGTCCTCATGGGCCTCGCGGTCGGCCTGACGACGGTCCCGCTGTTCTGGCTGGCGGCATTCGCCCGCCACCGCCGCATCGCCTACCGGGGCGACTGGGTCCGCGCCGCGCGCCGCGGCCTGTGGGTCGGGCTCGTGGTCGGGCTGTTCGTGGCCCTGCGCCTCCAGGCAATCCTGAGCCTGCCCGTCGCCGTCTTCGTGATCGTGCTCGTCGTCTTCGCCGAGCTCACGCTCTCCATCGAGCGTTGAGCCTCCTTCACCGCATCCCTCGCTGGAGGCCCGCATGCCCGCCCCGTCCGACCTGAAGGCCCGCGCCGCCGCCGCCGTCGAGGCGAACCGGGACGAGATCCTGGCGCTCTCGCGCGCGATCCATGCCGATCCGGAGCCCGCCTTCGAGGAGCATCGCGCCGCCGCGCGCGTCGCCGCGGCGATCGCCGGGCACGGGTACGCCGTGGAGCACCCGGCCGGCCGGCTGGCGACCGCCGTCCGCGGCCGGCTCACCGGCGGCCGCGGGCAGGACGGGCCGCGCATCGGCGTCCTCGCCGAGTACGACGCGCTGCCGGGCCTTGGCCACGGCTGCGGCCACAACACGATGGCGGCGTCCGGCGTGGGTGCCGCGATCGCCCTGGCGGCCGTGCGCGACTCGTTCGGCGGCGAGGTCGTCTTCCTCGGCACGCCGGCCGAGGAGCGGGGCAGCGGCAAGCAGTTCATGCTCGACGACGGGCTCTTCGTCGGGCTCGACGCTGCGCTCCTCTTCCATCCCGCCGACCGCGACATGGTCAACTGCATGCTCCTCGCGAGCGAGGACGTGGACGTCACGTTCGTCGGCAAGGCGGCGCATGCGGCCGGCGAGCCGTGGGAGGGCAAGAACGCCCTCGACGCGGCGGTCCTGCTGTTCCAGGCGATCGGGCTCTGGCGCCAGCAGCTGCCGCAGCACGCCCGGGTCCACGGCATCATCCTGGAGGGCGGCACGGCCGCCAACATCATCCCCGACCGGGCCACCGCCCGGTTCATGATCCGGAGCACCGACCAGGCTTACTTCGAGTCGATGGGCGAGCGCTTCCGGGCCCTGGTCGACGGCGCCGCGATGATGGCCGACGTGAAGGGCGAGCTGATCTTCTCGGGTGGGTCGACGACCATGAAGGACAGCCTGACGCTGGCGGGGCTCTGGCGAGCCAACATGGAGGCGAAGGGGCTCGCCGACGAGGGCGTGGACCCGGAGCACATCGGCAGCTCCGACATGGGGAACGTGTCGCTCGTGGTCCCGACGATCCACCCATCCCTCGCGATCTGCCACCACGGCGTGCCCTGGCACTCGGTCGAGTCGCTCCGCGCCGCTGCGACCCCCCGGGCAGAGACGACGACCCTGGTCGCGGCAGCGCTCGTCGCCGAGACGGCGCTGGACCTGCTTGCCGATCCGTCGCTGGTCACCAGCGCCTGGCGCGAGTTCCGCGGGGAGGGGTGAGGGGTGAGGGGAGATGGGCACGTCTGCACCGTCGATCTCGCCACATCGGGTCCATTGGCCTTTGTTGGCTCGTGGCCGGGCTTGGCCCGGAGACGAAAGCCGCGTACGCGTGACGCCGCTCGCGACGATACGGCCGTCAACTGCCGCGCTATCATCCGCTGGCGCCCTGCTGGGCGGTGGACCCGAACCGGCGGCGCCGACACCGACCGCCCAGCGTCCCCATCGCACGCCCTCGTCGGCGCTCCCGCGACGCCGCGGCCCGAGAGGAGCCTCGCGTGACCGACGCGAACGATCCCGTCGACGCCGCGCCCGACTACGCCCAGGCCAACGGCTGGGACCGTGAGCACGAGGCTTTCGGCGACTTCGACCTGCCGACCGCAGCCGGGACGACGGTCCGCTCCGACGGCCGCGGGACGCGACCGGCGTGACCCACGCGGCACAGACACCCGAACCGGAGCAGCTCCCGGACGCGCTCGCGCGCCTCTACGACCTGGACCTGCTGGACGACCCCGGGGACCTGGACCTCTGGCTCGCGCTGGCCGAGAAGACCGGGGGCCCGATCCTGGAGCTGATGGCCGGGACCGGCCGTCTCGCGGTTCCGCTCGCCGAGGCGGGATTCGCGGTCACCGCCGTGGACCTGGACCCGTCGATGCTCCGGCGGGCCGCGCTCCGCGCGGCCGCTGCCGACGAGGAAGTCGGCCGGCGCCTTGAGCTCGTGCTCGGCGACGTCGCAGGCCTGGAGCTGCCCGCCGCCGGTACGTATCGGCTCGCCTTCGTGGCCCTCAACTCGATGCTGCTCCTTCGCTCCCGCGAGGCCCAGCGGGCCGCATGGGCGGCGCTCGCCGCGCACCTCGCCCCGGGCGGCCTGGCGGCCATCGACGCCTGGCTGCCCGAGGCTTCGGACCTCGCCCGGTACGACGGCCGGCTCCACCTCGAATACCTGCGGCGAGACCCGGAGCGCGGCGCGTGGGTCACGAAGACGGCCGCCGCGCAGCATGATGGCGCCACGGGAACGGTCGCCCTCACGACGTTCTTCGACGAGGGCGACCCGGGCCAGCCACCCGTCCGGTGGTTTCGCCGCGACGTCGTTCGCCTGACCTCCGCCGACGAGCAGCGGGTCCTGGCCGAGTCCGTGGGCTTCGAGGTGGAGCTCATCGCCGGCGGCTACGACCTGGAGCCGCTCGGCCCGCACGACGACCGCCTGGTCCTCCTGGCGCGCAGGCCCGGTCCCGGGACCTGAGTCTGGTATCGTCGGCGTCGATGTCAGCATCCTCCAGCCAGATCCGCCTCCTCCTGGTGGAGGACGTGCCGCAGGTGGCCCAGTACGTCCGTGGCCTCCTCAACGCCCAGCAGGCGATCAAGCTCATCGACGTCGTCGCGGATGGCAGCCGGGCCGCCGCGCAGGTCCAGCAGCTGCGCCCCGACGTGATCATCGTCGACTGGCTGCTCCAGGGCCGCACGAAGGGCAACCGCGTCGTGGAAGTCCTCCGCGACGGCGGGCTGCACATCCCCGTGATCGCGCTCACCGTTCCCCAGAGCCCGGTCGAGCCTGATCCGGCGGCGGGGATCGCCGCGGTCATCTCCATGCCGTTCTCCGGGTTCGAGCTGGTCAACGTCGTCAACGCGGTCCACCAGGCGGCCTCGACGGTCAGCGGGATGCACGGGTCGCGCGTGATCGCGGTCTTCGCGCCGAAGGGCGGCGTCGGGAAGACCACGATCTCGTTCAACCTTGCGGTCGCGCTCGCCGTGCAGGGCCACCGCACCTGTCTCATGGATGCGAGCCTCCAGTTTGGCGACCTCCGCGCGCTCCTCAAGGTGCCGGCTGACGCCCCGTCGATCCTGGACCTGCCCACCGACCGGATCGGCGAGTCCGACCTCGCCGACGTGCTGTGGCGCGACCCGTCCGGGATCGACATCCTCCTGGCGCCGCCGCGCATCGAGCTGGCCGAGATGGTGAGCGTCCGCGACGTCGACAAGGTCGTGTCGCTGCTGCGACGTGTCTACGCGGTGGTGGTGGTTGACATGCCGGCCACCCTCGGGGATGTCTCGCTCGCGATCCTCGACGCAGCCGACACGATCGTCGAGATCCTCACGTACGACTCCACGACCATCCGCAACACGCTCGCGGTCGTCGACGCGTTCCGGGCGATCGGCTATCCCGCCGACAAGGTCCGGTACGTCGTGAACCGGGCGGATTCGGCCGGCGGGGTCCGGCCCGACGACCTGGCCCGCGCCCTCGGCCGGGCGCCCGACCACGCGATCATCTCGGACGGCAGGCTCGTCATGCAGTCCAACAACGAGGGCGTGCCTTTCGTGATCGCCAGCCCGGAGTCCCAGATCAGTCGCGACGTCGCGACGGTCGCCGCGTCGCTCCTCGAGACACCGGCGCCAGCCGCCGCGCGGCGCTGAGCCGATGTCCGATCCACGCCCGATCGGCGTCTTCGATTCCGGCGTCGGCGGGCTGACCGTCCTCCGCGAGATCCTCCGCCGGACGCCCCACGAGAGCCTGACCTACCTGGGTGACAACGCCCGGGCGCCGTACGGGACCCGGCCGGACGCGGAGGTGCGCCGCTTCTCGATCGAGTGCCTCGATCGCCTGGTCGGCGAGGATGTCAAGGCGCTCGTCGTGGCCTGCAACACGTCCACCGCCGTGGCGCTCGGCGAGTATCGCCGGCGCTACGACATCCCGGTCCTCGGCGTGATCCGGCCGGGCGCGCAGGCGGCGGCGCTCGCGACGCGGACCCGTCGGGTCGGCGTGATCGCCACGCCCGCCACGATCCGCTCGCATGCCTACTTCGACGCGATCAAGGAGGAGAACCCGGCGGTCGAGGTCTACGAGCACGCGACGCCGACCCTCGTTCCACTGGTGGAGGCCGGCGTGCTGGCCGGCGAGGCGGCCGTCGCGGCGGTCGCGGATGCGCTGGGGCCGCTCCTCGGGCGGCTGGACGAGCGCGGCGAGTTCATCCACCCGCTGCCTGCCTCGGCCAGGGTCGACACGCTGCTCCTCGGGTGCACGCACTACCCGCTCCTGCGGTCGGTCATCCAGTCCGCGGTCGGTGAGGGAGTCGCGATCGTCGACAGCGCGACCGCGACGGCCGGGGCGCTCGCCGAGCTGCTCTCGGTCAACGGTCTCGAGGCGCCTGGAACCACGCGCGGGACAGCCGCGGACGCAGGTCGCGCCGGCCACGACGCACCCACCGAGCGAGCCGCGTCTCCCGCCCGCCGCCTGCTGACCACCGGGGACCTGGACGCGTTCCAGGCCCTCGTGAGCCGCCTGTTCGGTGCCGACTTCCCGTCCGCCCAGTCGGTCGCGGTCGGCCCGGACGCAGCTTGATGCGCGCGGCGATGGCGGCGCGGCGGAGCGGGGCGGGGGGCGCGCCGGGGCGGGCGTCGGGCGGCACCTGGCGGGCCGGCTTCCTCGTGGGCGCGGCGCTGGGCGCGGCCGTCACCGTCCTGGGTCGTCGGGCGGAGGACCAGGCACGCGCCGGCCTCGTCGACTGGCGCGCGGTCGCGCGACTGGCCGATGCGCGCCTGCGACGGGCGCCGGGCCGGCTCAGCGGCCCCGAGATTGCGGCAACCGAGCCCGCCTACGCAGCGGCCATGGCACGTGTCGTCCCGGCGCTGGAAGAGGCGCTCGGCACGCCGCTTCCCGGGATCGTGGATCGCGTGGCCGTCGTCGATCGCGCCGGTTGGGTCGAGGCGAACCTCGTCACCTTCGCGGAGCTCTTCGGGAAGCTGGAGGGCGGGCTCCTCGACCAGCTGGTCCCGCAGGGCGCCGGCCTGGTCAAGGCGTCGATGGCGCTCGCAAACCGCTGGGTCAGCACCCGCCAGCTCGGCTTCCTGCTCGGCTTCATGGGTCAGCGCGTGCTGGGCCAGTACGACCTGGCGCTCCTGTCGGCCGAGGCCGAGCCCGGGCAGCTGCTCTTCGTCGAGGAGAACATCCGCGCGACCGCGGCCTCGCTCGGTGTCGACGTGGCGCCCTTCCGGACCTGGATCGCGCTCCACGAGACGACCCATGCATTCGAGTTCGAGGCCCACCCGTGGCTGCGGCCCTACCTGGCGGACCGCCTGGAGCGGCAGCTCGGCGCGTTCTCGCGGCGCACCTCGTCGCTCGGCGGAGACGCGGCCCGGGCCCTGGGGCGGGCGCTCCGCGGCGGCGACGGCCACTGGCTGGAACGCCTCATGTCCGACGAGCAGCGGGTGCTCTTCCGCGAGACGCAGGCGGTGATGAGCCTCCTGGAGGGGTTTGGTGACCACGTGATGGATTCGGTCGGCAGGGACCTCGTGCCCGGCGTCGAGACCATCTCGGCCCGGTTCCACGCCCGGCGCGCCTCGCGGACACCGATGGAGCGGGCCATCCTCCGGGCCACCGGTCTCGATCTCAAGATGGAGCAATACGCGCGCGGCGAGCGGTTCGTCGCGGGGATCGAACGGATCGGCGGCCCGGCAGCCCTTCGCCGGCTGTGGGACGGCCCGGAGACGCTGCCCCGCGACGACGAGCTCGATCACCCCGAGCGATGGACCCGGCGCGTCCAGGGGACGATCGCGTGACCGGCCGGCCATCCGCCGGCAGCCCGGGGCCGGGGAGTGGCCCGGGCGGCGTCCCCCGCGCGATCGCGCTCTCGCCGATCCTCTCGGCACGCTACCGACCCGCCGACGTTGCCCGGATCGCGGCGGCGGCGCCGGGCGCGCGGCTCGTCATGCTCTCCCGCGAGGGGTTGGCCGACGGCCCGATCGACGACGTCGAGGTCCTGCTCCACGGGTTCCTGGCACCCGACGCCTTCGAACGGCTCCTGGCGCGCGCGCCCTCGCTGCGCTGGGTCCACTCGGCCGCGGCGGGCGTGGAGCGGCTCCTCACCCCGGCGGCGCGTGCGCGCGGGCTCTCGATCACGAACGCGCGCGGCGTCTTCAGCCGCCCTATCGCGGAATACGTCCTGATGATGGTGCTGGCCGTCAGCCGCCGCCTGCCGCAGCTCCTGGAGCTCCAGGCGGAGCGGACCTGGCAGCCGCTGGAAGGGCGCGAGCTCCGGGACGTCACCCTCGGGATCGTCGGGTTCGGGAGCATCGGGCGGGCCGTGGCGGAGCTCGCGGCGCCGTTCGGGCCACGCGTGATCGCGATGCGGCGCGACCCGGCGCCGCGGCCGGGCGAGCCGCCACTCCCGCCGGGCGTGGATCTCCGCGGTCCCGAGGCCTTCGGCGACCTGCTGGCGGCATCGGACTTCGTGATCCTGGCGCTTCCGCTGACCGTCGAGACCGAGGACCTCGTGGACGACCGGGCCTTGGCGCTCATGAAACGGACGGCATGGCTCGTCAACGTGGCGCGTGGCCGGCTCATCGTGGAGCGGGCCCTGCTGCGCGCCCTCGCTGAGGGCCGGCTCGGGGGCGCCGTCCTCGACGCGTTCCGTGAGGAGCCCCTGCCCTCGACCTCACCGTTCTACGACCTCGCGAACGTCATCCTGACGCCCCACACGGCGTGGTCCAGTGGCCGGGTCCTCGACCGCAGCGTGGAGCTCTTCGCCGACAATCTCCACCGCTTCGCAGCCGGGGAGCCGCTCCGCAACAACGTCGATGCCGGGGCCGGATACTGACGCCATGCAGATCGCGATCGTCGGGCTTGCCGGGTCGGGCAAGACCACCGTCTTCAACACGCTGACCAGGGGGAACGTCCAGACGGGCGGGTTCGGCGGGATGGAGCTCCACATCGGCGTTGTCAAGGTCCCGGATCCGCGGCTGGATCGGCTGGCCGAGATCTTCCACCCGAAGAAGGTCGTCCACGCGGACGTGACGTATGTGGACCTGCCGGCGCCGCCCGCCTCGTCGGAGGGCCGGGTGGGCACCGAGGAGCTGCCGGCGGAGCACCTTGCCCGACTTCGCGACGCGGACGCGCTGCTCCACGTGGTCCGTGCCTGGGACGACCCGGCGCTGCCGCATCCGGCCGGCTCGGTGGATGCCTGGCGGGACATGGAGCAGCTGGACCTGGAATTCGTGCTGGCGGACCTCGCCGTCGTGGACCGCCGCCTCGAGCGGCTGCGCGGCGCCGGACGGCACGGATCGCCCGCCGAGCGGGAGGCGAACGAGCGCGAAGCACCGCTCCTGGACCGGCTCCGGGCGCGGCTCGTGGAGGGCCACCCGATCCGCGACGAGGTCCTCGAGATGGAGGACGAGAAGCGCCTGCGCGGCTTCGGGTTCCTCACCCAGAAGCCCGTCCTGGTCCTGCTCAATGTCGGTGAAGGCGACCTGGCGGCGGCGCCCGCCCGGGTGGCCGGGCTGGCCTCTCGCTACCCACACGATCACGCGCTCATCGACGCCCTCTCGGCACGGATCGAGATGGAGCTCGGCCAGCTGGAGCCGGACGAGGCTGCGATCTTCGGCGCGGAGCTCGGCATCACCGAATCCTCGCTGGATCGCGTGATCGGGCTCTCGTACCGGCTCCTCGGCCTCATCTCGTTCCTGACCGCGGGGCCCGACGAGGTCCGGGCCTGGCCGATCCCGGACGGCTCCACGGCCGTCGACGCGGCGGCGGCGATCCACACGGACCTCGCCAAGGGGTTCATCCGGGCCGAGACCGTCCGATACGAGGACCTGGTGGCCCTGGGGGCCATCGCTGAGGCCCGCCGGCACGGCAAGCTCCGGTCCGAAGGCAAGACGTACCGCGTCCGGGACGGCGACGTCCTCGAGGTCCTCTTCTCGAAGTGACCGGCCGACCGCGCCCCGGCGACCGCGTCCCCGACGAGGGGTCGGGTGAGCTCGAGGTCGTGATCGCGGGCTCCGCGAGCCGCGATGTCGCCGAGGACGACCCGCGCGGCTGGCGGCTTGGCGGCGGCGTGACCTACACGGCGCTCACGAGCGCGCGCCTTGGACTGCGAACGGCCGCCGTCATCGGCCTGGACCCCGAGGCATTCGCGTCGCACGAGCTGGAGCTGCTGGCAGCGGCGGGCGTGGAACTGCTCCGCGTCCCCCTGCCGCACGGCCCCGTCTTTCGGAACGTCGATTCGCCGGGAGGCCGGATCCAGACCTGCCTGGAGCCGGGCCGTCCGCTGCCCCACGTCGCCGTGCCGGCCGCCTGGCGGTCCGCGCGCGCCTGGATCCTCGCGCCCGTCGCGGGAGAGCTCGATGATGCCTGGGCGGACCCGATCCCAGCGGACGCGTTCGTGGCGCTCGGATGGCAGGGGCTGCTCCGGACGCTCCGGGCCGGTGCGCTCGTGGCGCGCCGGGCGCCGGCGCCGGGGCGCCTCGTTCAACGGGCTGACGTGGTCGGGCTCAGCGAGCACGACGTGGCACCCGGGACGTCGCCGGAGGACCTCGCC